>Ga0067045_1004299_pt1 | contig 20453 bp, 18 predicted proteins | sample TerdegcTABiofilm_FD_59184 | JGI IMG/M metagenome (GOLD analysis project Ga0067045, IMG submission 59184) | Combined Assembly of (Gp0054472, Gp0054536) Wastewater bioreactor microbial communities from Singapore -Terephthalate degrading...
AGATTTGGGCAAGGACTACCCTCTATCTCTATTATAAGGATTTTTTTTGCAGGAGCGTGCTTTTTCTTTGTTTCTCGTAGTATTTTAATGATTGACAAGTTGGAGTTTTGTTTTTGCATCGCTACTGATATTGCAATAATAATTTAAAAAATACTCACCAACACTATAAGCACTCTTTATTTTCTTTTACACGCGTACTCACCTCTACCGGTTAATGATTTTAATATATTGTATACGACGTGGTTTAGGCGGATTTAGAACCTGAAGCAGGGCTTGAAGCAGGCTGCGGTTTAATGAATGGCGCGCCCATCGGCAGGACGGACCGGCCGAAAGACGTATTCAGAATAACCGCGGCGCTGGTGTACACGCCGAAGGTACCGCCGGAAAATGCGAGCCAGCCGGCTATAGGCGCCATTTCATGGGGCCAGACGCCCATGTCCATTAAGGAAATAATCCAAAGGGCCGGCGTCAAACTGATTACAACTCCAAACAAGCATTTCGGGGACTTGAGGTAAGCCGGCGCCCACAGGGTAACCGCAGCGGCAAGAGGCAGCCAGCCCCAACCGTCAACGTGGGCATCAATTTTCCAGCCGTTCACAGACGCGAAATACTTAAAAATAAATTCCAGTCCGGTGACCAGCATAAANAAAGCGGAGAAGAACGTAAAAATATTGCCGCTTAAGATATTACCTTCTTTCAGCTCCACAATGCCGACNATAACCTGTACGGCAAAACCGCCTAACAGCCATATACCCATTAATCCGCTGGAGGCAGGGGTTATTTTTCCGGTCAAAAGCGCAAAAAAGGTGAAACAAGCCATTGCCAGCGCTACCAAACCTGCCGGGGCCGGAGTGGCCCAACTGTGACTTTTCTCCGACATAGAAGATATCCTCCTTTGAAAAATAGTTTTCCTCGGGAAACCCGAAAAAGTAAGAAGCCTCCTTTCAATTTTTCAATTTTCTATCAATACAGAACATTGCAAAATACATGCCTTCAGGGTAATTGCATGCAGATGCTTAAAAAAAAAGAAAACCGCCTCAGATCCCTTGGTGAACTTGTTAGTTTAATTCATCACTGAATTAATTCGACGAACACATTTGGGCGTCCAATATTTGAAGAGTTCGCCAGATCAGGATGTTAAGTTGTTTTCAACTTATTTAAACCGGCATTAACTTTTTGACCGGCCATCTGCAAGAAGCAAAATCGAGAGGTATAATAAATTTGAGTAGACCGCTTAAAATAATTGAAGGAAAATTTAAATTTACGTCGTATTAACTTTAATGTTTAGATAATTAAATTTTAAAATATTATTGTCCAGTTCGATTTTCTTATAATTGACTGGACAACATTATTTATTAAGGAAATTATCGAATCCTGTCAAAAAAAGAAATATAAATACTCGGCTGAGGTGTTAGGAATGGACGACAATACCGCTGTAATGAATGATATAACCGAGCGCATGCAGGCGGAGGAACTTTTTGGAATATTGACAAATAACTCACCGGTCGGCATTTTCATAATACAGGACAGCAAATTCCAATTTGTTAATTCCCGGTTCAAGAAATATACGGACTGCGCTGAAAATGAATTAATCGGCGCGAACCCATCGGAATTCGTTTTTCCTGAGGACAGAAAAACAGTCAGGGAAAATGCCAATAAAATATTGAAGGGAAAACGTTTAACTCCTTATGAATACAGGCTTTTAAGAAAAGACGGAAAAACCAGGTGGGTCATGGAAACGGTCGCCCCTATTCAGTATCAAAAGAAACCGGCCATACTGGGAAACTGCGTTGACATCACTTGGCGCAAACGAACTGAAAAGATGCTGCGTTCATCAGAGGAACGTTTCTCTAAAGCCTTTAACGGCAGTCCATATCCAATGGCCATATCTACCATTGAAGACGGACGATTCATTGACGTGAACAACAGTTTTCTTCGCGCTACCGGTTATTCCCGCCAAGAGGTTATCGGCAATTCAGCAACGGATTTACATTTATACATGGATCCCCTGGACCGCGCCAACATGTTGCAGGCCGTCATGGAGCAGGGAAGCGTGCGCAACATGGAAATTGAGTTGTGCAACAAAGCGGGTGAGATCAGTTTGTGTCTGTTATCGGTGGAAATGATTGAGCTTGGCGGCAGGCAATGTCTGCTAGTCATAGGTAATGATGTCACTGAAAGCAGGAAAATGGAAAAAGAGATGGCCAGACTGGAGCGTCTGAATCTGGTGGGAGAAATGGCCGCGGGTATTGGCCACGAAATCAGAAATCCGATGACCACCGTNCGTGGTTTTCTGCAAATGATTGATAGAAAAAAGGAACTCGNCATTTATAAAGATTACTTTAATTTAATGATCAGTGAACTGGACAGGGCTAATTCAATCATTACGGAATTCCTCTCCATGGCAAAAAACAAGCCGGTGNATTTAAAACTGCATAATTTAAATTATATTGTGCAAACCCTATTNCCTTTGATTCAAGCAGACGCCCTGAATGCTGACAAGTATATNGAAACGGATTTGGCGGAAACTCCTGATTTGCTCATGGACGAGAAAGAAATACGCCAGCTTATTCTCAACCTTGTGCGCAACGGACTTGAAGCAATGCCAGCGGGTGGAAAACTAACCTTGTGCACGTCAACGGATGGTGACACGGCTGTTTTATCGGTACGGGATCAAGGTTCCGGGATTGAGCCGCAAGTGCTTGAAAAGATTGGCACGCCGTTTTTCACAACAAAGGACAACGGCACAGGTTTAGGTCTTGCCGTTTGTTACAGCATCGCCGCCAGGCATAACGCCGTCATCGATATAGAAACAGATCCCCGNGGAACTACCGTTTTTGTCCGCTTCGGNACTGTTAATAATAATATGGAAAAATNAGCAATTTGAGCNGGTAAGCTTATATTTCTTAGCCATGCGGACAACCGTGCTTTGGCTGACNCCCAGCACCTTGGCAGCCTTATAAGTGCTCTTNTGCAAATTTAGNGCCCGGGTAACCAGAAACTTTTCCAACTCCTCAACAGCTACCGTCAAGTTCATCTGTTTTACTCGATACAAATTGTCATTTTTTTCAATACGGTACTTTTGCGGGAGGNTTTCTAAAGNTATTTGCTGAATGTCGGTAGTTACAACAAGCCTTTCGATTAAATTAATAAGTTCCCTGACATTCCCCGGCCAGTCATACCTTGTCAGGTAATCAACCACTTCATCTGACAAGCTTTTTTTCAGGTTGTATTTTTTATTGTAAATATCAAGAAAATGGAAGAGCAAGGGAGTAATATCATCCCTGCGCTCCCGCAGGGATGGAATCCGGATGGGAATGACATTAATACGGTAAAAAAGGTCCTCCCGAAAGGAATTTTCTTTGACCATCGGCTCCAAGTCCCTGTTAGTGGCAGCCACTACCCGAACATCAACCTTAATTGTTTTTACCCCGCCGACCCTGGTAACTTCCTGCCCCTGCAGGACACGTAATAGCTTGACCTGTAAACCCAGCGGGAGTTCGCCTATTTCATCAAGGAAGATTGTGCCTTTGTTTGCCAATTCAAAATAGCCCGGTTTCCCAGATTTGCTGGCTCCTGTAAAAGCACCGGATTCATACCCGAAAAATTCGCTTTCCATTAATTCCTGAGGAATTGCGCCGCAATTCACTTTGACCATCGGGTGTTTTCTTCTTTTCGGATTCAGGTTGTGAAGCATGTTCGCAATTATTTCCTTGCCGACCCCGGACTCTCCTTGAATGAGGACGGGACTCTCCACTATAGAAACCCTTGTGGCCAACTCGATGATTTTTTCCATCTCTTTGCTTTTAAAAATCACACAATGCTCTTTGGTATATCTTTCTCTTAAATTTTCCATCTCAAACAGATACTGGGCATTTAATTCCTGGGTCTGCCTCAGTTCCTCCTGAAGTTGCCTCAATTCGGTAATATCCCTGAAGTTTACTACCACCCTGACTACTTCACCTTTATTGTTGAAAACCGGATTACCGATTGCCATTATTTCCTTTCCGCTGGCAAGTTTTTGCAGGATGGTTACCGGCTTACCCGTTTCCAACACTTTCAGCGCCACATCCGGGTCAAAATAGTGACCTTTTTTCTGCACATCGTAGAGGTTGACACCCAGAACTTTTTCAATTTTTAAACCGGTAACCCGTTCAAAAGCTTTATTCAAACGTGTTACTACGCCATTCATATTGACTATACTAATACCGTCGTAAGAATCCTGGAAAATTGAATTTAGCTCCTTAAACTCATTATGAATAACCTGCAGTACATTCATACCCTGGATTTTTTCTTTTATTAAAATTTCTCCGGCAATTTTGTTAGCTTTAACTATCCGGCACAACTTGTCAACTGCGAAATTGCCGATATTCAGTCCCTCAGTTACTGAACTTAAACTATTTTCCATAATCATTTCATAATTCATTTCACTATTCATTGTAATCTCTCCCGTTAATTTACCTTTAATTATTAGGAACAGGAGTGTGCTAATTAATGATAGTTTCTTTTTGAATTTATAAATTTTACAGTATTATTAAAATAATCAAACAATAAAAATTAAACGTTCGTTGCAAATTCTGTTTCATTTCCATCCATATTTTAAAATTTACTTATTCAACTAACAGCCCGTTCAAAATCATATCCAGAAAAAGCTCAGTGACTTCACCGGCCGACAGTTTTCCATCAACATCAAACCATCGGTACATCCAGTTGGTCATACCCAAAATTGCAAAAGTAACGACCTTGGGATCTAATTTTTTGAAATCTCCCTTTTGAATACCTTCTCTAATGATATTAAGGAAAGTATCCTCATATTTTTTCTGCGCCTCGCGAATCTGCTTTTGACATTCTTCAGACAAATGCTTGGTGTCTTCAAGCATAATGGCCACCACCGCCTGATGCTCCGTCGAATACCTGACATGGTATTCCATAGCCCGGCGCAGCTTTTCCGCCGGCGGCAGATCTTCCAATTGAATCTTTTTTAGATACTTGACACCTTTAGAAACCGGCCGTTCAACAATGTGGTACAGTATTTCTTCTTTGCTGTTGATATAATGGTAAAGGCTTCCCCGGTAGATCCCGACCGCTTCGGCGATATCCTGCATTGATGTGCCGTGATAGTTTTTTTTACGAAATAATTTAATCGCCGTATCCATAATTTCAGCATGACGTTCTTCAGATGATGTAGACATATTTATTAACCTCTCTGCGACAACCGTTTGGTATATTAATATAATACTAATTCTGGATATCACGTGTCAATAACTATTTTAATATTTTTAAATTTTTAGATTGTTTTGATATCTGAAGTAAAAGATGTCTGAATTGACAAAAGCGTCTATATTGCATAAAATGATGCTCAGGTAAATGAAAGCGATGACCGGGCCGAGTAAATATCACTCGTTTTTGACAGGGACGGAGGGCCGCAGACTGAAAACCTTCCGCAAAAGCAGGTATTGAAAAACTCCCGGGAGCGGCCACCGAAAGCACAATGTCAATGTGCCGGTAGACTGGCCCGGAAGCCGCCGTTACGGGCTTAAAGGGATAGTATTTAATTATTATCCAAACAGGGTGGCACCACGGTTCAACAACCCGTCCCTGGCAATGTCAAGCATTGACCGGGGGCGGTTTTCGCTTTTGAAAGGGGAGAATATCATGCTGACAATGCGGCCGCGCGGCACCAACGATATCATGCCCGGCGAGGTCGAAACATGGCAATACCTTGAAAGGCAGCTGCGCCACATCTGCGGCGAATACGGCTATGCGGAAATCAGGACGCCGATTTTCGAACATACGGAGTTGTTTTTGCGCGGTGTGGGTGACACCACTGATATTGTGGAAAAAGAGATGTACACTTTCATCGACCGGGGAGAGCGCAGCGTCACTTTGCGGCCCGAAGGCACGGCGTCCGCCGTCAGGGCCTACCTGGAAGACAAGCTGTACGCCGGACCGCAGCCGGTCAAGTTGTATTACACCGGGCCGATGTTTCGTTACGACCGCCCTCAGGCCGGCCGTTACCGCCAGTTTCACCAATTCGGGGTTGAAGTGTTCGGTTCGCACGACCCGGCGGTTGACGCTGAAGTAATCGCCATGAGCATGGATTTTTATGGCAGAATCGGCCTCAAAAACCTGGCATTGCATGTCAACAGCGTCGGCTGCCCGGCCTGCCGCCCGCATCTGCGCCGGCAATTACAGGACTTTTTCCGCCCCAGGCTTGCCAGCCTTTGTCCGAACTGCCGGGAGAGATATGAAAAAAACCCGCTGCGCATCCTTGATTGTAAAGAAAGCCGCTGCAGCGAGCTCGGCGCGGAAGCGCCGACAACTATTGACTGTCTTTGCGACAGCTGTCTGACACACTTCGCATCAGTAAAAAAACATCTTGATTTGCTGCACTTGCCTTATATAGTAGACCGCCGGCTGGTGCGCGGTCTGGATTATTACACACACACGGCTTTTGAAATAATGGCGCCGGACATCGGCGCCCAGAGTTCCATCGGCGGCGGCGGGCGGTACAACGGTCTGGTGGAAACCTGCGGCGGCCCTCCCACTCCGGGTATCGGCTACGCGCTTGGCCTGGAACGGATCATTCTGGCCATGAAAAACCAGGGCTGCGCCATACCAAGGTCACCGGGCTTGGACGTGTTCGTGGTTACAGCAGGGAGAGAGGCGGAGCATACAGCTTTTCACCTCCTGTTTAAAATCCGCCGCGCCGGCATCTCCGCCGACAAGGACTACCTGAACCGCAGTCTTAAAGCGCAAATGAAATACGCCGGCAAAGCCGGGACGAGGTTCGCAGTCATCATCGGTGAAGAGGAACTGAAAAGCGATACCGCCGTAGTAAGGGATATGGACGCGCAGGAGCAGGCAACCGTGGCCATGGGGGAAGTAATCAAGTATCTGCAGGCTAAAATGCGGCATGCACCGCGTCTTCCTTGATACTTTCAGACCCCGGCGCAACAATGTCAGAATACATCTTACACATAATTGGGAGGTTTTAATGTGATTGATTTCATGAATGAGTGGAAGCGCAGCCATTATTGCGGCGTTTTGCGCAGTGAACAGGCCGGCAGGCAGGTTGTTTTGATGGGGTGGGTGCAGCGCAGGCGCGACCACGGCGGCTTGATCTTTGTCGACCTCAGGGACCGGTCGGGTTTGGTGCAGGTAGTGTTCAGTCCGGATCTGCACAAAGAAGCTTTCGACAAAGCCGGGAGCGTGCGCAACGAATATGTGCTGGCGGTATCCGGAATGGTGCGGGTGCGTCCCGCAGGCACCGCCAACCCTAATCTGGCAACAGGGGAAGTGGAGGTGCTCGCCCAAGAACTGCGCATTTTAAACCGGGCCAAAACACCGCCTTTTTATATTGAAAACGGCGTTGATGTAGATGAAAACGTACGGCTGCGCTACCGTTATCTCGACCTGCGCCGGCCGGAAATGCAAGAGGCGCTGATCCTGCGCCACCGCGTTGCCAAATCGGTCCGTGACTTCCTTGATGAAAATGGTTTTTTGGAAATAGAAACCCCGATGCTGTCCAGGAGCACTCCGGAAGGGGCCAGGGATTATCTGGTGCCGAGCCGGGTCAACCCCGGCAAGTTCTATGCCCTGCCGCAGTCGCCGCAGCTTTATAAACAAATTCTGATGGTGTCCGGTCTGGACAAATATTTCCAAATCGTCCGCTGTTTCCGGGACGAAGACCTCCGGGCGGACCGGCAGCCCGAATTCACCCAAATCGATATAGAAATGTCTTTTGTGGATGTGGATGATATTCTGAGCCTGATGGAAGAAATGGTAGCGCGGATGTGCCGTGAAACAATCGGCCTGGACGTACCCCGCCCGTTCCCCAGGCTTTCCTACCAGGAAGCGATGGATCGCTTCGGCTCAGACAAACCGGACACCCGCTTTGGGCTTGAATTAAAAGATATCTCCGATATCGCGGCAGGGTGCGGTTTCAAGGTTTTTTCATCAGTCGTGGACGGCGGCGGACAGGTCAAGGGGATAAACGCCTCCGGTTGCGGCTCTTTCAGCCGGAAGGAAATTGACGACCTGATCGCTTTCGCGGCAATTTACAAGGCCAAGGGTTTAGCTTACTTTATNGTTACTGAGGACGGGGTCAAGTCAACNCTTGCCAAGTTTTTCAACNAGCAGGAACTTNNCGCCATCATCAGCCGGCTGGCGGGCAAACCAGGNGATCTCTTGCTTTTTGTGGCGGACAAGCCGCAGGTGGTGGCNGACTCACTGGGTGCTCTGCGGCTGCACTTNGGCGAGCGTCTCGGCCTGATCCCCGAAAACACCTATAACTTCCTGTGGGTGGTTGACTTTCCCCTGCTGGACTATGACCAGGCGGAAGGACGTTATGTGGCGATGCACCACCCCTTCACATCACCAAGGGAAGCCGACATTCCCTTGCTGGAATCCGAACCCGGAAAGGCCCGTGCCAAGGCATACGACATCGTTCTAAACGGCGTGGAGGTGGGCGGCGGCAGTATCCGGATTCACCGCAGGGATATCCAGGAAAAAATGTTCGCGGCCATCGGCATCGGTGCAAGTGAAGCGATGGAAAAATTCGGGTTCATGCTGGAAGCCTTTGAATTCGGCACTCCGCCGCACGGCGGCATTGCTTTTGGATTGGACCGGTTAATCATGCTGCTGGCTAAGAAAAATACTATCCGGGACGTCATCGCTTTTCCCAAAACACAAAGCGCTACTGATCTAATGAACTTGGCGCCGGGTAACGTCTCACCCGCACAGTTGAAAGAATTAAACATTAAACTGAACATAAAAAGCAACCCCCCAGGAGCTAAAACTAATAGGGCAACTTAAGCCGGTACGGCATACTCCGGAAAAAAGAGGTTCACAAGTGGCCCTTGTAAATGGATAGCCGATGTGCTAACATAAATGTGTAAAAAAAATACCCTGCTATGTGCGTGACCCACCTTGAAGTTTTGAGCCAACACCATAAAAAAGGGAGCCCGGACTCTGGATGTGGCTTGCATGCCTCCCAGTTGAGGAAGCGAAAATCATTCAGGAGGGCACCCACCTGTGAGAACAGGTTCGAACTTTGGGTGTTCACGGCATGAGTGGGGTTTTTATTAACTTGCACGGTTTTCGGTTTGACTGAAAACCNTTTGATTTACCGNAAAGACGCTGAATTTTTGCTAATATGTTTATCTGTTGTCAAATTAAATCGCAGAATGATTAATGTTAGTAATTGACAAGACGTTTTGCATGAAATTATAATTAAGGTTGATAGAAGTTATAAGTAATAGATATCGCCNCAAGCTATTATTCTACTATTCTAAGTGCTNATTTACCGGCTANCCTGTTACCTAGAGAAAAAGAAAATTTGAATTTTATCATGGAAGGGGAGAGTCAATTGGCCAGCGAAATAATCCTTGCTTTGGGAGATNNTAATTTTAATCAGGTAATCAATGAGACCAATATGCCNTTTCTAGTNGATTTTTGGGCAGCTTGGTGCGGACCATGTAAAATGATTGCCCCGATAGTAGAAGAAGTCGCGGCGGAATTTAAAGACAAAGTNAAGGTAGGCAAGCTCAATGTAGACGAAAACCAGGGCGTCCCGGGCAGTTTAAAAGTCAGCAGCATTCCGACTTTGATTATTTTTAAGGAAGGCAAGGAAGTTGAGCGCTCCGTAGGCTACAAGAGTAAAGATGAAATTCTTCGCTGGTTGACTAAACATCTATAGAGTAAATTATTACTTCAAAATATTGGCATACTAATCAAAAGATCTATGGGCGGACCAGGAGTTCGCCCATATGTTTTTAGGAGAAGCCTGATGGATCTTTTCAAACAAGCCATGGAAAAAAACATGAAAATGACCGCCCCTCTGGCCACCCGGATGAGGCCCGCATCTCTGGCGGAATTTGAAGAGCAAAACGCTGTCGTGGGAGCCGGCACCTTGTTGAGGCGCTCAATTGAGACGGACAGGCTGATGTCGGCGATATTTTACGGCCCGCCCGGCACGGGTAAAACCACCCTGGCCTTGCTTATCGCCGGAATCACCAAAGCGCGGTTTGTCATTATCAACGCGGTGATGGCCGGCGTAGCCGACATCAGGCGGGTAGTCAACGAAGCCCAGGAAAGACGTTCCTTATATGACGAAAAAACCGTCTTATTCATTGATGAGATTCACCGCTTCAACAAGGCTCAGCAAGACGCCCTCCTCCCTTTTGTGGAAAGCGGCTTGCTCACTTTAATCGGGTCGACAGCCGAAAATCCCATGTTTTCCGTTAATCGTCCGCTCCTGTCCCGCTCTCAGCTTTACCGTTTCGAACCTCTCACCGGGAAAGCGTTAAAACGCCTCATGGAAAGAGCCTTAAAAGATCAAGAAAGGGGACTGGGCGGGTACCGGACGGACGTTTGCCGGGAGGCACTCGCTCACCTGGCCGAGGTGGCCAACGGTGACGCCAGGGCTGCCTTGAACGCCCTTGAGTTGGCTGTCTTGACCACTCCGCCGGGGGCGGACGGGGTCCGGCGCATTACTCTGGCCGTGGCGGAAGAAGCCATTCAGAAAAAAGTATTAAAATATAACCGGACTGATGAGCATTACGATGTGATATCAGCATTTATCAAGAGCATGAGAGGTTCCGATCCGCAGGCCACGCTCTACTGGCTGGCGAGGATGCTGTACGCGGGGGAAGAACCCGAGTTTATCAGCCGCCGGATTATGATCCACGCCGCTGAAGACGTAGGTCTGGCGGATCCCCAGGCTCTGGTGGTGGCAACCTCCGCGGCTCTCGCCGTAGAGCGGATCGGCATGCCGGAAGCAAGAATCGTCCTGGCCGAGGCTGCTCTTTATCTTGCCACCGCCCCTAAGAGTAATTCTGTCATCGCGGGAATCAGCAAGGCGCTTTCAGAGGTGGAAACCGAAAGGGCCGAACCTGTCCCGCCTCATCTAAGGGGAACCGGCTATAAAGGCGCGTCTGAGCTGGGCCATGGCAGGGGCTACAAGTACCCGCACGATTACCCAGGCAATTACGTCAAGCAGCAATACCTGCCGGGTAATATTAAAGGCAAAGAGTTCTATAAACCTTCCGTCAACGGTTTGGAAGCGGAAATAAAAAAACGGCTGGATAAGCTTAATCGGTAATTTTTTGCAGCATTTTCTGTTTTTTCTTGACTTATGGCACTTGAATGCATATGCTAAAGGAACAGTACTCAGGAGTCAGCAGTCAGAATCGAAACCTAAAAAGGTTTATTATTTAAAAAGCATTTTGAATTTTGAATCCTGAATCCTAACTCCTGAATTCTGACTACTTGAAAAAAAGTTGGTGCTCCTTTTTGGAAGTCTATGCTCTAGTCGGCCCCAGCGGCACGGGCAAAAGCCACCGGGCCGCCATTGTAGCCAATAAACTTGGAGCGCAGGCCATCATCGACGACGGCCTGCTGATTCAAGGCAACCGGATTATCGCCGGTTCATCGGCCAAACGTCAGCCTACCAGAATAGGCGCGATAAAAGCGGCTCTATTTATGGATAACCGGCAGGCGCAAGAAATAAAATCAACGCTTTCCCGGGTCGCCCCGGAAAAAGTGTTGATTTTAGGCACATCTGTCGGTATGGTTCAGCGCATCGCCGGCCGGCTTGAACTGCCACAGCCGTCAAATATAACGAAAATCGAAGAAATCGCCAGTGAAAAGGAAATTAGAAAAGCCAAGTTCCACCGGACAAGGTTCAGCAGGCATGTTATTCCCGCCCCTATTCTGGAAGTGAAAAAAAGCTTCCCGGGCATCCTGGTGGACCCGCTCCGTGTTTTTCTAAGGAAAAAAGGAACACCCGGCAAGAAGGATTGGCTTGAGCAATCCGTTATACGGCCAACATTTACATCCAACGGAAAGCTAACCATAGCCGACAGCGCCATAAGCGCTATTGTCAGCCATGCCGCCCGGTCTGTCGAGAATGTCGCCGGCACCGGAAGGATTAACGTAAAAGTTGAGCAGGAAGGCGTTATTACGATAGATATTTCGCCCACGCTCTCTTTCGGCTGCGCTTTGCACGAGGTCGCCGGCAGGCTGCAGCGCCAAATTAAAACAGCGGTGGAGAATATGACCGGTCTTCAGGTTAAAGAAGTAAACATCAAAATTAAAGGTTTAAGCTTCCCGAAAAAAACAGAGGCGACCAGTTAAGGCCGCCTCCCGCGGGGTCAGGCTTTACTTTGTGAGATTCTAGAATCTCACAAAGTAAAGCCTGACCCCCTTTTTTTCCTTACGTGGTGACTGAGGCAAACACGTGATTGCCGATCCTCATTATCACCGGTAGAGTGCGTATCCATTGGTCCCTGCTGATGTCCGGGTTGTAAAAGAACAACGCTCCACCAGTCGGATCTGTTCCCTGCAGCGCCTGCACGGCAGCCTGCATCGCCTTTTCATTAGGCTCAAGGTTGATGGAACCGTCTCCTACCGGCGAGAACTGATATACCCGGCTGCTCTTTTGATATATTACTTCCCGGATTGTTTTCGGAAAATGCGGGCTGGCCAGCCTGTTCAAAATCACAGCGCCGACGGCAACCTGCCCTTCGAAACTTTCTCCTCTCGCCTCGGCGTGAATCAGCCTGGCCAGAAGCATTAAATCCTCCCTGGAAACATCACCACGGGATAATGATTCTTCACTCTTTGATTTTTCAGGCATAATCAACACTTGCCCGGGTATGATTAAACTACCGGTCAAATTGTTGACCTTCATCAGTTCACGGACCGACACCTGGCGGCGGCACGCGATATCAGATAAGGTATCACCCTCCTGGACAATGCAATTTAACGTGGAATCGGACTGGTCCGTAATTTGAGCACCTGTGTTCTGAAAACACTCGCCGCGCGGCAGGGCGATGGTCAATACCGCCAATGACGCCAACGCTAACAACGTTGCCTTAAAGAAGTTCACGGCAAGTCTTGGAACATATTTACTCATTTTCTCCTCCTTTCCCGAATCCAAAAAATATTCTGCACATCTATCAAGTTTGTATGCATTTTTCTTTATCAGGTTAAATTTATTTACTCTTCCTGAAATTATTACCATTTCCCTTTAAAAAAATACTTCTCTCAAAAATGGCGCCCATTTCCTCCAGGGTCTTTGGCGGCGCTTAAATTTCATCTGCCGCTGTTATGTGACAACGGTCACAGAAAACATGACAAATAAAAAGTAAAATTTAGTCATATTAATTCAGTTGGCAGGTGATAATATGAACACGGCTGCAGAACGGTGCCCGGAGGGGAAAAATACGTTCGCCTTTAAAAGCAAAGGCAAGCACAGTGTGCTCGCCGAAACATTAGAGCAATATTTGGAAAATATTAGTGAAGATACATTCGAGGACAGCGCGAAAAAAGCTGAAATAAATATTAAAGAAAAGGATATGCTGTATTATGTAAAAACTGTCTGCCCACTTTGCGGCAAGAGATTCGAATCACCAAAGGTCAGGTCCAAGTACCTGCGCATGACCCACATGGATAACGATTACTGCAAATACTATGATTCCGTCAACCCGCTTAATTACGAAGTAATGGTTTGTTCCCATTGCGGTTTTGCTTACACCGAAGAGATCCAAAAGATGCGCTTGAGCGATGAGCAGCGTAAAACGATAAAATCGCGTTTGGAAAAACTTTTGCCTGATCGCCCGCCGACAGACTACAGCGGCGTCCGCAATCTGGATCAAGCAGTGGAAACTTTCCTGCTGGCCTTGTTGGCGCTTCAAGGAAAGCCGGCCCAAGGCTCAACAAAAGGAATGTTGTATTTAAAGATAGCCTGGCTATACCGTTATAAGAACAACCCGGCGAAAGAATCGGATTATATTGAAAAGGCGCTCTCATCCCTTGTGTCCGCTTATAACAATGAAATTTTCCAAGAAATACAGAAAGAACTAAATATCACATACTTAATTGCTGTTTTATATTTCAGAACCGGCAGGTATTATGAATCAGCCAGGTGGCTGGAACGGATTTTATTGAACCGGCACAGGCCTGTTCATCCCATAGTGTCAAAACAGGCCGGGGAACTATGGGACGAGGTGCGGCAAATGCTGCGCGAGAACAATCAACAGTTAAAAAACCGATGTTAAATAAAAACCCGTCCTCATAAGCAAGGGCGGGATTTTCAATCTCTTTCTTTGCGCTGAACAGCGCGGATATCTATATCCACCAGCAGGCGGTAAGGCTTGCACATCTCCAGCAGCCGTGAAGTAGTCCTTTCCCCCAGGTATTCTTCCAGATCCTCCGGTGTGATATTGGTTGTTACAATAATCGGCAGGCAGTGGTTCAAGCGGTAATTGATGATGGAATAAATTTTGTTCCTTGACCACTCCGTATAGTTGTGCGCGCCCAGATCATCCAGAATAAGCAAGGGCACTTGCCTGGCGGTTTCCACCAGATCAAACTCAGTATAATCGCCGGCATTGCGCGCAATATCATATGTCGACCTGATCTGATCCAACAGGTCGGGCACAACCACAAAAAGGGCCGTTTTGCCCCTTTTCAATAAAGCGTTGGCAATGCTGCAGGCGAGAAAAGTTTTGCCGCTCCCCACCTGGCCGGTAAACATCAGTCCATCCGTGCGGGGTTCCTGCAAGAATTTCGCAATAAACTTTTTGGCGGCCTGATATGCCAGCTGCGCGAGCTCATAATAAGAAATCCCCTTGCTTTCATCCACACAGTCTCCGGCGTAATACTTGAAGTTAAAATTGGCTAATGAACAATTTAAAAGCTTTTGGGGCAAACAGGAATTTCTAAAAAGCCTCGCGATAGCTTTTTGCCTGCCGCAGCTGCAGGGCACCGCCACATCTCCCTGCAGGATAATTCCGCGGTCCCCGCACAGATCGCAAGCCTTTCCCAATATTTCCTACCTCATCTTTCTTAAATAATACCTAGATGTACAGCGTTTTTATATGTACAGCGTTTTAATGAAAGCTTTTTTCCGGGAGTTGTTTCTGTCGGCTTTATTCAGGCCGCCTTTTCCAGTTTCGCCCCCCTGGCCGGTACGGCTTGAACGGCGGCTCTGAAATTCCCGGTCATAATCCGCGACTTCTTCCAGGGTCCTCAGGTTGTTCTTTTTCCAGCCCATCAAGATAGTGTTAATGTATTTGAAGTTATGCTTGCCTCTTAAGACAGCTTGCTTCAAAGCTTCAACAACCAGCCTGGGATCTCTTTCCTCCGCCCACTGTTCAATTTGTTCAATTTCCAACGGAGACAGAGCCCGGCCGAATTCATTTTCAAATATCGGAATCAGGGCGGCCGCGCTGTCATCAAACTTTTTGTCGTCAAAATCGCGGCCGTCGACCGTAATTCTCAATAGCCTTTCAGACTCCTCGATATCCTTTGCCCGGATTCCCGCCCATATATCCGAAATCTTTAGAAAAAGAGGTTCAAAATCATATCCTTCAAAAATTACTTTCCGTTCGCTGTCAAAATATTCGCTGACAGCGATAATCTCTTTTTCCATTAAGCCAGCCAGTTCCTTTTCGATCCGGGCAGGATCGGCTTCCATGCAGTCCGCCAGCTTCTCCGGACTCGGATAAAGCTCTTTTTCCTCAACATAAAGCCTGATCATTTGAATCAACATGATCATCTGAAAGTCGGAAATACCGATTTTATTATAGATTTTCAATAATATATTGGGGATGGCCGTTGAACCCTCAAGCACCAGTTCTGATCCAAAGGCGGCCGTAATATTAACTTTTTGGTCGCATTTGATAATTTTTTCCTTATGCCATTCAATCATCAGAACGTGAAACCTCCCCTAGTTTGTCCTTATAGTTTATTTTATGGTAAGGCTGGATATTTGTCCACCCTCGTTCTACCCCGTAAAACGGCCGCTGCTCATTTCATTGCGTTCCGTCACATTCCCCCTAACTAATAGTAAGCAAAGTTGTCCGCAAGCTTTGGCAGTCTCAACAAGATTATTTGAACGCGAGTAGTTTTCATATACCTTGGGAACTATAAGAAAAAACAACATGCCAATGATTTTGAAACAAGCCTGCAGGCAAATATATTGCGCAAACTTCCTAATACGGCAAGCTTAATGCCCGCATATTATTCAAGGGAGGGTCCCGACATGTCTCTAAAAGTTGGCGTCAATGGTTTCGGGCGCATAGGCCGCGCTGTTTTCCGGGCGGCGATGAAAAGAACGGATATCGACATCGCAGCCGTTAACGACCTGACAAACGCCTGCACCATGGCGCACCTTTTACAGTACGACTCGGTGCATGGTTACCTTGACGCCGATATTTACGCGAACGAGGAAAGAGAATTCCGGGTTAACGGCAAAGAGATCAAAGCCTTTGCCATTCCGGAACCAGGCGCTATCCCCTGGAGCGATTATGGAGTGGATATAGTGGTTGAATCCAGCGGCCGGTTTACCGACCGCGAAAGCGCCTCAAAACACTTTCACGGCGGCGCTAAAAAAGTTGTGATCAGCGCCCCGGCCAAAAATGAAGATATCACCATTGTCATGGGGGTAAACGAGGACAAGTACGATCCGGCCCGGCACCGGATCATTTCCAACGCTTCCTGCACCACAAATTGCCTCGCGCCCATCGTTAAAACCATTCACGACGGGTACGGCATTTTGCACGGTCAAATGACTACCATCCATTCTTACACCAACGATCAACAAATTCTGGATTTGCCGCACAAAGATTTGCGCCGGGCAAGGGCCGCGGCCATGTCCATCATCCCTACCACTACCGGAGCGGCCAAGGCGGTGGCGCTGGTCATACCGGAACTAGCAGGCAAGCTGAACGGCCTTTCCATGCGTGTGCCGACTCCCAACGTTTCCACAGTGGTGCTTGCCGCTGAAATTACCCGGACGGCCACCGCGGCAGAGATTAATGAAACGCTTAAATCCGCGGCGGCAGGCAAATTAAAAGGGATTCTCGCTTACAGCGGGCTCCCTCTCGTTTCACACGATTACAACGGCAATCCGCACTCGGCTACCATTGACGCCTTGTCCACATTGGTTATTGACGGCAGCATGATCAATATAGTGGCCTGGTATGATAATGAATGGGGCTATTCCAACAGGATTATCGACCTTATCGCGCATATCGGGGAAAAGGGCATTTAGTGAACGGTATAACGAGTAATAAGGCTTCCGGTATGGAAGCCTTTCATTTTGCTTTTACCTGTTAAATAAAGAAACAGAAGCAACCGAAAATCAGCAAGATGAAAACCAGGAATATTAAACCAATACCGCCCAAACCTTCCGCTTTAGCTTCCATACTGCTTATAACCTCCCTATTTTTTTATTAATATACGTCGTTCCTGATTAATCGGTGCTTGTTTCACAGATATAAAAATAGGCCTCCAAATCCTCAAAGCCGCGTTAATTGGCTCTTTTTGACAACCTGGCTTCAAGTGAAATGCAGCGCGATGAGCATAATGGTGCTCACCAGGCAAACCAGCATTACTGCAATATCGGCGCCAAGCAAATTCAGCCGCCTGAGGTAAGTGCGCCGGGGATAAACCCTGAAGCCGCGGGCTTCCATGGACACCGCCAATTGCCGGGCTTTGAGCATAGTCCCGTAAACCACGGGAAAAAACAAGCGCCGGTACAACGCCATCTTTTCCCTCCAGGGGACCTTTTTCAGTTCGACTCCCCGCAGTTGAACCGCCGTTACCACATTGCCCAGTTCATCCCGGAAAACCGGTAAAAAACGAAGCGCGATGGAAACCATGAAGGCCAGCTCATAAGGGACTTTCCACTGCACCAGGCCCAGGATAAAGTCCCTGGAGCTGAACGTCGTGAACAGCATGGCGGCGGCGGCAACCGTCATAATGCGCAAAACGGCGCTAACCCCCGTGCTCAGCCCCCCGGCGGTGATCAACGGCACCGGGCCCGCGGCCACCAGCACCTTGCCCCCCGGGGAAAAGACGCACTGGATTACCAAAAGAAACAGCATCAAGGATAAAAACGGTTTTAGATAATCCCTGATAACACCTAGCTCAAAATGAAAAATCATCAATAGCGCCACAGTAACCGCAAACACCAGGAGCAGCTGTCCCGGCGTGTTGTAAAGCAGGGCCAGGCCTGAGAGGCAGACAACCATCACCATTTTGGTCCGGGGGTCAAGATTCATGGGCGGTGTTTCCTTTCCGCCCGCTGTCCGATTGGATCCGGCCGTCTTTCAAGGTGACCACCCGTTCCGCCATTCTGCCGACAAAGGGTTCGTCATGGCTGACCAGGATCATGCCTCTGCCCAGCCGGGCAATTTTTTGCAAATAATCCGCCAGCAGCTTTTTCCGGTAAGCGTCCAGGCCGGTGGTGGGCTCGTCCAGGATCAGAAACAAAGGCTCGTTGGCCAGCACGGCGGCTATGGCCAGCCGTTGTTTTTCCCCCCGGCTCAAGTGCAGGGGAAAGACATGGCGATAGCTCCCCAGCTCAAAATAATCCAGGTAGAATTGAACCCTTTCCTCCACCATTTCCGGCTTATAACCCCGGTTGGTCAAGCCGAAACCTATTTCTTCGGCCACCGTGCCGCAAAAAAGCTGCAAGTCCGGATTCTGAAAAACATAGCCGACGCGGCGCCCGATTTCCCCTAGCGAATATCCCGCCAGGGGACGGCCGTCCAGGAGGATTTGTCCCCCGGACGGCTGCAAAACCCCGATCATCAGCTTGGTCAAGGTGGTCTTGCCGCTGCCGTTTGGTCCGACGATAGCCGTTATCTCATCCCGGCCAAGCGCCAGGTCGATTTCCGTCAGCGCGCTCCTGCCGCGCTTGGGATAGGCAAAAGAAACCCGGTTTAGTTCTAAGAATGCCATAACTTCTCCCCCATAAAATCCCGGTCGGCAAGAAGCGTTTCCGCCCGGTCATAACGAAGCAGCGCCCCTTTTTCCATCACCATCAACCGGTCGGCAAAATCAACTGCCTCCAGGTCGTGCTCCACGGCAATGATGGTTTTACCCGCGCCGCGGAGTCTTTCCAGAACGGCAGCCACTTTCTTCCTGCCCGCGCCGTCAAGACCGGACATTACTTCATCCAGAAGCAGCACCGGCGGGTCAAGCGCCAGCACCGACGCCAAAGCCACCAGGTGTTTCTCGCCGCCGGAAAGCCGGTAAGGATTCGCCTCCCTTAAAGCGGCAATCCCCAGGAGTTCCAGAACATGCTCCACTCGCTCGCGAATGCGGTCGGGCGGCAGACAAAGATTCTCCGGGGCAAAAGCAATTTCATCTTCCACCGTCGGCGAAAAAAGCTGCGTGTCAGGATCCTGAAAGACCATGCCCACCTCCAGCGCCAGGCCGGCCGCCCTCAATTCCCGCACATTCTTGCCGTTGATCAGCACTTCCCCCGCCAGCACGCCGTCCCGGTTGTGGCGAATGGCTCCGCACAGGCAAAAACACAGGGTGCTCTTGCCGCAGCCGCTCAAACCGGCCACTACCACTATTTCTCCCCGGGCTGCCTGAAAATTGATGTTCTTTAATATGAAGGGACCGCCCGGCCGGTATTGATAAGTCAGCCCCCGCACCACCACAGCCTCCGTCAGCGAATTTCACATCCCGTCCCATTTTTGCCGCCCGTTCACAATAAGCCGCGCCTATGGCGCAGAACCATCACATTGCTATTTCCCGCACATATTCCATATACCTTCTGCCGAATCCGAAAAGAAATAAAATTATTAATAAGCCTGCCGCATAAATATCCGCCTTGCCTTGCTCCTGCTGCCGCCGCAGGGGCACGGCGCCGGCCGACATCTCGAATACGCGCCAGGGCTGGTAGCCCGCTTGTGCCGAGGAGAACCCGGTTGTTGCGGAAACAGCGGCTGCCGTATTCTTTTCCGCCAGGTAGCGCCGGTCGGATGCCGGCGGTCCGGCGGGAGCCTCATCCTGTGCGACACCCTGCGCACCGGCCTCCTGGTCCGGACCGTTCACGACGCAGGCGGCCGTCAAATTGCCGACCACAGTGCTCACGGTGATTGTGGCCGTACCCGCGCCGACAACCGTCACCAGGCCGTTTTTATCGACCGTGGCCACACCGGTGTCGCTGGAACTCCAGCGCACGCTCTTGTCCGTGGCTTCATCCGGGGCCACGGTCGCCTTCAGCCGGACCGTGCTGCCGACCTTGAGGTTAACCATGTCCCGGTCGAGGGTGACCCCGGCCGGCGGCGTGCCGCCCAGCATCACCTCGATCGCATGCACCCATTTGGCGGACTGGGGAGCAGTATGCTCATCGGCGTCGCTCTGACCAAACAGCAGCCTGAACCTGGTCGAGGTGTCGTAAGTGCTAAAATCCGGGGCGGCGGCAAAGCGCTGCCAGTTGTCCTTGTACGCTATGAGCGGCTCCACCCGGACCGCCCCGTATACCGCCTCGGGTGTGGACGAGGCGGTCTCGTAATCCCAGCCTGCAGGCAGATTAGGATAATAGAAACGGGGGGTGTCCAGCAGGAAAGACTTGTCTAAACACTGGTACCATCCCTTTTTGACGTCAGTTGAAAAAAAATAAAATTTCTGCGCGGAGTTTA
>Ga0067045_1029493_pt1 | contig 20428 bp, 22 predicted proteins | sample TerdegcTABiofilm_FD_59184 | JGI IMG/M metagenome (GOLD analysis project Ga0067045, IMG submission 59184) | Combined Assembly of (Gp0054472, Gp0054536) Wastewater bioreactor microbial communities from Singapore -Terephthalate degrading...
GGGGGGGGGGGGGCCGTAAGGCATCGGTGCGGTCGGGCGCTTCTCAAGTGGCGAGGCGAGGGCATGAGGGACTGGGAAGAAAGGATCAATGAATTGGGCCCGCAACAGGGGCTTACGCCTGAAGCAAAGTGCAGAGAGACCCGGGGATGCTGTGCTCGGGAAGGAGTAGGATACGATGCTGGTAATCGGACTGACCGGTGGCATAGGTTCAGGTAAGAGCACGGTGAGCAAGATGTTTCAAGACGTTGGGGTGCCAGTTATTTGTGCCGATGACCTTGCGAGAAAGGTGGTTGAACCCGGTTCACCAGCGCTGGAGGAAATCCGAGAGGTGTTCGGGGAGGAAGTCATCGACGGCGAGGGGAGGCTCGATCGTGCGGCCATGGCTCGCGTGGTTTTTGCCGACGCCTCGCGGCGAAAGAAGCTTGAAGCCATCATTCACCCCCGGGTGAAGGAAGAAAAAGACAGACGCCTGGACCAGTTAGAGCGAGACGGACATCGAATGGCCATTGTGGATGTGCCACTGCTCCTCGAAAGCGGGTGGCAAGATTCGTTCGATATGATAATCGTCGTCTACGTTCCAAGGGATATCCAAGAGAAGAGATTGATCTGTCGAGACAGTATTTCCATGGAAGAAGCCCGCTGCCGCTTGAACGCGCAGATGTGCATCGAGGAAAAACGCAATTTGGCGGATCGGGTCATTGACAACAGCGGCTCGGTGGATGAGACTCGCAAACAGGTGAAGCAAATATTCGAAGATCTGAAGATCATGGTAGCAAACAAGAAGTCGGCACGAGCTTAGAGCGCAGTCGATTTTCGGTGTGAACGCGGAATGGCGATGGAAATCCTTGTCGGTATTGGAATCTGGATCCTCATATTCGTAGTCTGGTACGTCCGGAACTACCCGGATAAGTTCAAGACCTTTCTCCCGGCGCGGAATCTGCGGATACGGTGGCCGTCGTTGAAGAGGAAGGGGAAACGTGTCAAGCAGGCTCCTGCAGTTAGCGGGAACTTCAAGTCTCTTGTAGAGACGGTGGAATCAATATGCGCCCGGGACAAGTTCCTGGCCTCGGATGCTGCCACTCTCGTGGAGGCGGTTCACCGCCTTCTCGAAATCGAATCGGGAAGCGGCCACATCTGGGAGGCTTATGCTTTGGATTCACTCGAGACTGCACAGATCGTGTGCGACGATTGTCGTGTATCAGTGGACAAGATCGTCAAGAAAACCGGAGTCCGGATCCAGTGCCCAAAGTGTATGAAATGGCTCGTCTTGAAGAATTCAAAAGTCACTGTCATAGACCCAACTCGACCTGATCTTGAAGAGTGGGAGAAATTTCACTAACGCCCACATCAGCATAGACACGAGGAGGCCAACCATGAGAACGACAGGAATAGTTCTGCTCGTCGTGGTCGCCCTTATCTTTCTGGGTGGATCGGTCAGAATCGGTGGAGATTCGGTGTTCGGTCACCTTGATTCGGCTCTCGGGACCACGGTACTCTCGGACGTCTATCACACGGTCTTCTTCTTCATGCAGAAAGGTGTCGAATCCGTGGAGTCCGAGTACGACAGGACCCAGGAAGGGCTAAAAGATTTCCAGGACAGACCTCTCGGATTCGACAAGAAAAAGCAATACAAGACTCTGGATGATGCTGCTCGCTACTAGGCGGCTGCTTGAGACCTCGATACCTCTTAGTGGACAGGAATCTCTATTTTACGGCCTGTCATGCCAGCTTCCGACACCGGAACAGTGGCACTTGGAAACGACGAGCGCATTGTCATAATCTCATATGTAGCTCGCCCGAGGATCAAGGAGGCGCTCCTATCCTTAGGTCAGCCGGGAGTTCCCCGCTTTTCCAGACAGGAACGAGAACCGAACGAATTAGGAGATCTGATAGATATGGAGCCCAAGTCCTGGGATAACATTCGAGAAAAGAGAGTAACCGCGGATGTTACTCGCAAGGCGATCTGGGGGCAGCACATTATGGTGGTGCGATGGGAGCTGGCCCCCAACACGATCGTGCCGGTCCACGACCACATTTCAGAGCAGGTAACCATAGTAGAGAGCGGGCGTGTGACCTTGAGCTTCCCCGGTGTTAAGGATGTGACCGTACATGAGGGCGAAATTCTGTTTGTGCCACCTTCCCAGCCCCACGCTGCCATGGCGGGTCCCGAGGGATGCACCGTGATAGACCTGTTCTCCCCCATTCGCGAGGATCTCATCGATAGAAGCCCCGTGGACTCGCACGCTCAAGGCGCGACCGAGACGGAAGCCCAAGCCCCCACAGAACGGCAAAAGTACGTGAGACTCCAGGGATACTTGGCTGCAGGAGGCATAGAAATTCCCCTCGAGCAGTTGGAGGAGGTTTCCCTCGACATCCTTGCTCGCTACGTGTACGAGAAGGAATGCATCACCATGGGGCAACTGAGAGCGGTGCTTGGACTCGACAAGAATCAAGCAAAGGAGCTTCTCCGGCAGTGGAAGCATGGTGATGACCATAGTGAGCACAGTCTGAAGCGCAAGTTGGAGAGATTAGTGGTCTTTCCATGGGACCAGTAATCGTATCAGATCCACGCGCCCCTGCAGTCACAAGCGGTGGTTTTGGCGATCTCCCCAGACCCGGTCGTCGTGCGAACCAGTGATTGCGTCTCGGAAAGCGCTCGAGCGCTCTTCCTCCAGCCGTGCAGGGATATCCTGCCCGCACTTGAAAGAATGCCTATGAACGAAGAGAAGATCTCACGAATCAAAGTTGCGGTGATGAACAATTTTGACAAGAGCCCCGAGCAATATCAGGCGTTCGAGAACGAGCACGGATTCTTTTGCGCTCTGAACGGGTTGCTTCTCAGCCGCATGAAGTTGCCGGTTGGATCCCGTGTGCTTGATGTGGGTTGTGGAACAGGAGTAAGCACTCTCCAGATTGCAGATGTAGTCCCCGAATCCCGAGTATGGGGATTGGACATCTCCTCCGCAATGTTGGACCAGGCGCGGATCAATGCTGGAGACTCGGATCGGCTCACCTTCGTTCACGGGGACGCAGGGCGATTGGCGGATCATTTTTCCATCGAATTCGATGCAGTCATCTACAGCGCCTCAATCTTCTTGATTCCTGATTATGAAGAAAGCCTCAAGCAAGCTCGACGGCTGCTCAGTCCCACGGGCAAGGTGGGAGTCACTTTCATGGACGGGTTGTATGACGAAGCTGGGAACAATCTGGTTGCCGAGGCCGACAGAATGGCAGGGGAGGGGGTAAGCCTCAGCAGGGCAGTGAAACTTCGGGAATTTCGGGCGACGTTCGAGAAGCTGTTCCCTCGGTCGGAAGAGTGGACCGAGGATTTCCGACTGGCTCTCCCCGTGATTCGCCAATTCTTTTCCGTTCCCGCCATGTCAGCGGGGCTCTTCCCCAGAATAGTCTACGAGGAGCGGCTCAAGAAGGTGGAGCGCCTGTTTGCCCACCTACCAGGCGACGTCCTGTTCCGATGGGTCCTCATGGCAGGGTCTTCTCTGCCGGGGTAGGGTGCTGGTTCATTTGGAAGGACCTGGCTTTCCTTTCGCCCGAGCCTCAGCCTCCTTTCGTGCAAGCTCGTAGAGCTGGCGGATCTCGTCAACCCGCTCAGGTGAAGGGACCCGTCCTCTTCCCAGCTCAGGAGGGGGCTGATTCATCTGATGGCTCACCCACTGATCCGGCTGGTCGCGATTCGCACTGCTCGCACTCTGGGCATAAATCGGAGAGCCACTGATCAGCAAGAATCCGACGGCTACGGCCACGCCGGCTCTCAGGACTCCGATAAGAATGCGAGCTCGGGCTCCCCTTCTCTGAGGAGACGCGTCCCGGACCGAGTCCAGGGTAGCAGCGTCCTCCCCCCGTGGAATGAACCACGGACGCGCTCCCACGGAGGGGCTGACGGAATGCGGTATTCGCTGTCGTCTGTTACCGTGCTGATCTGGTATCATCGAGCTCTCAGTCCGAACGTTCAAGAATAGCTGTCATCCACGAGTTGACAATGGCTAACCGGTAGCATCTGTCATATTGGTGAATCCGGTATCGATATCGTTCCACCCGCATGCCTTTAGCACACGCTAGCCCTGTTATCAAGGGGCGCTGCTTGTTCAGAGTACCCGGCCGAGGCCTGTCTCCTGCGAGGGCAACGACTCGTCTCTCCTGTACGCGAGAGTCTCGTCGGCCCAGTGAGAAAAAAGCGCGCCCCCGAAAACGTCCGCGACGAGCTCAATTTCTCCACATTGAACAGCACACTATCTGCTATCGCTCCATGTGCCGTACCGTTCCCTCAGGACGCGGTGGAGGATCTTTCCTGTTCCCGTGCGAGGCATGTCGTCCTCCTCGATGAACGTCATCGATTTCGGCACCTTATAGCCAGCTATCTTGGAACGAGTGAATCGCCTGATCTCGTTCTTGAGCTCCTCCGTTGGCTCTATGTCAGCGTGAAGGATAATGACGGCATGAACTGACTCGCCCCATTTGTCGTCGGGAATCCCGATGACAGCTACATCCTTCACCGCTGGATGGGCACCTACCGCATTCTCCACTTCCGACGGATAGACGTTCTCGCCGCCGGAGATGATCATGTTCGCCTTTCTGTCTACAAGGACGTAGAATCCATCGGGGTCTCGGTAGCACATGTCGCCGGCCGTGAACCATTCCCCCCGAAAGACCTCCTTAGTCTTTTCCGGCAAGTTCCAGTATTCCTTGAACATCATAGGAGTGCGGGCATAGAGCTCTCCCACTTCCCCGTCTGGCACCTCGTTTCCTTGTTCATCCAGAACCTTGATTCTATCCACCCCGAATATCTCCCGTCCGATCGTTCCGAGCTTGCGTAGCTGATCCTCGGGACGGCACAGGGTCACCAATCCAGCTTCCGTAGACCCATACGCTTCCCAGAGCTCGGCGTTCGTGAAAAACTCAAGGATTGCGATCTTCGTATCTTTGCGTGCTGGCGCGGAAGAAATGAGGAGCTGGCGCATGCTTGAGACGTCGTACTTCTTCTTTATTTCGTCGGGAAGCGTGAGGATCATGATGTAGTGGGTAGGAACGAGCGAAACAAAGGTGATTCGGTACTTCTCAACGGTGGAGAGAAAATCTTCAGCACTGAAACTCGCTTCATTGTACACGCAGACCGGGGCCGAAACGAGTGTGTAGCAGAATGAATAGAAAATTGAATTGACGTGACACATGGGCATCACCATGAGGACTTTGTCCGTGGTACGCAGTCCCATGTTGGCGATGTTCAGATAATACTCCGCCATGAAGCTTTCGTGAGTCCTGACCACCCCCTTGGGCTTACCCGTGGTTCCTGACGTGTACATGAACGTCCACGGATGCTCGCTGTCAACCATGACATCCGGTTCGTCGCCTGAGGCCGCTGCCAACCAATCTTCGTATCCCACGTACCCGTCGGGGACCGTGTCACCGGGCGATCCCAGGTACACGTAATTCTCCTTAGGAATCGCCAATCGGTCTCGGATGGAGTTTATTAGGTCCACGAACGGTTTTTCCACGATAAAGACCTTGCATCCCGCATCATTGGCTATATAGGTGATCTCGGGACCCGCCAGCCTGAACATTATGGGAACCGCCACTTGTCCGCCCTTGGCGCACGAAGCGTACATCTCCATCCACTCAACCCGGTTGAATGCGATGATGGCGAAGCGATCTCCGTATGTGCATCCCATTGCGGCGAGTGCCTGAGCAAGCCTACAGCTACGGTCGTTCCATTCCTTGAATGTGAGGTCCCGGGTTTTATCCTGACATCCCAGCTTATCGGGAAACTGCTCTGCATGGCGGCTCAGCACTGTCCCCATGTGAATCCATTTACTTACGGTCATGCAATCCTCCTGAACTGGCGAACCTTTCAGCGAAGCCGTCCTTCAAGCGAAGGCAGGCGGTCAACACAGACTTGAGTAGAGCGTCAATGATGGCAGGACGTCGACGCTGTCAGCGGAGCCTGCCCAACGACTAAACGGTGTAGCCGGAACCTCACGGAGCGTGCCAGTCCGGCAAAGCTTTGACCCACATGCCACTCTAGGGCTTCCTGGGTTCCACTTCAAGCACACGCGCGGGCTCGAAATCAAAGACCGTTCTGATACCGGGCTTTTTGTTCTCGATACCGGCAAGGATTCGCTCCGGGGTCAGCGGAAAGTGGTTGAAGTAGACTCCAAGAGCATTGCCCACGGCATTGGCATAAGCCTGGGCGGCGGACATCGCTATGGACATGCCTGCCTCTTTGGCTCCGTAAGGTCCTCCCGGATCTATGGTTTCTACGATTATCGGCTCGATCTCGGGCATGTCGGTGATGGCAGGGATCTTATACTCAAGAAGCGATGGATTGAGCACGTGGCCTTTGTGCCACCGATGCTCCTCTCCGAGCATGCCGCCTTGTCCACCCATGGCGACTCCGCCCTCAAACTGTCCCTCCACCACCATGGGATTTAGCGCAAATCCGCAGTCCTGCGCGCAGGTCACCTTCCGTGCCTTTACCATCCCGGTCTCGGGATCCACTTCAACTTCTGTCACGGTCGCTCCAAATGAAAACGCCTGGGAAAGCTGACCGCGAGGATTGGTTATCCATTCCCTCCGCTGGTCCACGTCCGGATTGAACGAGCCTCGCCCCATGATGGGTCTGCCCATGAGGAGCGCTTTTCTCACCACTTTTTCGAGGGGGATTGCAGAGGCGGGGGCTCCTCGAACGAAGATTTTGCGGTTCTTGGCCACCAAATCATCCGGGTCGGCCTCCAGCATCTCGGATGCAACCTCAAAGATCTGGGCTCTTGCATCGGCCGCGGCCCTCTTGACAGCGTTGCCTCCGCCGAATGTGGAAATCATTGAGTAAGAGCCCGCGTCCGTGGGTGTTACCTCGGTGTCCGCTGAGACAAGACGGATATCCTCCATTGGTAAGCCTAGCTCTTCGGCTGCTATCTGAACCAGCATGTTGTCGTTGCCCTGGCCGTTGTCCACGACCCCTGAAATAACCGTGGCCCCCCCGTCTTCGTGGAATTTGATAAATGCTTGGGAGCCGCCCCGGATGCCAAGGGGGAAGCCAGTCTGGACGGAGTTGAGTCCCATGCCGATTCCACAATTCGGCTTGCGTTCTGAGTATTTCTTGAGAAAGTCGCTTCGCTCTGCTGTCTTCTCAATGCACTCCACTAGACCGCAACTGGCCACGTACGACCCGGTGGGAGTCGATTCGCCCGGCCGCCGGGCATTGCGCAAACGGATGGTGACAGGGTCTATGCCCAACTCCTCTGCAATCATGTCGAGCTGGGTATCGATGCCGCACGCAAAGGAACGACCGTGAATCCTGATCATCCCCCGAACCGGCTTATTGGTGTACACGCGGTATCCGTGGAAACGGACGTTGTCCATGCGGTAGGTCTGCTCGTGGCAGAGGAACGGGACCGAGGTTGCGATGGGACCGGTGCTTGAATACGCACCGCCATCCAGGTAGCTCACGATGTCACGAGCGAGTACCCGCCCCTCCTTGTCCACGCCTGTCTTTATGGTAGTGATCATCGCGTGTCCCATGCGGGTGGCGATGGTATTCTCTTCACGGGTATATACGAGCTTCACCGGCCTGCCACAGCGAACGCTGAGCAGGCACGTGATGAACTCCGCAGGAAATACGTCGGAGCGACCCCCAAACGCTCCACCGATGGTAACCTTGCGCACGTTGACCTTGGATAGAGGGAGCCTCAAGGCATTGGAGAGGGCTTTTGCCTTTGTATGCGGAGAAGCGTTCGGCATCCATACTTCTACCGAGCCATCAGCGTGACTGTTTGCTACTACAGCATACGGCTCCGTCATGAAGTACGAATCCTCTTCAGCCACAAAAGTGTCCTCTCTAACCAGAGCACATTGCTTGAAAGCGGATTCCACGTCTCCCACGTCTATCTTGACAGCCACATTGATATTTCGTGGAAATTCTTCGTGGATCCGAGGAGCATCGGGTTCAAGCGCGGAATGACAGTCAAAAACCGCGGGCAGCTCCTCATACTCGACCTGAATCAGACGGAGAGCTTCCATGGCGGTTTCCTCGTCCACTGCTGCGACGGCGGCGACCTCATCCCCCACGTATCGAACCTTATCGACACAGAGGAGCTGTTGGTCACGGGTGTACCTGAACACGCCCCACTTCTCCCCCGCGGTATCCCTTCCTGTTACGACAGCGTGTACTCCCTTGAGCGCTTTGGCTCGAGTGGTATCTATGTTGAGTATGCGCGCGTGCGGGTAAGGGCTACGCAAAACCTTTGCCACCAGCATCCGAGGAAGCTGAAGATCCGCGGTGAACACCGCTTCTCCCGTTGCCTTCGCATGGGAGTCCACCCGCGGGACGCTCTTGCCGATGTATGTGAATCCCTTCTCAGACACCTACACCTCCTCTTCTCCGGCTCAGGATCTGTCCACGGAATCACCTTTCCCTCAGCGGGACGGTAATCAGAGCCCCGGCTCTACAAAACGAACAGGGTGTGAACCTTACGCCAGTGCCTTCCACCGCCAATGAGTGACGTCATGATACCGATGTGAACATGCAACAGCCCGTTGAGCACGGCGGCAAGCGGCCAGTCAAAGTCCAGCCAGCCTTGTTCGGGGATATCGCGAACGCTAGGACCTTCACCGAGCCGGAAACGACCGCTTGGAAACACTTGCCGAGCCCCGCCATCGTGTTGACCATAATTCAGCAGTTTTTCGGACCCGGTTCGGACGCCTCGACCTGTGCTGTCAGGACCTGTCCATCCAAGGCTCACTGGCTTTCAATAGTGATGATTGCCTTGCGATGTTCATCGCGAGGCAGCGCAGATCGGGACGTTGACCCGCCAGGCTTTTCCCTCGCCCGACTGGGCTCCTCTCCCGTCATCCCTGGCCCGACGCAGCGGTTCGGACTGCTTCAAGGATCTTGGCGTATCCTGTACATCTGCAGAAATTCCCCGCGAGCGCTTTCTTGATCTCCTCGTCCGTGGGCTGCGGATTTCTATCCAGCAAAGATTTTGCGGACAGGATCATCCCCGGCGTACAGAATCCACACTGAATGGCTCCTCGTTCAACAAACGCCTGCTGAACCGGGTGAAGGCCCTCCGCGGTAGCCAATCCCTCGACGGTAACCACGCTACAGCCTTCCACCTCCAGAGCAGGAGTGATGCATGAACGCACGGGAACATTGTTCACAAGGACGGTGCAAGCTCCGCATGCTCCTTCCCCACAGCCCTCCTTAACCCCAGTCAGTCCGAGGTCCTCCCTGAGAAACTCGAGCAGCGTCGCATACGGCAAGACAGCGCGCTCAACCTCTTCGCCATTCACTGTCAGACTCAGGATCTGTTTCTTCATGCTCTTCCTCGTCCCCAAGGTGTTCAAAAACCCAATCCCATGCGCATATCGAGACTACCTCCAGAATCCGTGGAGAACTTCCCCCTGTAGAAGTGCGCTTAGCCGATTTCACCTGTCCGTGGAAGCAGTCCTCGTGGCAGCAACGCATCGGTCGGAGGCCCTTTCCTCACAAACAGAGAGCCTCTGTTGCAGCGCGCCGGGCCAGCACGCTCGCCATCTTTATGCGATATTCCCTTGTCTGGACGGCATTTTCCACCACGGTCCCTTCCGCTATCCGATACGCAGCCGCGCCGGCAGCCTCCACCATGTCCCAAGCGGGAGTCTTTCCCTTTACCACGCTCTCCACTTCCTTCAAAATGACGGGCGCCGGTCCTACAGAAGAAAGAACCAACCGAAAGCTCTCCACCTGTCCTCGGTCGTGAATTGCGACGCACGCAGCATTGATCAAAGGAAAATCGACGGCCGATCGCATGCTGAGGCGCTGATATGACCAGGAAAGGGGGCCCCATGGGAGAGGCAAGCGCACCTCGGTGAGGATCTCGTCCCCACCAAGCGTGAAAGGGCTTTCCCCTTTGCCGGTAAAGAAATCGCTCACAGGCACGGATCTCGTTCCCCCGGGGCCTGCAATGGTGAGTTGCGCAGACAGTGCCACCAAAACCGGTGCCGTATCACTAGAACATAGAGCCTGACACGATTCCGATCCTTGAAGAGCCAGGCAATCCTTCCCTCCCGTCCTGTGGCAACTACCTTTGCTTGTCCTCCAGAAGAGGGATTGATTGTACAAGATGCAGCGAGGAGTGAGACAGAGATTTCCTCCCAGGGTCCCGCGGTAATGCTGTATGCTGATTGCACCTATAGATTTGACTGCCTCGACCAGAATGGGGAAATGCTCCAACACCGCTGCGTTCTCGGCCAGTTCGGCTAAGGTAGTTCCCGCCCGGATCACGATTGAGTCGGGCTTGAGGGCAATCCCTTGCAATTCCTTGATATTCTTGATAGATATGACCGCAGCGGGGGAAAGAAGTCTGTTTCTCAGATTCACGACCAAGTCTGTGCCACCAGCCAAGATGGGCGCGCTGGCGCCCAGTTCGCTCTTGATCTTGAGGGCCTGGCTCAGCGATTCGGGAGCGAAATATTCGAAAGGCGGCAGGCGCATGATGACTCCTCCGAATCAGGGTACCACTCTAATACCAGCCAACCGGTCCATGTTACCGGCTGGCTGAAACCGATTCAGCTTCCAGCAATGAGCTTGACACAACTGTTCTTGTCGGATTAACCTGTCGCAGAGGACCGGATTCTTTTCCAAGCTCCCATCATAGGCGCTCGCAAAATCACTGTCAACACCATTGTCCGGAGGAAGGAGACGAGAGCAGATGGACGTCTTCAAGAACATTACCATGCTGTCCCTGGAACAGGCCACAGTGCTACCCTATCTTACTTATCGGCTCGCGATGGACGGGTGCCGTGTGATCAGGCTCGAACACCCTGTGTACGGCGACCCCAACAGGCTTGTGGGCGAGCCCGTCATCCCCGGTGAAGAGCGCATGAACAGTTATTTCATGGCCATCAATGCCGGGAAGGAAGCCGTCACTCTCAACCTCGGAGATCCCAAGGGACAAGAAATACTCAAACGCCTGATACGAGATCTCAAGGTCGACATCTTCGCCACCAATCAACTTCCCCGGAATTACAGGAAGCTTGGCATCGACTACGAGACTCTCAAGACCGTTAAGGAAGACTTGATCTGGCTAGGAATTACTGGCTTCGGTCCTGAGAGCAATGAAGTGGCTTATGACCCTATTCTGCAAGCTCGGGGCGGACTCATGGAGCTGACGGGAGAGGCGGACGGCAGTCCTCAGGTCACGGGCATTCCCTTGCCTGACATGGGAACGAGTGAACACTGCTATGGCTTAATCATGAAGGCACTTTTTGTCCGGGCAGTCACGGGTAACGGATCGGCCATCAACATGTCCATGTTCGAGAGCACGACATCGTGGCTCACGGTGCCAATCACGATGACTGCGTCGTTCGGCAAAACCATATCTCGACGAGGGAACACACACGAGTTCTTTGCACCTGTTTCGGTGTACCCAACATCTGACGGCTTTGTGTACATTGCTGTCGGAAACGACAAGCAGTGGAAGGCATTTTCGTCATTGCCAGAGTTCTCGTTACTCGACAAAGAACAATACGCAAAGAACGCGGGACGCATAGCTGATGTGAGGCAGATCAACAAGACAATCGAGGATGCTACCCGTGCTATGACCACGAGGGAGCTCATTGAAAAAATGAATGCAATCGGAGTGGCGGCCTCCAAGATACAGAGCATCGAGGAAGTGACCAACGATCCCCTAGTATCACGGAAGCTCCTGAAGGCGGTGGACGAAAAATCTGGGGTCGCTCTGACTCTTGCGCCTCCTCCCTATGACACGCCATTCGTGGAGGCGGCAGACCGCCGGCTTTCCTTTCCTCCGCGGTTTGGCGAGCACAATGAATCGATTCTCGGAAACGAGCTTGGCCTCTCGGCTGACGAGATCTCGGCCCTCAGATCCGAGGGGATCATCTGAGAGCATGCACAGCAGGCAGAGTGGGGCGGGATGAGCGCGGCGCTCTGCAAATGCATTTATATTCAGATCCAACGGTAAAGGAGGAATTGGCAGCGTTGTGAAGAGCTCGGCGCCCCACCATCAGATTGGCATGACTCAAGACACGGCAGGCTCCTTTCCGGTAGGGAGCCCTTGTGTTCTCGACGTGCCGAGGGGGCTCTTTTGCTACCAATAGAGTGACTGGCATCATTTTCAGTGCGCGCCAGTAGTAAATGGAAGCACAGGTAGAACATCATGGGTGTCGCGAAGTACATCAGGAACGAAAAAGACGGTATCGAAGATGTGATTCTCCAGTCAGGGATCACAGTCAAGACTCAGTACACGCCTCGAGATCTTGCAGAAGTCGGGTTCCACTATGAAACGGACCTGAACGATGCCGGGTCGTACCCGTTTACGCGTGGAATTCATCCCGAGGGATACAGATCCCGGGCGTGGACCACCCGGCAATATTCCGGTTTCGGAACCCCTGCGGAAACAAATGAGCGGTTCAAGCTCCTCATCTCCCACGGGCAAACAGGCCTCAATGTCGCCTTTGATCTTCCGACCCAGATGGGATACGACTCGGACAATCCCATCGCTGATGGGGAAGTGGGCAGAGTGGGAATGGCGGTCGACACGCTCCGAGATTTTGAGATAGCCTTCGCGGACATCCGGTTGGACAAGATCGGGTCTGGGCTAACCATCAACGCTGTGGCCTCCGTCATGCTTGCCATGTACCAGGCCATGGCAGAGAAGAGAGGAGTCGACATTACGCGCATCAGCGCCACTCCCCAGAACGATATTCTGAAAGAGATGATCGGTCGGGGCGCATGGATATTTCCGGTCCAGGATGCAGTTCGGCTCATCGGTGACACCATCGAATATTCAATCACCACTTTACCACGGTGCAACCCCGTCTCAGTGTGCGGCTACCACATCCGTGAGTCCGGCGCAAATCCGGCACAGGAAATCGGCTTTGCCCTGGAGATTGCTGCCACGTACATCGAGGAGGCCAGGTCTCGGGGATTGTCCGTGGACGACATAGCTCGGCGTATAACGTTTAATTTCAACATATTCGGCAATCTTTGGGAACAAGTGGCCAAGTTCAGAGCCGCGCGCAAGCTGTGGGCACGCATGTTGAAAGAGGAGCTCGGCGCGCAGAATCCCAAGTCGATGCACCTCAGGGGCCTCTTCGGCGGAGGCGGATTCGGCCTTACCAAGGCCCAGCCGGAAAACAACATCATTCGGAGCTCTTACTATGCCCTTGCCGCGGCGCTCGCGGGCGCTCAGACAACGGCGCTGTGCTCCTTCGACGAGGCCTTCACCATTCCCACCCCGAGGGCAGCTCTCCTGTCGTTGCGAACCTGCGAGCTCCTCATGGACGAGATCGGGCTGCGCGATACCGTCGATCCCCTGGCGGGCTCGTATTTCATCGAGACGCTCACCAAGCAGATGGAAGAGAAAATCATCGAAGCAAGGCAGGTGATCCAGAAAGTGGGTGGGATGATCGACGCAGTGTCCACTGGGTTTGTGCAGAGACTCGTCGCTCAGCAGGCATATGAGTGGGAGCGAGGATTGAAGGATGGGGAGTTTGTCAAGATCGGAATCAACAAGTACGTGGAGAACCAGGAAGAACCGGACGTGGAGCTTCACGAGTACGACCCGAGCACCCAAGAGAGACAAATAGAGAACCTGCGACAAGTAAAGCGCGAGCGCAGCGAGGCTGACGTGGCTCGCACCCTCAAGGAGCTGGAAGCCGCAGCCCGCTCCAAGAGGAACGTCATGCCCGCTCTCGTGGAGTGTTGCAAGGTCTACGCGACCGTGGGGGAGATGGCCGGGGTCTTCAGAGAAGTCTTTGGCGAATTTAAGGAACCGAGCATTTTTTAGGTCAACTGTACTTTGGATTCGGGGCAGGTCGGACTTGCTCTGTCGTGGAGGGACGTATGCACCATGTGGACAGAAATTCCGGTATTCTTCAACCGGAAGAAAAGTTCTCTGCACAGGAGAGGCGGTCGTATCAGGAGGCATTCCTTCGTAACGTGACTAGCCATGCTTATGCCGCGGGAACGCCGCTTAGAGCTGCTATGGACGCGGCAGGTCTTCGCCCGGGAGACATTCGGACCATCGAGGATCTCCAGAAGATCCCGGTGACGAAGAAGACCGACCTGGCAAAGGCCCAGAAGGAGAATCCTCCCTTCGGGGGGTTCCTTACCGTTCCCGTGACGGATCTCGTCCGCATTCACCAGTCGCCTGGACCAATTTACGATCCCGTGGGGAAGGTGCCGGATTACTGGCGTTGGAAAACCGCACTCTATGCAGTGGGGTTCAGACCCGGTGATGTGGTGGTCAACACTTTAGCATACCATCTCACCCCTGCCGGCCACATGTTCGAAGAAGGGGTCTCGGAACTGGGGGCGACCATCGTGCCCACCGGGGTTGGGAATACCGAAACTCAGGTGGATATCATGCGCCAATTGAAGGTCACCGGATACATCGGGACACCGAGCTTCCTGATGGCCATCCTCAAGAAGGCTGAATCCATGGGGCTCAATCCTCGCGATGATTTCGCGCTCGAAGTGGGGTTCCTTTTGGCGGAAATGCTACCCGAGTCCCTCCGGACCCGGTTCAAGGAAGAATATTCTATCATAGGGCGGCAGGCATACGGTACCGCGGACGTCGGGTGCGTCTCGTACGAGTGCCCTCAAACGAACGGCATGCACATTCATTACGATGCTATAGTAGAGATTGTCGACCCCGCTACCGGCCAGGTCCTGCCTGAAGGAGAACCTGGGGAGGTAGTCGTAACGCGCAACAACATGATTTATCCCCTCGTGCGATTCGGTACCGGTGATCTGTCCAGTATAGTGGTCGACTCCTGCCCGTGCGGCCGCGTTTCTCCTCGCCTTACCCGCATTATGGGACGGGTGGATCAGCTCACCAAGGTGAAAGGAATGTTCGTGCATCCTTCCCAAGTTCAAAAGGTCTTGGAAGCCCATGCCGTCATCCGGAAAGGAAGGCTGATAGTGGATCGGGTTGGCGACCAGGATGTCATGACCCTCGAGGTGGAGCTGACCGAGGCAGCCTCCGAAGACTTCGTTCCTGCGGTGGAACAGACCATCCGCGAGGCCATCAAGCTCAAGGGAACGGTGAAGATTGTGGAAAAGGGGACAATCCCGGATGAGGACAAGGTCATTTACGACATAAGGAAGTGGGATTGATCAGAGATCAAGGGCCTAAACACCGCTCGTCTTTCTGGTGGGAGAACGAGCTGAGGGATCTGTGAGGCAATAGCCAGCCCCCAGCTCGTTAAGCGATAAGCTTTGTCACTTGCTCAGAGCATCACCGGTAACTGCCGCAGACCGCGGCCTTTGGTTATGCTCAGGAAAATCCACCACTTTGGCCCGACCCGCAGGACGATGCCAAAGCCTTATCCGTGCCGGTGGATGCGAAGACGGAAAAAAGCTTGCGGGTCTCTTCAGAACTACATGCGGGGCACTTCACGTTGTCGGTGTCCGAACCGAAGACGAGGCGCTCAAATTCTTTCCCGCATTTTTCACAGACAAATTCGTAAATGGGCATCGGGACCTCCTAGGAGCCGCAGCCGCCGGCCTGCATCCCCTGGAGCTCGGCAGCGGGCCCAAAGACGGTGGACCGTATGCTAACTCCCCCGTACTGCTTGATAACCTTCATCGCAAACGGATCAATGGCGAGAGAAATATCGTCGATTTCGTACCGTTCGTCTCCGTCCCTCGGCTCGTCCAGAGCCAGCCCCATATTGGGACCGCCTCAGCCATAACCGCCGAAGAAGACTCTCAGAACCTTGTCTTCTCCAATTTTGTCCTTGAAGAAGCTTTTGCTTTCGGCATCAATGGTGACCATGGCACCCTCCTCGGTGACTGTCTAAATATTAACCATATACATATATAGGTATATTGTCAAGCCTAATCCCTGGCCTCATTTCACCGGGCAAAATAGAGAACCGGGGGGACACGCCGGCTGTGCCGCCTGATCCTTCCCCCCATCCGGACCGGACGGGATCCTCGCTTTAAGCGGTCAGGCACATGACGACAGCGCTCCAATGACTGCTATCAGGAGAATTAGGAATATGAGCCGCTTCATGAGAAACCTCCTGCCGTACGTGTTCTGGTCCGTCGTATCATTTGTACCAGGCGAAAGAATCTCAGAAATACTTGTTGACCAAGTCTTTGATCTTCTTCCATTCCTCCTGAACAGTAGGAGGGCGACCCTTTCGCTCGCAATCCGCGCACGGGGCCCCTTCAGCGTCTCTGTTGGCTGAAGGAGGTTGCGCAGGGCCGGGAATCGGGTCCGAGCCCAGGTAGGGCAGGGACGATCCCCCCGAGCGCGACAAGTTCCGCACAATCTTCTCGAGTTTTGCTGATACTTCTCGCTCCCCGATCAGAATGGATTCACCGACCATAACGAGGGGGACCGCAAAAGCGCGCCTTGCGTGTATTTCCTCTAGACGCTGGTATAACCCGTAATGCCCGGGATTGTCGATGTCAAAGGACTTGAGCCGAACCGGATACGATTTCTTGAGGGCATCGAGAAACTCACGGACAGGCTCACAGTTCGGACACCCCTTTGAAAAGAAAAAAACGACCCATACCGGCTTCCGCTTGCTAGCGCCTGCGGCCGAGCTCTCAGAATGATCCCAGCCGTGCCCGACAACAAAGACGATGATCATGACGACCAGCGCCAGCCTTCTTCCCAAGACACTCATGTCACGAAATCCCTCGAATCAGGTACATGCAGACCACCTTGTGTCGCTCCCCTTCCCGTGACACAAGGGGGCGGCGAGCTCGCGTGACTGCTGCGAGCAGTGAGAATTCACGAAGACAAGAGCCTAATCTTTGAGGGAATCGGGTAATAGAGGTCCACATTTCGATGAGTTCTAAAGCCGCACGCTTCACGCTGAATCAGGAGCCACCTGAGAGCATCCTCTGCCTTGTCAACCCAGGCGTTATATTCGATAATCGACGCGTTCACCAGAGTCAAGGATGGCATGTCAGTCCGCGCGTCGCCATGCTTGAACTGATCTATGAGGAGCTCGGCCTTGTGACGGGCCTCCCGCGCCCTCTCGAGAATGTCGTCGAGCTTGAGCCCCGTGCTTCCGAGGCTTTCAGCCATTTCCTTGACAATGTCGATTTCCTGGTTTGCGGTATCCCTGAATATTCCCATGGAACTTCTCCATTAGAAGCTGATAGCATAAGGGTATGGAGAAGACAAGTTTCGGTGCTGTGCTTCTATCTCCTGGGAAAAAACGGTTTAAAGGCAGGGAACCAGGGATATTTTCTTAGAATTAACTTGACATTTTAAATATAAGCTACTATGTTCAGGGCACTTTGAGCTACTGGAATTGCGGAGATCCCGTGACGTCGCCCCTCAGACCAGAAATTACCACCCCCTCGCAGGAGGTCCCCATGTTCGGGAGGTATCACGTTTCAGCCAGGGTTGCAGCCGTGTGTGCAACTCTCATATTGTCGAGTCTGATTGCAGTTCCTGCAGACGCATACCGGGTCTGCACCTTCAAGGGGGTCGTCGTCGACCATGGTTGGCGTACGATGACCGTGAAGTCGGGAACGCAATGTGCAGAAGTGAACGTCGGGTGGAGGACGAAGTACATCCCCAACCGGAGGCCATGCCTGGGAGAGCGGGTGGCGGTGGATTTCCTCCTGGAAGACGGCTACATGAAGGCTACCAAGGTGGTCAGTCTGTCACCGCTACCTCCGTCAGTGCAATGCTACCCGCCTGCGCCGCCGAGCTCCGCGGTGTGCCGCGATGTGGGAGACGACCGTGCAGCCCCAGAATCGTGCGTTCCTCCACGGCCGATCTGCTCCACCACTCCTCCTGCGCACGTGACAAGCCGGTGGAGCCCGAGAGAACCGGCGCCCAAAGTGACGAAGCCTGAAAGGAAGCCCAAGAAAGAGGTGAAAGTCACTAAGCCGCCGGAACCAGAGCCTGAACCTGAGAAAGAGAAGCCTGGCGTGACGGAGGAGAAGAAGCCGTATCCTGGCGAAAAGACCATTGTGGGAGAGGTGGTCGCGTCCTCGCCTCAAAGCCTTTCCCTCAGAGTCATGGAAGAGGGACAGGCTGCGGAGCTCGTCAATGTGAAGGTGGGACTGAAGACCAAGTTCATACCCTTTCGTAGGCCAGCGGTAGGGGAAAGGGTGCAGGTTGACTACAGGCAGGAAAATGGGGACAAGTTCGGATACACCGTGAGGGTTGTGCAGTAGCCCAAACAGCTCCCGGTCTGTCGGTAAGGATGGTCGAAAAGCCGGTTGAGGCACCCAAATGGTGGGCGCGGCCAACCGGCTTTTGTTTGATCTGGCTTCCCGAAGATGGGACTGAACGATCAGTCAGCGGTTGTTTGAGATAGATCCCGGCGGACCTTGTTGAGAAAAGCCTTGTAGAGTTGTTCGAGCTCTGTTTGTTCGTCCGCGCTGGCCTGTTCGAATCCCACCAAGAAGTAGTAGATGGCCCGGTCGAAAAACAAGGCGGTCCTGTTGTTCAGAGCGACGATGGATCTCACGTCAAAGGGTTGACCTGCGAAATTGCTCTCCTGAAAAAAGAGCCAAATGTGCCGTTTGAGTAAGATGAAAGCACGTACTATCTCTGAATAACTCAGGTTGAGATCGCGACAGTGAATGCCGAATCGCACATATTTGTCTGCTATTTCCTCGACGTCCGTCTTTCGGTCTATGTTCTTGGTGAACTCCGGGACCACGCTGTCGGCAAGGTCCTCGAGGATCTTTAACCCTAGGTGGTAGTGAGAAAGGATTTCTCGCTTCTCGTACGTGTCCTGGATGAAGGCTTCTTTGATTTCCTCATGGAAGCGTTCGATAAACTTGGCGAACTCGAGCTCAAAGGTACGAGTTTCCATGGGGCCTCCTCAACGGGTCAGGACCGCTGGTGTTCGGTCATGGAACAATGCGCGGACCCCACGGCTGGCGCGCCGGGGTGCCACGCAGGTTAGCTTGCGCCGCTGTCGATGTCAACCGACTAAAGTTTCCCGTCAGACCGTTGCATTGGCTTCGTTGGGGCCTCGCCCGAGTGATTGCTGTTTCCTGTCCTCCACAGGGGCTGCTAACCATGGCAATCCCGTTCCCACACGAACGGGTCTTGACGAGAGAAGTCTGGCACGCCCAGATCGGGTGACTCCGGGTCCTGGACGAAAGCGTTTTCGAAGCCCATCTCCCAGGCCAAGTCTACTGCGCGGTCATATTCATCGCTGGTGATTCTCCTGTGCAGGGGAGGGAACTCATGAGCCTTGTGGAGCGGCGCGTACTGGGCCATCAGAGATAATGTCACTGTTTTCGGCAGGTTCTCGGCTATCCACCGGAGAACCCGGTCTGTGCCTGCAACGTTTTCCGGGAGCACGAGATGTCTGAGAATGAGGCCACGAACCCCTCGCCCCTCAGTGTCCACCACGAGGTTCCCCACTTGCGCGTGCATTGCTCGGATTGCGGACGAGGACACGCGCACGTACTCGTCGACCTCGGAGTACGCGCGAGCCATGCGGTCGTCGGCATACTTCATGTCGGGCAGGTACACATCCACGACTCCCTCGAGCAGGGCAAGTGTATCGAGAGACTCGTACCCATTGGAGTTATACACCACAGGGAGGTGCATGCCCCTGTCCACAGCAATTGCCAGGGCCTCCAGAAAGCCCGGCAGGTGGTGAGAAGGAGAGACAGGCTCGATGGTGGAGCATCCTTGATGCTGAAGATCTAGGATGCAGTCAGCCAACGTCTCGGGGGAGATGCTTCGACCTATCGGACCCTGGCTGATCTGGTGATTCTGACAATAAACGCAGCGAAGATTGCATCGGGAGAAAAAGATGGTGCCTGCCCCTTTTCCTGTGCAAAGCGGCGGCTCTTCTCCCAGGTGGGCCAAGATCGCTGCTACGGCGGGGTCCGAATTCGCTCCACAGTATCCAGCCTCTCCTGAGCTCCGCATAACGCGACATTCTCGGGGGCATAATCGGCAGGGGGCGGACAATCTCCGGGCTTCACGCGCTCGTCTACGGATCTCTTGTGCATCGATGGTAGGCAATCGACAATTCCTGTAGGCGTGTGGAATTCACGCCGCGTGGGTTTTTCAATACATTATGTCACGAATCCCCAGACACGGGCAACCGGTGGCTTGACAGGCGAAGTTGAAAAGGGGGTTCTCCTCCATCTTCATCCGGTGCCTGGCTTGGCACGGGCGATTATCGGTACCATACTCATAACGAGGATTGCCCTCGGAGCTCGGGACTCTCTCGAGTGAACCAGGTGAACGTCTGCAACCGGTCGGACCGCAGATGAGTCATCGTGAAAAGAAAGCAAACATACCATGACTCGGTCAATTGGTGCCATATTGTTCGGTCTGGCCAGCGATGAAGAGTGATGAGAATCCTGTGGTGAGGTAGAGACTGGTTGTAGTGACCAGCCGCAGGAGGTCAGGCCCTGGGGACAGAGCTGATCTTGTTCGATGATTTTGCGCATCGAATA
>Ga0067045_1029494_pt1 | contig 20428 bp, 9 predicted proteins | sample TerdegcTABiofilm_FD_59184 | JGI IMG/M metagenome (GOLD analysis project Ga0067045, IMG submission 59184) | Combined Assembly of (Gp0054472, Gp0054536) Wastewater bioreactor microbial communities from Singapore -Terephthalate degrading...
CTCCCTCGGGGAATCCGCTGGCGGACACGTTGGATCACACGGTGTATTTAGTGGAGCGATCGCGATTGGCGATAAGCGGGCGGGTATTGGAGCCGGATGGGGCGCGGGATCTGACGGTGAGTACGGATCAGAGTTTTGTAGTGAGTTATCGGATAGATAATCAGGGAGTGGCGGGGACGGTGGGAGCCTCGCAGGTTCGGGTGGTATTGCCGGAGGGCTTTAGTTTTGATTCCTTCCCGGCGGTGCGGACGGTTGATACTCTGCTGGTGGTGACGGGAGATAGTGCGGCGATTCGGGTCTACACGGGACCGGCGGCTTATCCGGTGCCGCGGAACCTATCGGGGACGATCATCAGTGCGGCGGCCGATGAGAACAGCAACCAGGCTTCGGCGATCGTGGTGCCGGTGGTGCAGACGCCGATCGGGATTGTGAGTCAGGCGGCGCTGGTGTTGAATACAAGCACTTTGACACCGATTAGATCACCAGGACAGGAAATTAGAATTGATGCTTCATTACAGAATGTGGGAGTGGCGGGAATTGAGCCGGGTGACTCGGTGTGGGTACGACTGGATACGACGGGTACCGGCTTTACCTTTAATAATGATGCCGATTTGAAGCGAGTTCGGTTGGTTGGAGGAAATAATACTTTTAGTTGGAATTTATATTCTTCAAATTTAATTGGAGAATATCATCTTAGAGCTCTGATCGATGATGCTGTTGCCTATGATCAGAATAAATATCCGGATAGCCTTGTGGTACGACAAAAAGGGAGTGATACAACCATTGTGACGGTGGTTTCTGGTGGAGTGGTAGTAGTAGATAGCATTCATATAGAAAATCCCCCCGGTGCTCGTGATGCCACTCTTTCTACTGGACAGGAATTTACTGTGCGAGGATATTTTAATTTTATCGGAAGTGTCAGCCCAGTGGGAAGAGAAGCCCAGATTCTGTTACCTGTCGGCGCAGGGTTCAGTGTCAGTGGTCCCACTACCATGCAATTAACTAGCACGGTGACGGATACCATCTGGAGAATCATAGCCCCAGCGGTTAGTGGAAACTATACTTTTGAAATTTTGGTACGAGGCCATGAATTGAATACGGGTGCATCACTCGCTGATACTTTGCAATATGATGTACAAGTATTCAATCGAGCTGACCTGGCACTATCCGGGAAAATTCTCAATCCACCAGGCGCCCGTGATTTTACAATAAGTACAAACCAATCATTTACTATTAGTTATAAAGTTACAAATCAGGGCGAAGTAGGAACTTCTGATTTGTCGCAGATAATCGTTTCACTGCCAGTGGGTCAACGGTTGACCTTTGATCCGGCTGATCCCGGAAGAAATCGTGATACATTATATGTAGCTACAGATGATAGTGTACTTACGACAGTGTATTCACTGGGACAGGAAAGTTTAACAGCTCAAAATATTTCGGCCAACCTGGTTCAGGCTGCTTTAGATACCAATAGCAATCAGACCGCCCGAATTATCGACCCGAATGAAATTATCGGTATTGTTATTGTCCGGGAAGCCGAATTACGATTCGACATTACCAGCGTTGATACTGTCGTTTCCCAGAACCAGGAGTTTACCCTTACCGCTCAGCTTCGCAATATGGGGCGGGCTGGAATCGCACCCGATGGTACGGTTTATGTTACCTTCATTGATACTAACTCTAACTTTATTGTGGTTGCTCCGGACAGTGCTCGTAAACGGCTACCTCTACAGGGGCAGTTTGCAACCACAAACGTTTCCTGGAGATTACGTGCCCCCGCGGCCCTGGTCGGAATGGATTCGGTTCAGATCCGTATTGATGATAATCGGATCTATGATGAGAATAAATATTCAAGTGATCCTCTGCTGATTACCCAGGTTGAAGATCAGCAAACTATTGAAGTACAGCAAGCCGGAGATTTTACAGTAGATAGCGTCTGGATTAGTGCTCCAGCTGGTGCCACGGATGATACTCTATCCACTAATCAACAGTTTACCATCAACAGCCGGATAATCTTCAATCCGACTATCCGTCCTGATGGACGTCAGGCACGACTCATTCTGCCGATCGGCGGTGGATTTGTACTGACCCAACCTGATATTCAAGCTATCGGGACTGGAACGATCGAAGAAGTATCCTGGGTAGTCATAGCCCCGCAGAGTGTGCTGGAAAATACCGAAGGTCTGGGTGAGGCCCAGATTCAACCTACTTTGATTGAAAATCTGCTCTCCCAGAATTTCACTTTTACTGTGCAGGCTACTGCTTACGAGACCAACACCGGCGCACAGCTTACCCGTCAGAATGGATTGCAGGTTACCGTTCAGAATGAAGCGAGATTATTACTTTCCGCCAATATAATCGCACCTCCAGGTGCGCTTGATCGCATCGTGAGTACACATCAACAATTCAGAATAGCGATAGGAATAATCAATGAAGGTGAGGCTCCTACTACCGGCAGCAGCCAGGTGAGAGTTTCACTGCCGATAGAATTCAGCTTTACCAGAGCAGTAATCGATACTCAGCGAATTGTTTCCATTGCTGAGGGTGAAAGTGATACACTGGCCATTTTTGCCGATGCGATTGCTCATGGACCTCTATCCGTCCAGACTCGCATCATCGATCCAGCAGATGATATTAACAGCAATGCCAATGCAACTCTTATGAATAATGGTGTGGCAAATATAACGAATATCATTACCGTTCGGCGGGCTGATCTGGTGATGGAAACTCAGGTTGCTCCACCGGACTCTGTCGATCAAAATAAAACGATCACTTTGACCACTATTATCCGCAATATTGGTCAGGCTCAAGTTACTCAAGGCTCGTTGTGGGCTGGGTTGCAAATTGGTGGCAACGGCTTGACCCTGGTCGGCGATTCTCCACGGCAGGTTACTCTGAATGCTCCAATTACCTGGACACTAATCAGTGGCAGTCAAAGCGGAGTTTTCCCGGTAACGGTATATATTGATACCATCTTAAGCAATCTGCAGGACGAAAATAACAATTATCCCGATACTCTGGTCTATATATCTGATTCGCGTGAAAATTATCCAATTCAAGTTATTAACTTAACGTCGGTGACCATTGATACTCTTTATCTTACCTCCAGAGTCTCTGGACCGACTCAAAGTCTGTCCGTTTCCACTGAACAGGACGAAATATATCTGAATCTTCAGGCGACTTTTAGTCCAATATATCATCAAGATCGCCAGGCTACATTGATTCTACCGGCCGGAATTTCTTTAACCGATTCGCTGACCAAAGAGGTAACTGCCACGGGCGCTCGCTGGCGATTAACTGCTCCTCCTTTCCCCAGAAACACTTTTAACATTATTGTACAGGTACAAGCTACTTCCCCCATTCATGGATCTGTGAGTCAGCGAGACACAGTTCAAATGACGGTATACCAGCGGGCTGTGCTCTCCATAACTTCGGCTATAACGGATCCGCCCGGCGCCAGGGATGACTCAGTGAGTTATGGTCAATTGTTTACTTTGAAAACGACCATCTTTAACAGCGGACATGTTTCTACGATAACAAATCCGGGAAGTATAAAATTAATTGCAGATACTTTATTGTATATACTCTCAGGCAGCGATTCCTTAAAAGAAAGTACGCAGAATTTTGCTTTGAGCAATAACCGCGCCGAACTGAACTGGACTATCTATGCGGGAGAAACTTCTCAGCTGGCACTAATCATATCGCAAATGAATAATCTGAAAGCTGAAAAGCGTAAGATTCAGCAAATGCAGTCAGTAGAAGAAGGCGGAACCATTCAATCCCCAGCTATCGCTGTTTTAGATGCTCAGCTCCGGCAATTGAATGCCCAACTACAGACTTTGCTGACTTCTTCCTATCTGCAGGCCGTGTTTGAAGATATTCCGAATGATGTCTATACCGGACTGCCAGCTGACCTGGATCCGATGCAAGGGAGTGCCTATCATCCGGTGGTTATTATTCCGCAAGCGGTTTTTCGAGTAACTTCGGTAGCTGTTCAAAATATCACTACTCAAAATTTGCTGGACACCCTGAGCACCAATCAAACGTTCCGCTTAATTGCATCAGTAGATGCATCAGAACAAGTTGAATCAGCCAGGTTCGCCAGGATAGAATTTCCGGCTCCATATAATTCTCCAGTAGATGGATTCCGATTTGCAGAAATTGGTGCTGAAAAAATATTTGTGGGTGATAGTGTGAGCTGGGATATTCAGGCACCGAAGTCTAACCTGATCTCTGCGGCGACGCGCATCGATCCGGTAGTAATCACTATCCGATCGTTTGATGAGAATACCGGGGCGGAACTCCGACATGTATATATCACCAATCTCTCTCTGGAGAGAGAGGCTGTCGTCGGAATGGAATTGGATATTACCGATCCACCGTCTGCTACCGATCGTCGGCTGGCAAAAGATCAGGAATTCACCCTGCAGGCTACCATCAAGAAATCAGGTGATGCGGAAATAGTTGGCACTGGAAGTCTTACCCTCATCTTGAATCCGAATGATGGGATTCAAATTGTAGACCAGGCCGAACGCAGCTTTGACTGGCCAGATTCTCTGGTCACCTGGCGATTGCGAACGCCGGATCGGTTGATTACCAGCAATATGCGAGTGAATTTTGTCATTGTTCCTGATGATGAAAATACTGCCTTACCAGCCACTCTGGATGCATTCAGCGGCGTGGGGAGCATATCGATTTCTACTGAAGAAAAAATGTTAACGGTGACCCGTGACAATAACGTCGTACCGAAAGGCATCAATCTTCAGGGAGAAAGTGATATTCCTCTGCTGGCTTTGATTATTGACAATAGTGATGCGATCGATGTGGATACTGTTTTAGTAGATAGCATAAATTGCCAGCTGGTAAATAATAATACCCGCGAAATTATTGAAAATCCGGCGACAATCATCGAGCGTCTTAAGATTATCCCCATCTCTCAGTATCAGAATCTATCGAAAACCCAGCAGCTGCCGCAAATTTTTGCCGATTTCACTCTGACCCCAGATTTACATGGTGCATTCGGAGTGCTGTTTAATCAGAACATTCTGCGAATGAATCCGCGGACCATCGATACCCTGGTTATTATGGCCGATTTAAACGATCTTGCCCCCAACAGCAGTTTTATCTTTAAAGTGAATAGTATTTTTGCTTATGTTGGCACCAGAGATAATAAAGTCAACGTCATCGATGACAAGGGTACTAATTTCAATCTCAGTGAGGCAGGTGAATCGGAAGTGGTGAGCGTGCTCACGCGCAATGAAGAAGACAAATTCTTTAATTATCCCAATCCATTCGGAGCGAAAGAGTCTGAAACTCGATTTGTCTTTTTCATGGATGGCCCTGGAACCGTTGAGTTAAAGATCTATACTCTGTTAGGTGGATTAGTTTATTCTGAAAAGCGTGACAATCTTAATGGACCGCAGGTATATGATGGATTATTTAGTTGGGACGGCATGAATAACTCCGGAAGACGAGTACTCAATGGCGTCTATATTGCCATACTGAAAGCCAATGGCAAAACCTATAAAACAAAAGTGGCATATATTAAATAAACAATATGGTTACGACTATGAGACAATCAAAATTAGGTAACCGCTTCAGCTGGGTTGGATTAGTTTTTCTGTTTTTCTCAAACTCAGCTCTATCCCAGTCAGATGGTCAATACGGCACCACCTATAATTTAAGTTATGGGGCGGGTGCTCGAGCGATGGGTCTTGGCCGAGCCTATGTGTCAATTGCTAACGACGCTACCGCCGTTTTTTGGAATCCGGCCGGGTTGGATCTGGTACCGAGAGCGACCTTTAATCTCTTCCACCATCAACTGTTTGAACAGACCATCTATGATTTTGCCGGATTCAGTTATCCGACGCTTACCTATGGAACCATCGGGATCGGTCTGGCTCGTTTGGCTACCGGGGATGTGAATATGCGGGATGAGTTGAAGGTGAATACCGGAACAATGAATTATGAAGAAGATGAACTCTATCTGGCTTATGGTAAAAAATTGTTCTTGAATATTTACAGCGGCCTCACCTTCAAGATCCGTCGCCAATCCTTTACCGGCATCAATGAAGAAGACACCGGTTTTGGATTTGACCTTGGCTTAATGTATCGTCCCGGCTGGGAAGAAGGAATCTTCAGCAATATGGGATTTGGATTCAGCTTCCGCAATTTACTGTCTCCCACTCTTCGCCTGGGTGCCGAGGAGGATCGAGAACCTTATCACCTTACCTTTGGCGCGGTGAAAGGATTGAAATTGGGCGAAAATGGAATATTTAACATTGTTCTCGATCTTCATAAAAGCAAATATGAAAGTTTATCCCTGCTGGCGGGTACCGAATATGTTTTTCATAATATGGGTACCATTCGCCTGGGTCTGGATAATATGAATTTAGCGTTTGGAGCCGGCGTGAAGTATTCCTTTGTGCAGATTGATTATTCTTTTGGTTCCACACTGAGTGATGGTGAATTTCCTCCCACCCACCGTTTTTCTCTGACCTTCGATATCGGAAAATCTCGTGAAGAACTTTTCTATCAGGCGGAGCAGGAGAGAATTCAAAGGGAGAACGAGCTGGTGGAGCGAACCAAAGAAGGCGAACGGCAGAATATCATACAGGAGAGTATGAAGCGCGGGCGGGAATACCTCGAGAAGGGACAATATTTCGATGCCTATGCTGAATTTCAACAGGTGGTATCGGTTGAGCCCTTTAATAATGAGGCCAATGCCTTGCTGGACAGCAGTAACAAGATGATTCAGAGACAGATCGAAGAGCGGCAACAGCAGGCGATTGTCAATGCCGTGGATAAAGGTCTGGCGGAACGGAATGCGGAATTGGTTCAGCAGTATGTGGCAGCCGCCCAATTAAAGCTGGAAAAGAAGCAGTTCACCGATGCGTTGTTTAATTTCCAGTCTGCTCTACAGTTGGCGCCGAATGATCCGACTATATTACAAGGCATCAACACCACCAATCGTCGCATGGAAGAAGAGGTGAGAAAATTGGTGGATCGTGGACGTGAGCAGTTCCGGAATGGAAATTATTCTGATGCCTTGCAAACATTGAGCGATGCATTGGTTCTGGCGCCAGAAAATCAACAATTGAAGGATGAAATAAATACACTTGCAAATCGCATCAAAATTCAGCAATATACGACTCAAGCTTTGCAATTATTCGATTTAGGACGCTTTGAAGATGCTTTGAAGTTATTTGAAGAAGCTTTGAGAATGGATCCAACCAACCAGGCGCTGAAAAATTATGTTGAACGAACCAAACGAGGCCTGGGAGCTGGTGATCAGGTTATGGATCCAGAATCGGAACGGCAATACATTCAGGGAGTCGATCTCTTCCTGGCTGGAAAATATAAAGAAGCACTGGAAATTTGGAGAGAATTGGAAGTTAAATACCCGTATAGCAAAAAATTACAGGATAACATTCGCAGTGCAGAGGAACGGTTGAAGCGAACCCAAAAATAAGGACAGTGAGTCAGTCAACCAGAAATATTGAGAAATTGTAGTGTCAAATGTTTAAGAATGTTCTAAAAGAAGAGATTATCATTCCCGCGCAAATGCCTTACTTGAGGCAGGTGCGGGATTTTATTGAACAGATTGGCGTCCGCCATAATTTTGATCATAAAGTTATTAACTCATTTAAACTGGTGGTGGATGAAGCCTGTACCAATATCATCCGTCATGGCTACCGCGATATAAAGAATGGACAGATTTTAGTGCGGGCAATTGTCCGTCGCATGAGTCTGACCATCGTTATTATCGACAATGGCCGCAGCTTTGATCCCCGTCAAGTCCAGAATCCCGATCTGGAAAAATATGTCTCGATCGGTAAAAAGGGCGGGCTGGGCATCTTTATGATGCGCAAACTGATGGATGATATTAAGTATAATGTCACCAGTCGCGGTAATGAATTGCGCCTGACCAAGGTTCGGGAGAAGATCGAGCGGGCCAAACCATTGATGTTCTGGGAAGGATTAACCCTCCGCACTAAATTCTATATGGTCACTTCGCTCATTTTGACTATTCTTCTCTTTGCCGCTTTCATTTTTTTCAATTCTCGAATTTACACCAATGCCACCACCCGACTCTATGCAGATGGCCAGGCGTTTAGCTCAAATCTGGCAAAAATTTCCTGGGAACCGTTTATCACGCTGAAGGATATTACACTGTTCGAAAATGCAAAGTCGGTAAAAGAAAGTAATCCTGAAATGATTACCATGGTGTTGATTACCGATACGGCCTGGAAACCACTGGCCACTTTTCCGGTAAAGGTCGATCTCCTGAATAAACCACTCACTATCCAGAACCAGCAGTTTCTGGATACCCTGCAAGGGACATTGGTTTATAAATACACTTTTAACGCTGATAGCATCATTTATTCGTTCGTTCATCCAATCTCTCTGACCGGCACCGGTGTGGCGCCGGTTGGTTATGCCCATGTATGGACCGATCAAAAATACCTGGCGCGCCAGATTACTTTGTCAAGAATAAATCTGATCGTGGTGCTCATCATTATTCTCATCGTGGGGAATATTGGTTCTTTTGTTCTGATCACCCGCATTATGGATCCCTTCCATAAACTGGCTGGGTGGGTGCGAGAAGTCGGTCATGGCACAGTAGATGAAGATGAGCTTGATATCGACGCCAGCGATGAGCTGGGCGAAATCGCTCAGGCATTCAACGAGATGACCACCAAGTTCCGGGAAGCTCAGACCAATTTGATGGAGCAACAGCGCATCCAGCGGGAATTGCAGGTGGCACAGGAGATTCAACAGATGCTGCTGCCCAGTGACTTCCCCAATGTGGTGGGTTATGATATCACTTCCTATTACCAGGCCGCCAAGGAGGTAGGCGGAGATCTGTTCGATTTTGTGGAAGTCGATGATCATACCACTGGTATCTGCGTGGCCGATGTCTCGGGAAAAGGAGTACCTGGTTCAATGGTTATGACTATGATTCGAACCGCTCTGCGCCTGGAAGCTCGTGGAAATAAAAACCCGGCTGAAGTGTTGTCCAAGGTAAACGAATTCGTTACTGATGATATCCGAAAAGGTATGTTTGTCACCGCTTTTTATATCATTCTGGACTCCCGTGAACGAATGATCTCTTTTGCCAGCGCCGGTCATAATCCAATGATTTTATATCGGGGAAAAACAAAAGAAACCTACTACTTAAATCCTCCCGGTTTTCCGGTGGGTATCACTTTGCCAGATATTCATCTATTCAGCAATACCATTAAGGCCGATCGGATCCGGCTTCACCCGGATGATATCTTGATTATCTATACTGATGGTATTACCGAAGCGATGAACCATAAACGGGAGATGTTTGGAGATGAACGATTCCTGGCTGCCATTCGAAAATATGGTCACCTCGATGTCATCGAGTTTGTTAATCACCTGAAAGAAGAATTGCAGAATTTTACCGGCGGATACGAACAGTCAGATGATATTACCCTGGTGGCAATCAAAGAAAACATGGAAGCTGTGGATGTGAAACTGGAGATGTTTAAAAATCTCTTTGAATTGGCGGGTAAAAATGATGTGACTATTCTGCAAGCCTGCAAGGAAATGGATGTATCTCCTTCCACCTACTATAAATACAAAAAGATGTATGATGAGGGTGGTTTTGAATACCTACGGGAAATGCTGCATGGTTACACCAATGTCGGGTTGCGACACATGAGCATTGAGGTGAAAACCAAATTATATGATATTATTCGTGAACATCCAGAATACGGGCCCAAGCGACTGAGTGATGAATTAAATACCGAAAAATATGGCTTTGTAGAAGTTAATCCACGCCTGATCTATGAGGAACTTAAACGGGCCAAACTGAATCTACAAAAACAGAGAGAAAAGTTCGTTCAGCGCGGCGGGAAACGTCGACTCAAACCTCCGGGAACACCGCTACTCACTTTAGACGGAGAGGTGATGGTCGGATTCCGTTCCGATGAGCAGGAAGTGGAGGCAAACATATTTAATGTTACCGCCACGCCATCGCTCAGCAAAAAGAAAGAAATTCTTTTGGCCAAAAAAAGTAACAACAAAGAAGATGAAACATCTATATCAACGTTCGATCTGGAATCCGAGTCGGCAGAAACGACCTCCAATTCAACAACAAAAATTTCTACAGCCGAAAATAAAGTTGACGATAATGTAAATATTATTTCTGAAGAAACCGAAAAAAAGGAAAGATAGTTGATATTTATAAAATCTGGTGATAACTTTTTAATTGTAGATAAAAAAAATAGCATCTCCTGGTCTAAGCTGGAGGATTTAAATGGAAGGCATTCAAGTATCAACTGAAGTTCGCGGCTCTCAGAATCAAATTTCGGTGATTAAGGTAGGAGGTTTTATTGATACCACAACTTCCTCTGAGGTGGAACGAACACTGCATAATTTATTAAAACAGAACCGTTTCAATATAATTATTGATCTGGGTAATGTCGATTATATCAGTTCTGCCGGTTGGGGTATTTTTATTAGTGAAATTAAAGCGATTCGAGAGCAGGCGGGCGATTTGAAATTGGTCCGGATGATACCGGATGTATATGAGATTTTTGAACTATTGGAATTTCATCATATTCTGGATGTGTATGACTCGGTGGAAGAAGCAGTGAAGAAGTTTGAGGATAGCACCATGCGTCCCAGTGCGGCTTCAGTGGCACGAGAATTCGAAGAAGCCCGGCGCGCTCCAGTATCCAGCACAGTTCCTCGACCCGGTGCTTCTACACCGCAACGGCGTCCGGTTTTTCAAACCCAGCAGCTGGAAGAAGAACTCGAGCTCTCGGAGCAGGAAGAAGTTAAAACTCCACCTAAAGGATTCAGTCCAACCGCTTCTAAACTGGAAGATAAAATCAAAAATATTATCGCCCGTAATCCAGATCTCAGCGCCTATAAGATAAAAAAGGTGCTGAACAGCAGTAAATATGGATATACCCGGGTCGGTTGGTTTACCATTCGTTCCCTATTAAAGAACATGGGATTGAGCAGTCGAAAAAGTCGCAGAGAATTTGCGAAGCAATTTTCGGCCAAGGGGGAATAAACTTATTTTTTATTTGAGAATATATAATGGAAGTACTTGAAATATTTTTTTTAGTCATCTGTGCCTTTAGTATTGTTTCTAATTTTTTAAGCATCCCGGGAAATTTTGTTATCTTCCTGAACGCTACCTGGTATGGTTTGGCCACCGGATTTGATAATTTTTCTTTCAGCTTTTTGCTTACCCTTTTCGTCGTGGCAGTCGGTGTGGAGTTATTGGAGTATGTGGTTATTGCATTTGGTGCTCGACGATACGGTGCTTCCCGCTGGGGTGTTGTGGCAGCTATCATCGGTGGAATTGTTGGGAGCATCAGCGGATTTTTCTTCAGCCCGATTCTGGGCGCTATCGTCGGCGGAATCATTGGGGTTATCGTGGGTACGGTCAGCATCGAACTATGGAGAGGAAAGAACATTCGAGAATCTGCCTATGCCGCTTTCGGGGCTCTGTTAGGACGTTTGGGCGGTCTTACCATCAAAGCCATCGGAACCGTTACCATGATCGTCATGATTGCCAATAAGCTATTCTTTTAGCTCTTCTTAAAAATATTCTAACATTATTCCACCATTCAATTTCTAGGTTCCGCCCATTGTGCGTCCCTTTTTATCAGGGGATTTGTGCCAATTATCTTCTCAAACCTTTTCGCCAATGACGTTCATCCTGCTGATCAAATATTTAATCGTTGTGAGAAACGAATCTTTTACTTATTTTTTTTGTAAAATGAGATAATGAAAAATGGGTTGCTACTGCGATGATGAAATGGTGTTCAATAGCTTTATTATCTTGTTATTGTTTTCTGTGGAGTCAGGATGAAATCACCATCACTCGTATAAAGTACAGAGGGGGCGGCGATTGGTATGGTAATCGAACCACTTTTATAAATTTATTTCAACATATGCGGCAGAATACCAATGTAAAAACCAGCGAGCGGGAAGTAACAATGGAAATTGTGGATCGGAATTTTTTCCGCTATCCCATTGCTTATATTGCTGGTCATGGAAATATTAAATTTAGCGAGGAGGAAGTCGTTCGCCTTCGAAAATATCTCACCAGTGGGGGATTTCTGTGGGCAGATGATGATTATGGAATGGATTTTTCATTTCGCCGGGAAATGAAGCGGGTGTTTCCAGAATTAGATTGGATTGAATTACCCTTCTCTCATCCCATCTACCATATCTTTTATCAGTTCCCGAATGGGTTACCGAAAATTCACAAACACGACGGCGGACCTCCGGGCGGGTTTGCTCTGTTCTATGAAGGTCGAATGGTTGCTTTTTATTCCTGGAATACAGATATCAGCGATGGCTGTGAAGATCCCGATGTGCATGGAGATCCGGCCGAACTGAGAGAAAGCGCTTTGCAGATGGGGACGAACATCATCCTCTGGGCTTTAACCAATTGATAGTTTCTGAAAATACAAATAGAGAATATTTTATATTTCTATTGCACAGTCACTTTAAAAGATAAATAATGGTTATGAACATTACGAATATTAATCACCATTATCATACTATTAAACAACGAATCCTGCGGACTCACCGCCGATATTATCTTTTTCGCATTCTGGCTTCTTTTCTGAACTTTTCTTTACTTTTTTTTCTCTATCTGGCTTTTCTCATTCTACTAAATTTTTTATTTTCAGTGTCGATCGGGATTCGGTTGGCAGCCTTTATGGGGTTTCTGGTGGGATTTATCATCTTCTTTACACTGAAAATTTATCCATCCTTAAAAGAATTTATTCATCCCTCTCAATTGAAAATTTTTCTCAGTGCTCGAGAATTGGGAACTATTGATCCGACTATTCAGGATGCCATTGTTAATTATCTTCAAATATTTCAGGACAAAAGCAGTGCAGGTTCACCTGTCATCAGAAAATTAGCTCTGGAACAGCTCTATCAAAAAATCACTGGTTTCTCTTTTAATGACCGCCGAGCGCCCAGGAAAATTATTCCGCAGATTCGTTTAGTTCTGCTGATAGCGGCCATATATGTTACTGCTATTTTTATTTTTCCTGACACTATTGGTCGGGCGATGAAAAAAATTGCCTTTCCCTGGATAAATTTTACCGAACCGTTTCCGGTAAGCTTGCACAATGAATCGGGATATATTAAAATCCTTAAGAATGAAGCAGCGATTTTATCCGGCTATTTTCAGGGTATCTCTCCTGATCAACTGTATCTGATCATCGAAGAACTGCCTGTCACTGAACTCTCTTCGACCGAGAAAAAAGTGAACAAGATTCTGATCCCCAGCATGGTTTCTGAGCATTTTTCTTACGGAATTCCTCATGTCACCAGTTCATTTGATTATTACTTCGTGGCCGAAGTGAATCAACCCAAATTTCGGAATAAAAAGGCTTTATCTGAGAAAGGCCGGGTGGAAGTACAGGAGCGTCCTTCTATTCGATCATTGCAGGTGAAAATAAACCCGCCGGCTTATGCCAACCTGAAACCTGTCCAATTAGATCCCAATGCAGGTGAAATAACCGCTCTGGCCGGCAGTAGAGCTTCGCTTTCATTAGAAGCGGATAAGCTTCTCTCCAGTGCTAAGATTGTTTTTTCTGATTCTAACTATGTCACCATGGAAGTTAACGGTCATACGGCTCATTTTTCGTTTAATATAAATAAAAACTTGAATTATTCTATTCATATCATGGACCAGGATTCTATTCCCAATAGTGATCCAGTGGTCTATGGCATTTACGTTATACTCGATGAAAAACCTTATGCGGAGTTTAAATTGCCGGCAGCCGATGTGGATGTGCAGGATAATCTGACGATTCCGGTCGTCATTGATCTCAGAGATGATTTTGGTTTTTCAAAACTGTGGCTGAAAGGGAAAATATTTCGTCAGGGATCAGCGGGTGACAGTTCCAGTTTCCAGATGGAAATTCCTTATCGACTCCTGGAAAAGGGTCGGGCGGTGAGCGAATTTAACTGGGATCTGACTCCCTTCTATCTGGTTCCGGACGACTATATTCAGTATTATTCTCAGGTTTTTGATAATGATGTAATCAATGGACCAAAATCATCCAGCACTCCCATTTACACCATTCGCCTGCCTTCCTTGCTGGAAATTTTAACTCGCAGTGAGAATCAACAGCAAGAACAACTTGATAAAATAGAAGATATGGCCAGAGAATCTGAGGACTTACGCAAGACGCTGGAGGAGATCAATCGGGAGCTCAAAAAAGAGACCCAGTTAAATTGGGAACAACAGCAGGAAATAAAAAAGCAGTTAAGTCGACAAAAGGAAATCGCAAATAATTTATCGCAGATTCAGAAAGATATTGAAAGTTTGATTCAGGAGATGGGACAAAAGGATGTTTTGAGTAAAGAGACCCTTGAGAAATATTTTGAATTGCAAAAGATGTTTCGGGAAATACTACCACCTGAAATCCAGGAAGCCTTGAAAAATGTACAGCACGCCCTGGAAAAAATGGATATGTCCCAGTTGCAACAGGCCCTGGAAAAATTTCAATTTTCAGTTCAGCAGTTTGAAAATAATATTAACCGCATGTATGAATTGTTCAAGCAGTTACAGTTAGAGCAAAAACTGGATCAACTGGTAAAAATCGCTGAGCAATTGAATCAGGAACAGGCCAAGGTGAATGAAAAATTGAAGGAAACAGGATTAACGGAAGAAAATTACCAACGTTTGAACCAGATGGAAAAAAATATTGAGCAAAATTACGATTATCTTGCTGATAAGCTCAAACAAGCGGTGGAGGAGTTACAGACCAGTATGAATCCTGCGTCCGAGATGCTGGAACAAACTGACAAATTCATGGAGGAACAAGAGATATCATCTCAGTTGATGCAGATGCAACAGTTTTTAAGTGAAAAGATACAATCTTCAGCTTCCAGGAGTGGTCAGCGTCTGAAAAATAATTTTGAGATGATGCAGAGTATGTTACAAAAGGCCAAGCAGGATATGCTTCAGGCACAAAAAGATGAGATCTCCTCCATGATGCAAAAGACGATCATGGATATGCTGGGAACTTCATTTACTCAGGAAAATCTTTCTAAACGGACTGAAAATCTTAATTCTGCCTCTCCACAAATTAATGATCTCGCCAGACAGCAATCTCGTTTGATCTCTAACATCGGTCAGATTATCTCGCAGGTAATGGATATTTCTCATAAAACTTTTTTTGTTCCTTCCGAGCTCAATCAGAGCCTCTCACAGGTGTTGACAAATATGGGGCAGGCAGTAACTCAATTAGAAAATCGGAATCCTCGGCAGGCTTCTTCCCATCAGAAAAATGCCATGTCGGGTCTGAATCAGTCTTTGCTGGCCATGCAAAACAGTATGAACCAGCTTTCCCAATCTTCTTCAGCTTCGGGAATCGAACAGTTTTTGGAGCAGCTGCAAAAAATGTCAGGTATGCAGGGTCAACTAAATCAGGAAAGCATGTCACTATTTCAGGCCGGACAACAGGGGCGAATGCAGCTTTCGTCGGAAGATTTAACCCGTTTAGCTGCTCAGCAGGGAATAATAAAAAATTCTCTGGATCAACTCACTTCTGAAACCGGGAATCGTCGTGATGTTCTGGGACGGTTGAACGAGCTGGGCGACGAAATGTCAGAGGTTATTCGCCAGCTTGAAGCCCAGCAGCTGGACCGTCGGGTTATCGAACGTCAGGAGAAGATTCTTTCCCGCTTATTGGATGCTCAAAAATCAGTTCGAGAAAAAGAATATTCTAAGAAAAGAGAAGCAGAGAGAGAGGCCACCCAGCTGGTGAAATCGCCACCAGAACTAAGGAGAGAAACACTAATGAAGGAAGATCGTCTGCGGAGAGAATTGATGAATGCCCTGGAAGAGGGCTATTCTGCCGAATATCGGGAATTAATTAAATATTACTTCGAATATCTCTCTCGACAGTCAAGTCAAATCAATCAGTAACCCTCATTCGCTCGAAAATCAACTCTTGGCTTTTTCGGGAAATAATCGTAACTTTTGCCTTGTTTGCTAAAGTATGGGTGGGCATGAATCCGTTTAGATATTGGCTGCTTCTGTTCGGATTATTCAGTTTGCTTCAAAATATATTAGGGCAGGAGGCCTATTTTGAAGAAAGGATTCTGTTGCCTACCGATAATACCAGCGCCTATCCTCTAAAAAATCTGGTTTATTATAAACCGAAATCTTTAAAAATCGCATTGGTGCTGAGTGGAGGTGGAGCGAGAGGATTAGCTCACCTGGGGGTGTTAAAAGCACTGGAAGAGAATCAGATACCACTGGACCTGATAGTCGGCAGCAGCATCGGGAGCGTTATCGGTGGCTTTTATGCGGCTGGTTATCATGCTGATGATTTAATCAATTTATTTCGCGGTATTGATTGGCAGGATTTATTCACTGATGAAACCCAGCGAACTCATCTTTTCTGGTCTCAGAAAACCTATCCGCGCCGTCATTTGCTGGAATTACGATTCGATAAAGGAATTCCCTATATTCCTCCCTCTCTTTCACCCGGCCAAAAAATATTTGATATCATTTATCGTCATTTACTGAATGCCAATTTCCAATCGGCGAATAATTTTGATAATTTGCGAATCCCATTTCGGGCGGTCGCGACGGATCTGATTAGTGGAAAACGAGTGGTGTTGGACAGCGGAGATCTGGCGGAAGCAATAAGTGGTAGTATGGCCGTGCCCCTGCTTTTTGCACCAGTAGAATTGAATGGAATGTGGCTGGCCGATGGCGGTATCCGCGATAATCTTCCTGTTGATGTAGCAAAGGATAATGGTGCGAATTTAACTATAGCGGTGGATGTTACCGCTCCGCTGCGCTCACCCCAGCAAATGAAATCCCCCTGGCAAATTGCTGATCAGGTTACGACTATCATGGTGCAGGAAGAGATCCAGGAAAGGCGTCATATGGCCGATATCTTAATTTCTCCCAGGGTCACTGGCTATAGTTCCAGCGATTTTACCCAGGTTGATTCTCTAATTCTGGCAGGCTATCAGGCCGCTAATGCTATGATCGATTCCATAAAGAAATCAATTAAACGGATTCAGGAAAATTTCTGGGGAGATAATTATCGATTCGGTCTTGTCAGCAATGTTTCGATCATCGGTCTGGAATCAATTCCAGCCGATAGCCTGAAGAGTTTCTTAATCGCTAATGAACAAAAGGAATTACGGCTCTATGACGTTTATCAGGATTTGAGTTTTTTATATCAAACGGGAAATTTTGAAAATGTATATGCCATTCTAAAAGGGACGCCCTCAGCTGTCTCGGTGGATTATGTAGTGAAAGAAAATCCAGTGGTGCAGCACCTGATCATAGAAACGAATCGAATAAATCCAGATTCTTTATTTAACGAAGGGTACTTAAGCCATTTGAATCGTCCACTGAATTTCAATCATTTGTTTCTGCAAATTAATGCATTTTTAAATAGGTTATTTACAGCTGGTTATTCATTAGCTCGAATTGTCGAAGTATCCTATCAGCCTGAATTGAAGGTTCTCCGTATCCGGGTTGATGAAGGCCTTATTGATAAAGTAGAGATCAGAGGCAACCTGGTAACCAAAAACCGTATCATTTTACGTGAAATAGTACTGGAACAAGGAAAAATCTTTCGTTCCACAGAGGCAGTTGAAAGTATTCAGAATATCTATAGCACGGGTTTATTTGATCGGGTGACGTTGAATGTGGCTCGGAACCCCACCAGTAATTCCATCATTTTCAGAGTGAAAGAAAAAAAATATTTGCTTATGCGGTTGGGATTAAATGCTTCTCTGGAAAGAAAAGCTAAGGCATTTGTGGAATTAACGGAAGATAATCTTTTCGGACAGGAAATTAAAACGTCATTCATAGGAATGATTGGAGACCTGGATAAATCAGCCGAATTTAGATTGTACAGTGTTCGTCTGTTAAAAACTTATCTTACTTATCGGTTTTCTTTGTACTATCAGGAAAGATGGGATCGGTACTATCAGCAGTATATTCATAGCAATGATTACATTACTATCCGACGGGGACTTAATTTTGTGTTAGGTCAACAAATAGCTCGCTTGGGATCTATTACGGCTGAATTTCGCTGGGATAATGTGAGTATTCATTCCGAACAATCTTTTTTTCCGTATGCCGATAATTATCGGATTCGTACTTTTACCATTCGTTCGGTGGTTGACAAAAGAGATAAATTGCCATTTCCTGATAGAGGGATCTATAATCGTTGGTATTGGGAAACGGGAAATAAAAATATATTCGGGGGATCGAATTCTTTTACTCGTTTCAATATTAGCCTGGAGGGGTATTACCCCTTGAATCGTTTCTTAAATTATCGAATCAAAACCACGGCTGGTGGCGGTGACCTTACCGTTCCTTTCTCTGAATTTTTCACTCTGGGAGGAATGATGGATTTTCCGGGATTATTTGAAAAGGAAAAGTTTGGTCGCCAGCTTGTTTCTCTGCAGAACGAATTGCGATATGCGTTTTCATGGAATCTGCCGATTGATATGTATCTGGGTGTAAATTTTAATCTGGGCGCCATCGGGGAATCAATGGAAGAACCCCTTCAACGGAAAGACTTTTTTACCAGCTGGGGAGTATACCTGGCAATTAAGTCTCTCATCGGCCCTGTCCAATTGATGTACGGAAATTTGACCAGTGTTCGTGAAATAATCTATTTTTCTATTGGATATGAATTTTAATAAAACTCATCTCATGGACCTGCTGAACTAGCCGATAATTTGTTGGAGCCCATGGCCAATTGGAAAGAATTACCGGCTGGAATTGTGCCCCATACCTGATAAGTGTGGTTCCACTTTTTAGTGGAATGGTCATCGCCGGATAGGATTTAAGTAAAAGAATATGAGGCGTATGGGTTAAGAAATGGAGATGATAATTTTTTTTAAAATATTAAACTTGTGACTTGATTTTTTTTGAAAAAGTATTATATTATAGCACGAAAATTTAAGTCGATATGAAAATAGTTCACATTTCACTATTTCTAACAATTTTTATCACCTTTCTGTGGGCCAGCGCTACTATTGTCGAATGGAAAGCTGAGCCGGAACAAAACAAAATTATTTTACAGTGGAAGACTTCCTCGGAAGAGGGGGTGCAAAAATTTGTGGTAGAGAGATCGACCGATAATTCTCACTTCTTTGATATTGGTGAAGTACCAGCCCGTGGACCTGGATTTATGTATCGTTTTGAAGATAATAGACTGGGACTCACCAACAGCATTTTTCACTATCGCTTGAGAATTGTGAATAATGATGGGAGCTATCAATATACGGATACCCTTCCAGTTATCCTGAATCTTTCTGATATTTCGCGCAGCTGGGGCAGTATCAAAGCATTATTCCGTTAAAATCCTCTTAGCGTTCTTACATATTTTATTCTGATTATTTTTCGGGGTATACAAAATATTTTAAAGGATGAGTTATTGATATCTCTAATCCTAATGCGTACTAAATTCAATTTTATCAATTAATTATAGTTTGCTGTATGCTCACCAGTATCACCCAGAACTTGAGAAGTACTTTTTTTCTAAAAAATTTCTACAAATAGACGATAGTATTAGATAAAAATAAGAATATGCAAAAAAATGACGGCATGGAGCAGGAGAATATCAGTAACTTAAAAAACAATTTTTTAAATGTTGACAAAGATCACAAATATTTTTATTTTTAATTTATTACGCAGATCAGCGACGAGAAAGTAATGATGAACGATAAACCTCATTTTATTTTTATTGATCCTCGCAGCACCGTCGTTAAACAAATCAGAATTAGTCTCACCCAATTTATTTTATTCATTTTCTTTTTATTTCTCTTTGTCGCTATTTTATTAAAGTTGGCTGTGAATATGGGCATCAAGTTTAATCACAACTCGCAGATCAGTCAGCTGGAATCAGAAAATAAAATCTTACAGCAAGAGTTGAAGCTGATGGGAGAAAAAATCGCGGTTATTCGCAGCCATATTGATCAGATTGAAGCCCTGGATGATCAGATTCGTTCCCGTCTGGATATCGCTCCCATTAAAGAAGATGTCCGTCAGGTTGGAATTGGTGGATCTGATCTGATAAAAACCAGTGGAATTTCTCTGGAAGATTTAAAACTACAATCCCTTCTCACGGATAATAAAAATACGCTGGCCCGCCTGGAGCGGGAAATTAAACTGGAGAGTGAGAGTTTTCAGAAGTTGCTTTCAACTGTCAATCGCAAAGAAGATTCACTCCAATATTTGCCAGCTATTAAACCGGTGTTGAATGGTCGAATCACGGATGGATTTGGGAAGAGAAGACATCCGATTTACAAGCGAATAACCGACCATCAGGGAATCGATATCGCCGCAAATCGTGGTACCCCTGTTTTGGCTTCTGCCGATGGTTATGTCACATTCACCGGTACCAATGGCGGCTACGGG
>Ga0067045_1029495_pt1 | contig 20426 bp, 12 predicted proteins | sample TerdegcTABiofilm_FD_59184 | JGI IMG/M metagenome (GOLD analysis project Ga0067045, IMG submission 59184) | Combined Assembly of (Gp0054472, Gp0054536) Wastewater bioreactor microbial communities from Singapore -Terephthalate degrading...
TGGGAGACTCCGCGAGGGAAAAGGACTAACCGGGGACTCTGGTGGCAGCTCGGGCACTTCCACGGTCGAAACGCACACGCCAGAACAAGGGTGCTCGCCGCCGTCCCCTTCTGCCCCGAAGGGGCGGAATACAACAACCCAGGGCAACGCCCTGGGGACAGTGTCCGTCACCAAATCGGAAGCCCTGAAAGGGCGGAATGGAGGTCCGGGGGAGTCTGAATTTCGCCCCTTCAGGGCTTCGCCGTTCCTTCCGACACGCTTCCCCAGGGCGTTGCCCTGGGCTTTCTTATTCTGCTACATGATTTCCTTGAGCCGCCCGGCCAGTTTCACGCCTTCCTCGGCGGTGGGCGTGGCCTTGACGATCTCGTTCATCGGGTGCGGTAAGTTGGCGTCGGGGTCGATTCCCACCAACTCGTAGATGCTGCCAATGAGATCGCCCGGATAAACGGGCCGATCCTTGGGCGTCTCTCCCTTGGCATCCGAGGAGCCGACCACCTGCCCGCCCTTGAAGCCGCCGCCGGCAACCAAGGCGGAAAAGCAATCGCCGAAGTGGTGGCGCCCGCCGTTCCACGGCGACCCCCAGTCGATCTTCGGCGTGCGGCCGAACTCACCGCAGCACCAGACGATCGTGCTGTCCAAGAGCCCATGGTCCGAGAGATCCGAGAGCAGGGTGGCGACTCCCTTGTCGAGGTTGGGCAATGCCCGCCGCATCGACTGGAAGTGCTCCTTGTGGCTATCCCAGATAAACTGATTGATCGTAACGAACTTGACCCCCTTCTCGACAAGCCGGCGTGCGACCAGGCACGACTGGCCGAAGGTGTTCCGGCCATAGCGCGTCCGCAACTCCTCCTTCTCGTCGGAGAGGTCGAACACCTTGCCGGCATCGCCGATGATCAAGTCGTAGGCGGCCTTCTCGGCATCCTTGGCGGCGACCATCTGGGGATCTTCCTTGAGAGCCTTGGCCAAGACGTCGGTCCTTTCCAATTCCTCGCGGCGGCTTCTCTGCTGCTCGTCGGAGAGGTCGGGAGCGACGATCCCTTCCACGGCGAAACGCATCGAGTTGGGATCACCCCCGGTGGCAAACGGCTTGTACTTGATCCCCATGAACCCGGACTCGGAGAACCGGCCCTGGGGCTGCGTGAGCACGATGTACGGAGGAATCAGGCTTTGCGACCCCTTCTCAAAACCCTTGAAGGCGGTGACCACGGCGCCGACGGCCGGGTAGACGAGCCGGCCGCCGGGCATGCGCCCGGTCTGTACCAGGTAGGATGCCGTTTCGTGGCCGTTCTGGCCGTGCGTCATGCTGCGGATGATGGAGTACTTGTCGGCCACCTTGGCGAGTTCAGGGAGCATCTCGCCGATCCGGATTCCCTTGACGTTGGTCTCGATGGGATGGTTCCACGGCCCGGTGTAGTCGCTGCCCGAGTCCGGCTTGGGATCGAACGTATCGGTGTGGGTGGGCCCCCCGGAGAGCCAGATCTGGATGACCGCCTTGGCCGTGGCCTTGCGCCCGGAGGAGGAGGCTTCGGCATCGGGCTGGGGGGCCGCAGCTTTGGGGGCGGCGCTGCGTCTTGGGGCGGCCGCCGGGCAGAGTCCCCGCCCCAGGAAGAACCCGCCCAGGGTCGTCGCCCCGATCTGGAGCATCTGGCGGCGCGAGACCGGCGGGCAGTTCAATGCCACGTTGGTGTCGACCAGCGGCACGTAGACTTCACGATTCCTGGCCATCTTCTCATCTCCCCTAGTGTCGAAAGAGAAATTCTGTGCTATTGATCAGTTGCCACGGGAGATCCCCGCCGTCTCCCCAATCAAGGTCGCTGGGAAAACGGGAGAGGATCGCCAGAAAGACGTTCTCCCGGGCGTCCGGGCCTTCGCGGAGCTTCTGAATCCCGGGACCGTTGAGTTTCTTGCGGATATGGTTGGAATTCAGGAGGTGCAAACGCTGCCCGGCCGTGATTCGGTTGTTGCGTTCCGACTCCATCCCGCTGTCGCGCGGCGGCCGGCCGAACAATTCCAGGAACGCGCTGGTGATGCTCCCGTCCGGCAAGGAAATCGCGCGGCGGGTCTCCGGCACGAATGTGTACGGCTCCGGAATGATGCTCATGTAGCTCTCGGTCGTCCCCGTGATCTGGTTCAAAGCGTCGATAATCACCTCCGCCTCGAGGCGGCGCACGGCGTACGAGGCAAAGTAGATCGCCGCCTTGGGGTCCTTGCTCTTGGGGATCGACGAAAACTGATACGTGCTCGAATTGAGGATCAGGCGGTAGAGGTGCTTCAGGTCGTAGTCGGCCTTGACCAACTCCTCGCCGAGCCAGTTGAGCAACTCGGGGTTCGAGGCGGGGTTGTCGGGCCGGATGTCGTCGGGCTCGTGAACGATCCCGCGGCCCATCAGCCAGTACCAGACCCGATTCGCAATATGCCGCGTGAACCAGGGATTGTTCGGCGTCACCAGCCAGTCGGCGAAGACCAGACGAGGGTCCTTGTCCGAGGGGATCTCGACGGCGGTCCCGTCGGGGAATACCGGCTTGGGCGGCGGGATCGGGGCCGCCTTTGCCGCCTTCTTTGCGGCCGTCTTCTTCGCGTCGGGCTTGGGCGCCGGGCCGGGCGGAGGCGGAGGCGAATAGACTTTCTGCGGATCGAAGAAGACGATTTCTTCCTTCCATTCGCCGGTCCGCTTGTAGCCCACCTTGAGGAAGAACGCCGACATGCCCGTCAGCCGTTCCGCCGGCCATTTATCCGCCCGGCTCCCCATGAAAGCCAGGGCCACCGCCTGGGCGGTCCCCTTGGGGTCCTTGCTCTGCAAGGCGCGGTAGAAGTTCACCTGCGGCACGCGGAAGTTGCTCCCGCTGGAGGTGAGCATCTCCCGCACAAACTTGTCGTACGGCAATCCGTCCCGAATGGCGTTGCGGATCCAGCGATGGTAGGCCTGCGCGGCGTTCGGCCAAAGGTTGATGGGGAACTCGGCCTTCACACGCAGGATGTCGCACCACTTCATCGCCCAATACTCGGCGTACTCCGGCCGCTCCAGCAGGGCGTCGATCAGCTTCTTGCGCTTGTCCGGGCTCTTGTCGGTGAGGAACGCCTTCGCCTCCTCGACCGTCGGCAAGGTGCCAATGACGTCGAGATAGACGCGCCGCAGGAAGACCGGGTCGGAGCATGGGTTGGCCGGCTCGATCCCCAACTCCTTCAACTTGGCGAAGACAAACTCGTCGATCCGGCCTTGAGGAGTCGATGGCGTAAGGAGTTCAAACGTCGCCCGGTCGTAGCCCGCCCCGGCCATCGCATTCAGACTGAAATCCGCGGTGGGGAGTTCCGCAGCAGCCTGCTTGGGTTTCTCGGCCGGCGCCTCCTTGGGCTTCTTCGGGGCCTGGGCCACGGGACGTCCCTCCGGCGTCTCCGTGTCCGACGGGACGTACGTCTTCAGCACGACGAAGACCAGCGCGACACAGGCCGGCAGCACGCCAAGGAATCCGAAGAAGAGGGCGATCGGCGGCCCTTTCTTCTTGACCTTGGTGGCCCTCGCCGGTCGGTCACTCCAAACCTCTTCAGCGCTGAAGCGTTCCGCGGGCGGCGAGACCGGAGGGGGAGGGGATGCACCCACGCCGGGAGGGGCCGCGAGGTGGACCGATCGGGCCTGCTCCGGCTGCGCGGGAGACCACCCTGAAGGTGGTGCAGCGAGCCGCGTCACTTTTCCGTCCCCATGAGCTGTCTTCGGCAAGCCTTCCGGGGGGGCTGCAAGCTGGATGTGCTTCGGCTCGGCAAGGGGTGGCAATGCGAACCCCTCAGATGGTGCCTCGACTCCCTCGGTCGGCGCCGCGACCCGGATTGGGCACAGGCCCGGCACCTGGACTGCCTGGCACCAGTGATCCCAGGCGGAGTTCCGCACCATCGTTCCCGGCTGAACCGTTCCAGCGGAAACGGCGGCACGCAATTGCTCCGCGGAAAAGGGCCCGATCGGTCGCTTTCCGTCAAGCCAGAACCAGGAATCGCTCGTCGCAGTAGCCATCGTTCGGCACCATCCGGGGCGCGCAGGATCGCCCCACTTGATAGACTCCCACGGCTCCACTGTACCACGATGCCATCAAGACCGCAACACCTTGCCCGTGCGCCCGCACCGGCATCCCCCAGAGGGTATTCGACCAACCCGCCCCTGAGCTTGACCCGGTTCCGGCGCGGGATGTTCCCCGTCCTTATTCTACGCGATTGAACAGATCCGTGATCCCGCGTATATTGAGTGGTTCCAATACATGCCGCAGAGCCGGCCGGAGGAAGGAGAGTTACGACGATGACGATGGACAAGAGCCTCAAGGTCCAGCAGGGGCTGGTTCGCAGCCGTAGCGTGTTGACCCGAGGCGAACGAATCGAGCGTCTGAAGGCTTCGGAGCGCTGGAAGGAGGGGGATTGTCCCCTCGGCCTGCCGAAGGTCCGGGTCTACAAGATCTCGATGAAGAAGAAGAAGAAGAAGAAGGAAGAGGAAGAGGGGGCCGAGGGAACTGCGGCTGCCGCAGAGAAGAAGTAAGGGGTCGGTATGCGCGTCGCCCTGGCATACGGTCGTTCCGGCCTGGAGGTGGAACTGCCGGCCAGGAACGTGGTCAAGTGCCTGGGCTACCGGCCCGCGGTGCCGCTCCAGTCGGCGGAAGAGGCCGTCGCGGAGCGGCTGGCCGATCCTATCGGCACGCCCCCGCTGGCTGAGTTGGCCCGCGGGCGCGCCAGCGCGTGCATTGCCATCTGCGACATCACGCGCCCGGTGCCGAACCGGGTCGTCCTTCCCCCGATCCTCCGCACCCTGGAGGCCGCCGGCATTCCGCGCGACCGCATTCTCATCCTCGTCGCCACCGGCTTGCACCGGCCGAGCACCGGCGAGGAACTCCGCGAGATGGTCGGCGATGCGATCGTCGATACGTATGCGATCGCCAATCATCACGGATGCGAGCGGTCGGAGCACGTGTACCTGGGCGACAGTCCGCGGGGTGTGCCGGCGTGGATTGACGGCCGCTACGTGGGCGCGGACCTGAAGATCACGGTGGGCCTGATCGAGCCCCACTTCATGGCCGGCTTCTCGGGCGGGCGGAAGCTGATCTGTCCGGGGCTCGCGGCCATCGAGACGGTCCGCGTCTGGCACAGTCCCCCGTTCCTCGAACACCCCAACGCGCGGACCGCCGTGCTCGAAGATAACCCGGTCCACGAGGAGAACACCTGGATCGCCCGGAAGGCGGGCTGCGACTTCATCGTCAACACGGTGATCGACGACCGTCGCCGGGTCCTCGCGGTGGTGGCCGGCGACATGGAGCAGGCCTTCCAGGAAGGCGTGCGGTTCGTCCGCGGCCTTGTGTGCGACACGATTGCGGCGCCGGCCGACGTCGTCGTCACCACCGCCGCCGGGTATCCGCTCGATGCGACGTACTACCAGTCGGTCAAGGGCATGGTGGCGGCGCTCGACATCGTGAAGCCGGGCGGGACCGTAATCCTCGCGGCCGGCCTCAGCGAAGGGATCGGGAGCCCCGAGTTCCGTCGCATCTTCGAGGAGCATCCCACCCTCGACGCCTTCATGGACCGGATCCTCCACACCGACTACTTCACCATGGACCAGTGGCAGATCGAAGAGTTGGCCAAGGTCCTGCGCAAGGCCCGGGTCGTGGTCGTCAGCGACGGAATCCCGGCCGACGTCCTCAAGCGGCACTACGTCGAGACGGCTCCGAGCGTCGAGGCGGCCGTCGACGATTGCCTCGCCCGCTACGGCCGGGACGCCGCGATCGCCGTGATCCCCAAGGGGCCCTACGTGGTCGCCTCGGTGGCGGCGTAGGGGAGCGGCGGCGGTTCTCCTCGAGTCCCACGTCCCGGGGCTTGACAAGTCCCTCCCCAAGATGGCAAGGTGTGGCCGTTCGTGTCGTGGGACCAGTAACCTCGGAGGCCCGAACCATGCACCTACTGCGAGCGACGATGTTCCTCGGATTCGGTCTGTTGGCCGTTGCGGCCGGCGGGGCCGAGCGGGCCTATGTGAAGTCGCCGGGCGGCGAGCGGCCGAAACCCGCCGTGGCGATCGACAATGTCTGCGCGTGGCCGAATCTGACCGTGCTCCGCGATGGCACGATCATCGCCACGATCTTCAATCAGCCGTGCCACGGGCTGTGGGAAGGCGACGTCGAGTGCTGGGGAAGCGCCGACGGGGGCCGCACCTGGACGCTCCGCGGCACGCCGGCCCCGCACGAACCGGGCACCAACCGGATGAATGTCGCCGCCGGCCTGGCCGCCAACGGCGACCTGGTGGTCGTCGCCTCGGGCTGGAGCCACCGCCCGCCGAAGGGCCAGAAGGCGGGCCACGGCCCGCCCGCCCACACCCTCGCGCCGTGGATCAGCCGGTCGGCCGACGGCGGCAAGACCTGGTCGATCGACCGGACCTCCTTCCCCAAGACCCCGGTCGGCGACCACGGCGTCCCCTTCGGCGACATTCTCGCAGGAAAGGACGGTTTGCTTCGCGTGGCAATGTACCGTGGCAAGCCGGGCGAGACGTTCGTCTTTCGCAGCCCCGACGATGGGAAGACCTGGGGCGAGCCGGCCCGAATGAGCAAGGACGCGGTGATCGACGAACCGGCGATCTTCCATGCCGGCGGCGGCAAGTGGCTGGCCGCCTCCCGCGACAACGGCCTGGACCTCGACGTCTCCGGCGACGACGCAACGACCTGGCAGCGCCGCCGGAAGCTCACCGGTGCCCAGCAGCATCCCGGCCACTTCACCCGGCTCAAGGACGGGCGTCTGCTCCTGTCCTACGGCAACCGGGTCGATCCCAAGGGAGTGGACGTCCGTTTCAGCGACGACGAGGGAAAGACCTGGAGCGAGCCCCTCCGCGTGACCGACTTCCAGGGCGACGGCGGATACCCGAGCAGCGTGCAGCTTCCCGGCGGGCAGGTGCTCACCGCCTTCTACGCGAGCCGCACGGCCTCCCATCCCGGGTACCACATGGGAGTCGTCGTCTGGGACCCTCGCGTCAGCAAGCCATGAGCCGTGACCGTTTCGTTCGAGAGTACGGACAAGAATCCCCAGGGAGAAACGACATGGACTCCCCTGTCCATCGGATCGCCAATCGCTGCCGAAACGTGCTAACGCTGGCGGTGCTGGCCGCGCTTTCGGCGGGTCTTTCGGCCGAGTCCCGCGCAGAGGAGGGCCTTGTGCTTTATGTCGCCGCCGAAGGGAACGACGCCTGGTCGGGCCGCTTGGCGGCGCCGAACGCGAGCCGGAGCGATGGTCCGTTCGCCACGCTCCAGCGGGCCCGCGACGCGATCCGCCGACTCAAACAGCACGGCCCGTTGCCCAAAGGCGGCGTCGCGGTGGAATTGGCCGGCGGCATCTACCCGCTGGCGCAGCCGTTGGAACTCGCCCGCGAGGATTCCGGGACCGAAGCGTCGCCGATCGAGTATCGGGGCTGCCGAGGAGCGGAGGTCCGTTTGCTGGGCGGCAAGGTCGTGACAGGCTGGCGTCCTGTCACCGATCCGGCCGTGCTGGCCCGCATGGACGAGGCGGCGCGGGGACGCGTGCTCCAGGCCGACCTCCGGGGCCAGGGTATCGCGGACTTGGGCGAGATGACGCCGGGTCCGACCTGGGGCCGGTCGGAGCCTGGGATCGAACTCTTCTTCGACGACCAGCCCATGCCCCTGGCCCGATGGCCGAATCAGGGGTTCGTCAAGATCGTCGATCTGCTCGGTCCGACGCCCGTGGACGTCCGCGGCACCAAGGGTTGCCGCGAGGGGATCTTCACGTACGACGGCGACCGGCCCAAGCGATGGGCCGGTGCGAAGGATATCATGCTCCACGGCTACTGGTTCTGGGACTGGGCCGACCAGCGGCTCAAGGTCGAGTCGATCGACACGGAGAAACGCATCCTCACGCTCCAAGCCAAGCCACAACACGCTTACGGCTTCCGCAAGGGCCAGTGGTACTATGCCTACAACCTGCTTGCCGAACTCGATCGGCCCGGGGAATGGTACCTGGACCGGCAGTCGGGCATTCTCTATTTCTGGCCGCCCCAGGAGATCCAGCGCGGCAAGCCGATGGTCTCGGTGCTGCCGAACCTCGTGACCATGAAGGACGTCTCGTTCGTGACGCTCCGCCGCCTGACGCTGGAGACCTGCCGCGGCACGGCCGTCACGATCTCCGGGGGCGCGAAGACGCGTCTGGTGGGCTGCGTGATCCGCAACACGGGCGCATGGGCCGTGAGCATGAGCGGCAAGGAAAACGGAGTCGTCGGCTGCGACCTCTACAACCTGGCCGAAGGCGGCGTGTCGATGTCCGGCGGAGACCGCAAGACGCTCACGCCCGCCGGCCTGTACGTGGACAACTGCCACCTCTTCAAGTTCGGCCGCTGGAATCCCATCTGCAAACCGGGGGTGCAGGTCGACGGCGTGGGCAACCGGGTGACTCACAACCTGTTCCACGACGCCCCGCACATGGCCGTCATGTGGGGCGGCAACGACCATACCTTCGAGTTCAACGAGTTCCACAGCGTGGTCTACGGCGCGAACGACGCCGGGATCATGTACGCCGGCTACCATCCCGCCATGCGGGGACACAGGATCCGCTACAACTACTTCCACCACGTCTACGGCCACGAGGGCCGCGGGTGCAACGGGGTCTACCTCGACGACATGTTCTGCTCGGCCACGATCTTCGGCAACGTCTTCTACCAGGTGCCGCGCGCGGCCTTCATCGGCGGCGGCCACGACAACGTGGTCGAGAACAACATCTTCGTCGACTGCAAGCCGGCCCTGCACGTCGATGCGCGGATGATGGGCTGGGCGTCGGCCTCCGTGCCGCTCATGAAGCAGCGACTTGAAGAGGTGCCGTACAAGGACGAACCGTGGCGCAGCCGCTATCCGCAACTGCGGACCTACCTGGAGGGCAACTACGCCCAGCCCCGGGGCAACCTGGTGGCCCGCAACCTGTGCTGGGGCGGCCGTTGGGACGAAGTCGAGCCGAAGGCCAGGCCCGGCGTCACTTTCACCGACAACCTGGTGGACCGGGACCCACATTTCGTCGACGCGGCGCACCAGGACTTCCGGTTGCGCGAGGATTCGCCGGCCTGGAAGCTCGGCTTCCAACGGATCCCGATCGAGAAGATCGGACTGTACCCGAGCGACGATCGGGCGAGTTGGCCGGTCCGGCATGAAGTCCGCCCGAAGCCCGGTGCCGCCGCTGCCAGAGAATAGTCGGACCACGATCCAGGACTTCCGAGCCGGGCCGTGTCGGCCCGGCAGGACCGCGGACACCACCACGGGAGGAATCGCCGATGCTGCTCGGCTTAGCGACTATCTCACAACCGGCTTGTGGCACAGCCGCCCCCGGCTGTGCCAGGGAGCGTCGCACAGCCGGGGGCGGCTGTGCCACATCGTCGTCCGTCCTCCTGGCCCTGGCGGTACTCGCGGGGTTCTCGGCCGGCGCCTCGGCCGCCGCCGGTGGCGAAGTCGTGGGAGAGGAGCTTCGGGGACGTTGCGTCGCGGTGCTGCGGGACGTGCTCCATCAGGAGCACGAATGGGTCAAAGTCCATGCCGCCGAATACTTGCTGGGGCTCGACCATCCGGAAGACGTGGAAGAGGTCTTTACAGCTGAGTTGGCCCTTCACGGGCGTGAGCCGAAGTACCGGATTGGGATCTGGCGGGTGCTGGCCCGGGCCGACATGGAGCCCAAGCACGCGGATTCCTGGATCGAGGAGATCCGCGACGTCTTCCTCGATCCGTCGGCGCCCGACCGGCTTCACGCCCTGGAGACGTTGGCCAAGCTGGGCTACCGCGTGCCGAAGGACCTGCGGGGGCCGTTTCTCCAGGCAGCGGAGCCCGCGACGGGGGCGATGGCGGTCTTCGGCCGCTGGGTCCTGGTGAACTCGGGGCTGCCGGGCGCCGAAGACCGCCTGACGGAGTTGCTCGATTCTCCCGACGAGGCGACGCGGATGCTCTGCGGATATGCCTTCGGCCGGTTGCGGAGGATCTCGCCGGAAGCGGCCGGGCGCCTGGCGTCGGCGGCCGATCGCGAGCCGGCGGGCTCGACGGCCCGCACGACCCTCGTGGCCGCCGCCGCGATCCACGCCGCCCCGCCGGACCGGGAGCGATTCCAACGGGACCTCCTGGAGACGCTGCGTACGGGAACGCCCGAGGCGCGGATCCGCGCGGCCGAGGCCCTGGGGAGCGTGGCCGGGCCGGACGATCTTCCGCCCCTGGTCGAGCTGTTGGCCGGCGGCGACGCCGACTTGCGGGCCACGGCGGCTTGGGCGGTCCTCCGCACGGGCCGACGCGCGCCGCACGGGCTGGAAACGATCGACTGGGTGGTGATCGTCGTCTACGGCCTCGGGATGCTGGCCATCGGCTGGTACTACTGGCGCCGCAGCAACACGAGCGAAGACTACCTGCTGGGCGGCCGGACCATGAAATCCCTGCCTGTCGGGCTGTCGCTCTTCGCCACGCTCTTCAGCACGATCTCCTACCTGGCTTGGCCGGGCGAGGTGATCCGCTACGGACCCATGTTCCTCTCGATCTGTGTGGCCTATCCGCTCGTGGCGATCGTGGCCGGGCGGTTCCTCATCCCACGCATCATGAAGCTCAAGATCACTAGCGCCTACGAGTTGCTCGAAGTGCGGCTTGGCTTGGCTGTCCGGCTGCTCGGGTCCCTGTTGTTTCTCCTCTTGCGGGTCCTGTGGATGTCGGTCATCGTCTACGCCACCGTGGGCACGATCCTCATGCCGCTCTTGGGATTCGACTCGTCGCTCACGCCCTGGGTATGTGCGATCCTTGGGGGAATCACTCTCTTGTACACGGCGATGGGGGGACTGCGGGCCGTGGTGTGGACCGACGTGCTCCAGTCGCTCATTCTCTTCGCCGGGGCGGCGGTCGCGATTGTCGCGGTGACGGTGTACCTGGGCGGGTTCTCCGCGTGGTGGCCGACGCACTGGCAGCCCCACTGGACCGAGCCCGTGCTCTACGACCCGAACGTGAGGGTCACGTTCCTCGGCGCGGTCGTGGCCACGTTCGTCTGGTACGTGTCGACGGCGGGCTCGGACCAGATGGCGGTCCAGCGCTACCTCGCCACACGCGACGCCCAATCGGCACGCCGGGTGCTGAACACCTCCCTGATCGCCACCACGATGGTGTTCTTGCTCCTGGCCGCGCTCGGGCTGGCGCTCTTGGCCTTCTTCCAGGCCAAGCCGTACCTCGTGCCCGACGGGCAGACCATCTACGGCAACGCCGACCAGTTGTTCACCCGGTTCATCGCCGTGGGGCTGCCGCCGGGGTTTTCCGGCCTGGTCGTGGCCGGGCTGTTGGCCGCCGCCATGTCGAGCCTGTCGGCGGGCATTAACTCCTCCTGCTCGGTGGTCATGGCCGACTTCATCGACCGCTTCGGGCTGCGCCGGCGCCCGGCCGTGCCGACGGAAGGCGGCGGGGCCTGGCTCGAACGATGCGTTTCGGTGGTCATCGGCGCCCTCATGGTCGTGCTCAGCTCCTACGTCGGCGCGGTCCACGGGAACCTGCTCGAGGTGGCCTACAAGGTCGTCAACCTGCTGTCCGCGCCGCTGTTCGGACTCTTCTGCATGGCCATGTTCGTCCCGTGGGCCACGGGCCTGGGCACGCTGGTCGGCGCCGCCGCCGGCCTGACGGTCGTCGTGGCCATCAACTTCTGGGAAGAAATCACCGGCACGAAGGGAATCAGCTTCCTTTGGGCGATGCCGCTGAGCTTCCTGACGCAGATGGCCGGGGGAATGCTGGCGAGTCTCGTGCCGCTCGGGCGGACGAGGCGGCAGTAGCACAGGCTTCCAGCCTGTTGCGCGACAGCCAGGACGGCTGCGCTACGGCATGGAAGCCGCTACGGCGGGTTCCATGCCGACCCTCGGCTGCGCCGAGTGACGGCATGCCACCCGATGCGCAATGTGGCACAGCCGCCCTCACCCCCGGCCCCTCTCCCAAAGGGAGAGGGGAGAAGACCTCAATCGTGGCGGGACTCCTTGAGTTTCGCGTCCGTTTCTTCGAGCGTGAATCGCGCGCTGACGACCGAGTGCTTCGTGGGGCCCGGACGGTACTTGATGTACGTGGTGGCCACGATCGTGCCGTCGGGCAGGCGTTCCATGCCGGGATAGCCGCAGTCGCCGCCGGCGTAGCTGTGCAGCAGCTTGATGCGGTACTGGCCGGGCCGGCCCTGGCGGATGTCGTCGTAGGTGCCGACCCAGGCGACGAAGTGGCCGCGGGTCGGGCTTCCGGGGGCCTGGTCGCGGAAGGCGACGACGAGGCGGCCGTCCTTGGCATCGACCTTGGCATGGCGGTCGCCCGTCAGGCCCCACGGCGTATCGACCGGCTCGCTCCACGTCCGCCCTTCGTCGCGGCTGAACATCATCAGGCTGCGGCCCTTGTGAGTGTTTTCCCGCATCAGGCAGCAGAGTTCCTTGCCGTCGGGCGACCGGAAGGCCCAGGGCTCGCAGGGGTCCTTGCCCGGGACCTTCGCCACGATGCGCGGCTCGGACCAGGTCAGGCCGCCGTCGGCCGTGGCCGTTTGGAGCACCTCCAGGGGACTGCGGTCCTTGCCGCCCGGCCCGCGATGGTAGAGCCCGAGATAACTGCCGTCCTTGAGCCGGACGACGCTGCTGAAGGTCATCACGCACGTCAGCCCGAGCGGCTTCATCTCGCGCCAGGTCTTGCCGCCGTCCTCGCTCACGATGCGGGGCATCTTCGGCTGCGCGGAGAAGACCCACAGACGCTCCCGCCCTTGCCGATCCACGAGCCGGTAGATGCTCGGGCAGTTCCCGTGGCTCTGAAACTCCTTGGGCAGGCTATCGTCGAGGCGGGTCCAGGTGAGGCCGCCGTCGTCGCTGCGGGCCATGGGGCCGGCATGGCCGCCGTGACCGATGCACCAGACGGCGAACAGGGTCTTGCCGTCCGGCATCAGGACCGTCGTGGGATGGCCCTGATAGATCGTCTCGGTGCCCGCCGCGATGACGATCTGGCGGTTCGCGTCGCCGGAAATGTCGACCACGGGCAGAGGATCGGCCTCGTGCAACTTGCTGCCCTTTGCCGACGCCGCGGGGCTGGCGGCCCCGGACTCGGTAACCACCACGGCCTCGTGAATCGCGACCTCCGGAACCGTGAGCCGGAGCAGCCCGTCACGATACTCGAAGGCCAACGGCCCGCCGGCAGGCTCCAGGGTGATTTTGGCGGGCTTGGCCGGCAGACGGATCGTCACGGCCAGGGGCCCGACGGGCGGGATCGATTCGAGGATCGACTGGGTGCGGTGCGGGCCGGCGGTGTTCACCAGGTTCACCAACAGCTTGCCGTGGTTGCGCGCGACGCAGACGTCAACGTCCGAGGAGCCCATGACCTCGACCATGGGTTTGGGGAAGAGTTGCCGCACCAGGTCGCCCAGGAACCGCCGGGTGGCTTCTGTCGGGGCCTGGTGGTAGCCTTGGCCGAAGGTGAAGTAGGTGGCCGCGATCCGGCCGCGGCCCAGGGGAGCCACCGACGCCGCCGGCTGCGACGCGGAGGCCGAATCCTTCGTCTGCTGCAATTTGCCGAACGGCGTGACGCCCGGTCCCAGCTTCGCCGACTGTGTAGCGCCCTTGAACGCCGTCACGGCGCCGCCGTGGGCGAGGTAGATCGGCCCGGCCGGCTTCGGCTCGCCCTCCAGTGTCACGCGCAGTTCGGGGGCAAACAGCGCGGCGGTCTTGGGGCCGATGAGCAACAGATTGCCGCCCTCCTTCACATAGACCACGAGATCGGCTGTGAACTTCGGCTCGAGGTACTCCCATTCGGGCACGACGATCAGCGGATACTCGGCCATCCGCCCGGCCAGGTGATGCTCGGCCAGGACTTCGACCGATTGCTGGCTCTCCAGCAAGGCCCGCAAGACGCCTTCGATCCGTGCATTGTCGCGGGAGAAGAGCCCGTTGATCTTCCGGTAATGTGCCGCGGTCGAGAAGAGCAAAGCGACCTGGGGCACGGCCTCCGCATGGTGGCAGAGCTTCTGCCGGGCGCGGCAGAACTTGGCGACTTCGGCCATGACGGGCATCTGCTCATCGAAGATGGAGCCATCGCGCTTCTGTTTATAATAGGCCTGGAAGCCCCCGCCGAGCGCCACCACGACCGCGGCCTCGCGCTGGAGCTGGACGGCCGTTTTCTGGCGCCGGTCGGGCTTCGTGCTGAAGCTCCACGCCATCAGGTCCCACGGCTTGCCCTGCCTCGCCAGGAACCGGGCCGCGAGCCTCGCGGAGTTGACGCTGTCCTGGGGCGAATAATCGCCCGACAGGAAGTCCACCGGGGCGCACACCGGTTCGGGCATGTGGTCGGTGAAGGCCCAGTTGCTGCAAATCTGAAACGCCGGATTCGTCTTCTTCACCTCGGCAATGTAATGGCTCAGGTAATTGCGGAAGGCTTGCCGATTGAACTGGAGGAACTCGACCCAATGCGGCTCGCCCGGCTTGCGCGGCACGTCCTGGATGCCCGTCGCGTCGCGGAACGCCTTGAGCGCCGCGGTGCCGTAGTCGGGGACCGAGGCCCAGCACTCGCCGTCGACCCACGCCCCGTCCACGCCGTAGTCGCCGGCCAGCTCGCGGAGTTGCGGGATGAGCAGCTTCTCGGCGTAGGGGCCGTAGAACGATGTGGCCCGGGTGTTGGGCTTGCCGTCGGCGTTCACGGCGGCCCAATCGGGATGCTCCTTGACCGTTGCGGAGTCCCACACGCCGGAGTAGTGCATGTAGAGGCCGACGCCGCGCCGGGCCGTCACTTCGCGCCACACGCGCAACGGGTCGCCGACAATCCCGGGCGCCTGGTGGCCGACCTTGGTGGGATAGCTCGACAGGCCGGGATGCCCCTTGCAGTCGATCTGCAAGTAGTCGGGATGCACGAGATTGATGATGTTCTCGACCATGGCGGGCGTTGTGTTCTTGCCCACTTCGCGGCAATCCGCTCCCGCGTGGAAGTCGAAGTGGATGCCGAGGAAACTGTCGGCACGCTTGAGTCGCGGCGGGTCCTGCGGCTCCGCCGCCCGGCCCGGCCCGGCGGCGCTCACGGCGAGAAGCAGACCGGCCAGCGCGGCCCTCGGCAGCAGGCACGCCGTGGTGAAGTTCCGGGGTGTCATCATCGTGGCTCCTTCTTGGAGGGGCTTGCGTTCTTGCCGGACGCACCGGCGTCTGAAAAACCGTAGAGGAGCAATTCAACCGCTCCTCAAGCCCACGGGTTGCAACCCGTGGGCTTCGGGGCGCCATTGTCTTGGAAGCACTGCCCGATGGCAAGAGCGTGGAGCTTCTTACCGGCAGGAGCCGCGGCGGTACTGGCGTGGGCTGAGGCCCGTCTGGGACTTGAACACGTTGGCCAGGTACTCGCGGGAGCCGAACCCGGAGCGGGCGGCCACCTGGGGGACCGGCATCTCGGTCTCCGCAAGCAGCATCTTGGCCCGGGCCAGGCGGACGCGGCGGATCTCAGCGCCCGGTCCTCGCCCTAGGACTTCTCGAAAACGTCGCTCCAGCCACCGTCGCGACACGGCGACGGCCCGGAGCACGTCGCCCACTTGGATCGGATCCGTGGCGTGGCTGCGGATGAAGGCCAGAGCGGCGGCCAGGTCGGGATCGTCGACGGCCAGGGTGTCGGTCGATTGGCGGGCGACCACGCCGGTCGGCGCGATCAAGAGGGGACGCTTGCGCGGACGCGCGCCGCGCATCAGGCGATCGAGCATCGCGGCCGCCTCGTGGCCGATGCGTTCCGACGTCAGCGCAATCCCCGAGAGCGACGGAACGCACGCCTCGCACAACAGCTCGTCGTTGTCGGCGGCCAGGACCGCGACCTGCTCGGGCACGAGCAGCCCGGCCCGGCGGCAGGCATTGATTACTTCGCGTCCTTGCTCCGTGATCCAGGTGACGATCGCCACCGGCTTCGGCAGCTTCTTCAGCCAGCGGACGAGTCCCTGCTGCCGCGTGTGCCAGGCGGTGCGGGCCCCGGCGCCCGCCTCGAACGTGGTGCCGTAGAAAGGACACTCCCTGCACACGCCGGAGACCGCCTCCGCAAACCCACGATAGTGCCGATCGACGTAGCCGCGATGCTCCAGCCCGTAGTAGGCGAAATGCTGAAACCCACGGTCGAGCAGGTGCCCGGCCGCCAGGCGTCCGGCCGCGGCGAGGTCGGTGGCCACGCGCGGGAACTCGACGCCGGGGATCTCGATGGCCGAGATGTTCACCACCGGCACCCGGGCCGCCGCCACGTGCCGGGCGGCGGCCGGCGTGCCGACGCGGGCGATGATGCCGTCGCCGTGCCAGCCGGGCGGAAGCCACAGGGGCGCCTGCTGCCCGCCCGACTTGATCCACAGGTACCATGGGCCGCGGCTGCGGCCGTAGTTCACGATGCCCTCGACCAGGCGCCGGCCCCAGCCCGTCGCGGTATCAACCAGCACGGCCACGTGCGGCGTCTTGCTCTTGATCACGTCTCGTTCTCCTTCGCACTCCAAGACTTCGGAAGTCTGCCCGGGCCCTCCCACCCCCACGGCTATCTTAACGCGCGGCACCCCCTGTCGCAAAGTCTTACCTTTTTTGCGCAGTCGCACATTGACCGCACTCTGCCGGGGATGCGAGAATCCGGGAGACGCGCCGGCGGGAAACCAGGGAGGGAAGGTCCCCGGCGACGCAGCCCCCCCGCACCCAACCCGGAGGACACGATGAACATCTCACGACGCAGTTTCCTGTGCCGCTCGGCCGCCGTGGGCGGCGCGGTCCTCGCCGTCCATCGCGGTGCCCACGCCGCCGGCAGCGACCTCCTCAAGGTGGGCCTGGTGGGCTGCGGTTCCCGGGGCTCCGGCGCGGCGGCCAACGCCATGAACGCCGACAAGGGAGTGAGACTCGTGGCCATGGCCGACGCCTTCGCCGACCGGATCGAGGGGAGCCGGACACAACTCACGAAGATGTTCCCCGAGCAGATGGACGTCGCCCCTTCGCGGTGCTTCGCGGGCTTCAATTCCTACAAGCAGTTGATCGCCAGCGGCGTCGACGTCGTGCTCCTGGCCGCCCCGCCCCACTTCCGCCCGTTGCACCTCAAGGCCTGCATCGACGCGGGCAAGCACGTTTTCTGCGAGAAGCCGGTGGCCGTCGACGCGACCGGCGTTCGGAGCATCAAGGCCACCTGCGAACTGGCCCGGCAGAAGAAGCTCAACGTGGTGTCGGGGCTGTGCTGGCGCTACGACACGGTGATCCGCGAGACGATCAAGCGTGTGCACGACGGCGCCATCGGTCAGATCCTCGCGGTCCAAACGACCCGCAACCTCGGCTATCTCTGGGAACGCCCTCGCAAACCCGAGTGGACCGAGATGGAATTCCAGATGCGCAACTGGTACTACTTCACCTGGCTCTCGGGCGACCACAACGTGGAGCAGCAGATCCACGGCATCGACAAGTGCATGTGGGCCCTGAAGGACGAGCCTCCGCAACACGCCTGGGGCACCAGCGGCCGACAGGTCCGCGTCGAGTCGAAGTGGGGCGACATCTACGACCACCACGCCGTCGTCTACGAGTTCGCCAGCGGCGCCCGCATGTACGCCCTGGCCCGCCAGCAGCCCAACTGCTTCAACGACTACTCCGAGATCCTACTGGGCACCAAGGGCCGCTGCGACCTCCAGAAGGGACGCATCGAGGGGGAAACCAACTGGAGCTTCGGGGCCAAGGCCGGCGACCTCTCCGGGTACTCCGGGAAACTGAAGAAGGGGGGCCTGCGGCCCATGCACCAGGTCGAACAGGATGAGATGTTCGCGGCGATCCGGGCGGGCAAGGTCATCAACAACGGCGATTACATGTGCCAGAGTACGCTGGTCGCCATCCTCGGGCGCACGGCCGGCTACACCGGACAGCGAATCACGTGGCAAGAGATGAACGCCTCGAAGCTGGACCTCTCGCCCAAGCGCTACGCCTTCGACGCCGAGCCGCCCACGCGGCCCGGCCCCGACGGCAAGTATCCCGTGGCCATGCCCGGCGTGACCAAGTTCGTGTGAGCCCTGGAAACGGAGGATCGACGATGACACGCGGAATTCCACGACGCACGCTGTTGGCCGGCGCTGCGGCCGGGTTGTGGCTGTCGACGGGCGTGGCCGGGCTTCTGGCCGCCGAGAAGAAGCAGCGTTTCAAGATCGGGGCCTGCGACTGGTCGCTCGGGCGACGGCAGGAGATCGCCGCCCTGGAACTGGCCCGCCAGATCGGGCTCGACGGCGTCGAGGTCAGCTTCGACGGTCCCCCTAAGCCCGACCTCCGCGAGGAGGCGGTGCGGCGCGACTACTTGGCTGCGGCGAAGAAGCAGGGCGTCGAAATCTGCTCGATGGCGATGGGCTCGCTCAACGCGGTGCCCTACTCCACGGACCCCCGCGCCGAGGCCTGGGTCGAAGAGTCGATCGACGTGATGGTCAAGCTGGGGGTTCGGTTGACCCTGGTGCCCTTCTTCTCCCGCGGCGAGATCAAGGGCGACGAGAAGCTGCAACAAAGCGTCATCGCGAAGCTGAAGAAGGTAGCGCCGCGCGCGGAGAAGGCCGGCGTGGTGCTGGCACTCGAGAATTCCCTGAGCGCCGACGAGAACCGTCGCATCCTCGACGCCGTGGGCTCGCCGGCCGTGAAGGTCTACTACGACGTGTCCAACTCCATCCGCCGCGGCTACGACATCTACCGCGAGATCCCCCAACTCGGCGATCGCATCGGCCAGTTCCACATGAAGGAGAAGGGCAGCCTGCTCGGCCAGGGAATGGTCGACTACCGGAAGGTCCGGGAGGCCATCGACAAGATCGGGTATCGCGGCTGGCTGGTCATTGAGGGCGCGGTTGTAAAAGGGCGCTCCGTGGCCGACTGCTATCGCGACAACCTGAAGTTCCTCCGCTCGATCTTCTCGGGAGTCTGAAATGATACGAATCGGCATCGTCGGCTGTGGGCGGATCATGGCGGCGCATCTGCGCGGATATCGGCTCCTGCGCGAGGCCGGGGTTGACGACTTCCGCATCACGGCCCTCTGCTCGCTGCCGGTCGAGGAAGCGCAGATGTACGCGCGTCGCGGCGAAGGCCCGCCGCAGCGGCCCGCGGTGAGCAACTTCCCCGACGACCCGTTGGCCGCGGCCGACGAATACGTCTCGGATTTCCAGGACGATGTGGACGTCCAGGTCTACGGCGATTTCCGGCAGATGATCGCCGAGGCCCCGATCGACGCGGTCAACGATTTCACCAACCTGGCAATGCACCACCAGGTGGGCCTCGCCGCGTTGGAGGCCGGCAAGCACCTGCTCACGGAGAAGCCGATGGCGGTGAGCGTCCGTGCCGCCCGGCGGATGTGCGAGGCGGCGGAGTCGCGGAACCTCGTGCTCGGCGTGTTCCAGAGCGGGCGTTTCTTCCCGCGGACCCGGCATCTCCGATGGCTGCTGGACAGCGGCCGCCTGGGCCGGCTCCAGATGGTGCTCGTGGGGAGCGTGGCCGCGCGATGGGCCCCGGACACGATCGTGGCCGACACGCCCTGGCGTCACCGCCGCAGCGAGGCGGGCGGGGTCGCGCTCGACGTAGGCGTCCACCGCTTCGACATGATCCGCTACCTGGCCGGGGAAGTGCAGAACATCCAGGCCCGGACCGCGGTCGTCGAACCGGTCCGCGTGACCCGCGATCCACAGGGCAACGTTGTCGCCCGCGTCGATTGCGACGCCGAGGACACGATCTACACCGCGTTCGACACCGCGCAAGGCGTCACCGGCACCTTGATCGTAAGCTGGGCGGGCTGCGGCGGGCCGACCCTGCTCGGAGGCGGCGACGTGTTCTACGGCTCCTCGGGCCGCGTGTCGGGCGCGGACGTCACATTCGCCGACGGCACGACCGCCCCCCTGGCCCAACTCTACGAGGAAGGCGCCGACGCGGCCCGGAAGGACCGGGACTTCCCGCTCGGCCTGACCAATCCTTTCGCCTTGACCCACTACGACTGGCTCGACGCGGTCCGCCGTCGCCGCCCGCCCGAGACCAGCGGGCGCGAGGGCCTGGCCGACCTGGCCTGCGCATTCGCCGTGCTGGAGTCGGCCGAGACGCGGCGGTGCCTCGAGGTCGAGGAGGTCTCCTCGGGCCGCGTGCGCGAGTATCAACAGTCGATCGACGAACGATTTGGAATCGCGTGAGGGCACCGAGCGTGGATGCGAGAGACAAGCACGATTCATGCTTTTTCCCTAGCCCGGGCGTTTACGCCTGGGTCGCTTGGACGATCCACGAAATCCTTAGCCCCTTCAGGGGCTTTGGACGCAAGAAGCCCCTGAAGGGGCTGGAGTCTCCGATTATTGATCCACTTCCCCAGGCGTAAACGCCTGGGCTAGAGAAAAGGGGGACTCGTAGGAGGGAGGTTTGTAGGGCGGCCGAGCCGCAACCAAAACGGTGCGCAGGCCGCGCGTAGTATCGCGAACAGCAGGCAGGGTGGGACAGGCGAAGC
>Ga0067045_1003454_pt1 | contig 20418 bp, 24 predicted proteins | sample TerdegcTABiofilm_FD_59184 | JGI IMG/M metagenome (GOLD analysis project Ga0067045, IMG submission 59184) | Combined Assembly of (Gp0054472, Gp0054536) Wastewater bioreactor microbial communities from Singapore -Terephthalate degrading...
GGCGCGTTGTCAGCCTCAAAGGCGATTTTGAGCCCTCATTCAAAGAGCGAGGCAGCCCGAGGATCAGCGAGGCCACTGTTTGAGCGGGCGAAGCGAGCGAGTTTGGCCGAGCCCGAGGGCTGACAAGCTCGTACATTTATAAGGGGCGAACATGAGCCTGGAGGCTGACAACGCGCCCAGCATTCACCGAACCAGGACGGTGAGTTGAAGGCGGCCCAATTTCGCCCGAAGCGAGCCGCAGGTGCTGCCGGCGCAGAGCGCTGGAGTGAGCAGGCGATAACGCCGGGCCTTAAAGTACATATTAAGAAAGGGGAACTTTGAAGATGATGGGTGGAAATATGAACAAGATGATGAAGCAGGTCCAGAAGATGCAGCAGGAAATGATGAAACTCCAGGAAGAAATGAAAAGCCGGACGGTGGAAAGCACTGCCGGGGGCGGCATGGTGAAGGTGGTTGCCAACGGCAATAACGAGATTTTAGCAATCGAAATTAAACCCGAGGCGGTGGACCCGGAGGACGTGGAGATGCTCCAGGACATGATCCTGGCCGCGGTCAACGAGGCGCTGAAAAGCGCGCAGGAAATGGTGACCCGGGAAATGAGCAGGCTCACCGGCGGGTTTAATATCCCGGGGTTGTTTTAAAGATGAACTACTATGCCAGGCCGGTTGCCCGGCTTATCAATGAGCTGGCCAAACTGCCCGGTATCGGCCCCAAAACGGCGCAGCGCCTGGCTTTTTACCTTTTGCATGCCCCGGCCGATGTGGCCCTGGGCCTGGCCCGGGCGATGGAGGAGGCCAGGTCGTCTGTCCGCTACTGTTCGACGTGCGGCAACTTTACCGACGAAGACCCCTGCTTTATTTGCCGTGACGGGCGGCGCAGGCGGGATATCATCTGCGTGGTGGAGCGCCCCCGGGACGTGGTGGCGATGGAAAAGTCAAGGGGGTTCAGCGGCCTTTATCATGTGCTGCACGGGGCGATATCGCCGATGGATGGTATCGGGCCGGAGCAGCTGAACGTAAAAGGGTTGTTAAAGCGCCTCGAAGGCGGGGAGGTGCAGGAGGTGATTCTTGCCACCAACCCTAACGTGGAAGGCGACGCCACCGCCCTGTACCTGGCTGGTTTGCTCAAACCCCTGGGCGTGAAGGTCACCAGGATAGCTCACGGGCTGCCCGTGGGTGCGGACCTGGAATATGCAGATGAAATCACCCTGAACAAGTCGCTGGAGGGCAGGCAGGAAATGTAACAGTCATATTTTTCATTCCCGGCCATATAATGGAGCTAAAGGGGGTGCTCCGGCTTGGAATGGAAACTTGTCGTCATAAGCCTGGCGGGCCTTTTGGGGTTATACCTGGTGGGGACCGTCCTGTTTCACCCTTTGCGGGTTTTAATCCGCGTGGCTGCCTGGATGCTGCTGGGAGGTATCCTGCTGGCGGCTTTTAATGCCGCGCTGGGCCATTCAGGCCTGCACGTCGCCATTAACCCGGTTACACTCCTTACCGCCGGGGTTCTTCAACTGCCCGGGGTGGCGCTGCTGGTGCTGATCCATTACTTTATTTTGTGACTGAGATGCCGGCAGCGGCTGTTTCACCGGCAGGGGACAGGTTAAAAGTTCGATTCCGCCCGAAGCAAGCGCTGGTTCGCCCTGCATGGAGCGTTTGAGCGAGACGGCTTCAAGCTCCATGGACGGCTGAAAGGCGCTTTTTTAATCCCCGGCCATTGATTGCAGAACCCATGTTTGTTATATTTATAAGTGTAATTATTTAGTTAAACTGGTACAGGCGAAGTGTTGTCCCCGCTCACTCCAGTGCTCTGCGCCGACAACACCACGGCTAACTTCGGACCGGACTGGCGGCGCTGCAAAGGCGGCGATAGGTTAGATATGGGATAAACCCATTACCTGCCAAGCTGATTATGTTTAGATTCGTAACGTTGGCAGCCCGCTGGTTTCGCGCCGCAGTCCGGTTGCCCCTCAGCTTCGCCGGGTGTTGTTACCGGCGCTCCGCAAGTCGTTCGCTAAGGACAACGCTTCGCCGTATGATGTACATGTGATGTATAAATATAAAATTCGGGAGAAGCTGTGTTTAACATGCCTGGTAAATTGCGCGTTCTGGCGGTGGACCCGGGGCTGGCCGCAACGGGTTACGCCGTTGTGGACTACCAGAATAATAATGTTATCCAGCTGGTTGAAGGCGGGATCATCAGGACACGGGCGGGTGTGTCTCTGGAGGACAGGCTCAAACAGATTTATTCCGGCCTGGAGGAGATATTGAGCGAGTTTAAGCCCGACGCCATCGCCGTTGAGGAACTGTTTTCCGACTATAAAAACCCCAGAACCGCTCTGCTGATGGCGCACGCGCGGGGTGTCTGCCTGCTGGTCGCGGGCAGGTCGGCGCTGAAGGTCTATCACTACCCGGCGACTAAAGTAAAGCAGTCCGTGACGGGTGCCGGCCGCGCCACCAAGAGCCAAATGCAGAGAATGGTTCAGGCGGCGCTCGGGCTTGAGTCGCCGCCCAGGCCCGATCACGTCGCGGACGCGATTGCCGTGGCCCTGTGCCATATTTACCGCTGCAATGACCCCGGGGGGTTTGCGCAATGATCGTAAAAATAAGCGGTACCTGTGCCGGCTTCAGCCAGAAGGGGGTATTGCTGGAGGTCCGGGACATAACATATGAAGTGTATTTGACGGCCTTCACCCGGGAGCGCCTTCAGTCGAAGAAAATAGGCGACAGGATTTCACTGTATACAATGCACTATATTGAAAGCAGCCTTGCCGGCGGGCATATGGTGCCTGTTTTAATAGGCTTTGAGGATGAGCTTGAGAAAGAGTTTTTTCAGCTGTTCACCAGCGTGGAAAATGTCGGCGTTAAAACTGCCCTGGCAGCCATTAACATTCCTTTTTCCGCGATTGCCAGGGCCATAGAGCACTCGGACGTCAAAACGCTCAAGAGCCTGAAAGGGATCGGCGAGAGAACGGCCAGGAAGATAATAGCTTCGCTCCACGGCAGGGTCGGCAGTTTCGCGCTTGTTTCAGGTGAGGGTAGCGGCGCCGGAGAGCACAGGGCTGACACCGGGATTGAAGATGACGCGGTGCAGGTTTTGCTCCAGCTGGGCTATAGCCTGGGCGAGGCAAGGAAGATGGTCAGGGAGACTGTTTCTCAAAATTGCAATATTCAGACAGCAGAGGAGCTTCTGGAAGAAATCTATAGGAACAAGTCGTAAATGTATGGTTAGCACGGTAGAGGTGCGGCGTTATCCCTGAAGGGCATGGTTTTTTTCCATCAGGCAAGACTTTATCCCCGCTCACTTCCTGGCTTTCGCACCGGACAGCACTTACGGCTTGCTTCGGGCGAAATTAGGCCGCCTTCAACTCACCGTCCTGGTTCGGTGAAAGCTGGCGCGAACATCCATGTCCGCGCCCCCAGTTTCGCTTCCTCAGCTTTGCCTGGTGCTGTAACCGGCGCTTCGCAAGTCGTTCGCCGGGAATAAAGCCTTGCCAGTCCGTTCATTGCCGGTCCATGCATTGCCAGTACGTGCATTGAGTGTATGTAACAAACTGTTGGGAAAGGGGTGGTGTTTTTGACGCGGCTTCGTTTGCTCGAAACCAGAGAGCAGCCCGGCGAGGAAAAATTTCAGCAGTTTCTGAGGCCCGCCAGGCTGGCCGACTACATCGGCCAGAAGGACTTGCTCGCCCGCCTGGAAATTTCAATCAAGGCGGCGCTAAAAAGAGGCGAGCCGATCGACCACGTTTTGCTGTACGGGCCGCCCGGCCTGGGGAAGACCACTTTAGCCCATATTATCAGCAATGAGATGTCCTCCAATATCATTTGCACATCCGGCCCGGCAATTGAGCGGAGCGGGGACCTGATGGGCATACTCACGAACCTGCAGTACGCGGATGTCCTGTTTATCGACGAAATCCACCGGCTGCCCCGGCCTGTTGAAGAATTTTTATATTCCGCGATGGAGGATTTCAAAATAGACTTTATTGTTGATAAAGGGCCGTTCGCGAAAACTATTAAAGTTAATATAAAGCATTTTACTCTGGTGGGGGCGACAACCAGAGCGGGGCTTCTGTCGTCTCCTTTGCGCGACCGGTTCGGCATAATGCACCACGTTGATTTCTACACGCCTGGGGAACTGAGCGAGATCATCAAGAGGTCGAGCTCCATCCTGAATGTTCCAATTGATGACGGGGGGGCGCTTGAGATTGCCAGGCGCTCAAGGGGAACGCCGAGAATAGCCAACAGGCTCTTGAGGAGNGTGCGGGATTATGCNGAAGTCCTCGGCAACGGCANTATAGATGAGGGGATAGCNNTAAAATCCCTNGAACTGGAGGGCATCGACTCAAAGGGCCTGGATGAAATGGATACAGCGTATTTAAAAACAATAATCGAAAAATATAAGGGCGGGCCGGTCGGCATTGAAGCGATAGCGGCCACCCTTAACGAGGAAGTCGATACCCTCCAGGACATGGTGGAGCCGTATTTGCTGAAGATCGGGTATATAAACAGGTCGCCTTCCGGCCGCAAGGTTACGCACAGTGCCCTTCAGCACCTTGGTTACAATGTTTCTATGTTCCTGTAAGGCATGTATATTGTATAATATCTGAAAAAACGCGGTATTTCGAGGAAAAAACAAGGAAAAACGCCTTTGTGCAGCGAATTAACAGAGGTGTACGCGCGCGGGCTGTCTGTGTTCCTGCTGTAATATTCACTCGCGGGAGTGGACAAATTATATCTGGAAAGGAGCGAAAACCTGGTAGCTGGCAAACGGCGGGAACAGTGATGTTTAAAAAACCAGGTGGATTATGATACTGCCGGGACGAATTGTTGAGGCATACATAGGAGAGTACGCCGGGGGGAAAAGCGAGAACGCTTTGAACCGCGCTCTGGAACTGGCGCGCCAGGGGAGGAAAGTCACCCTGGTTGACCTGGATATCGTGGAGCCAGTTTATACCCTGCGGCCTATTCAGGAGGAGCTGGCGGGCCTGGGCGTCACTGTGATTGCGTGGAAGACCAGAGAAACCATGGGGCTGGGCGAAGCCGGCACGACTTTAAAGCCGGGCGCCAGGTGGGCGCTGCGGCGGGAGGGAGACATTATCCTGGATATCGGCTACGGGGTGGAGGGCGCCAAAACGCTGAATTTGATCGAGGGCGCCGGGACCGACCCCGACCTGAGGGTTGTCGCGGTGATTAATATTTCCCGTCCCATGACCGCCGGAGTTGAGGATATTGTGGAGCATGTCAGGGAGATGGGCAGGATTGACGGGCTGCTTAACAACACCCACCTCAGTGACGAGACTACTGTGGAGGTGGTCCAGGAGGGCGCCCGCGTGGTTACCGAGGCCGCCAGGCGTCTTGGGCTGCCGGTGGTTGCAACGGCCGCCGTCGCTGAAATAGCGGAAAAAATCGGCCCGGTGGACTGCATGGGCAACCCGGTCCGGGCGCTGACGAGGTTCATGCACAGGTCGTTCTGGTAAATTCTCGCGACTATGACCAACAGGAGGGGTATTTTTTAGATGGCAAAAAAAATATTTGAGAAAGAGAAAAGAGCTTTTATGACCGGCAACGAGGTGGTTGCCTGGGCCGCGCTGGCTGCAAAGGCGGACATTATGTACGGCTACCCGATTACGCCGCAGAACGAGATCATGCACTACTGGACGAGGCTGGCGCCTAAATATGATAAGAATTTCCTTCAGACTGAAGACGAGCTGTCGGCCGGCTTCACAACAGTCGGCGGCGTGCTGGCGGGGCGGAAGGCCTTCACCGCCACCGCGGGGCCGGGCAACACTCTAATGCAGGAGCCGATGTCCATGGCCGAAATGCTGCGCCTGCCCACTGTGGTGGTTATCCAGCAAAGAGGCGGCCCGTCCACGGCCACAGTCATTTACTCCCAGCAGGAGGTCAACCTGACCACGATGGGTGGAAACGGCGAGGGGCTGCGGATTGTTTACTCCACCTCCAACCACCAGGAACTGTTTGACTATACCATTAAAGCTTTTAACGTTGCCTGGAAGTACCGCTTCCCTACTTTTGTGCTGGGGGACGGCTACCAGGCCAAAATGCGCGAGCCGCTTACTCTGTACGACCCCGAATCGCGAGGCATTGAACTGGTTGAGACTGAACCTTTTGTCGGCAAGAAAGGAGTGCCCGGGAAGGACAGGCCGCCTGCCCAGTACAGGAATACTTTCAGCCTGGAAGAGGAATTATATGATAGGTTGATGGAGGACATTAAGGATTACGAGAGGATGGCGCCGGAGGTGGCGGAGTACCAGTCTTCCGGTGTGGAAGGGGCGGACCTGGTGGTCGTCGGCCACGGGATTGTTTTCCGTGCCGTCAGGGCGGCGGTAGAGAACCTGCGGGACAGTGGCTTGAAAGTCGGTTATTTCCGCCCGGTGACTTTGCGCCCGCTGCCCGTTCCGCAAATAAAGGAATTGGCTGCCTCCGCCAGAAAGATTCTTGTGGTGGAGTCTGCTTATGGCCAGCTTGCCAGGCTGCTGAAGGAAGCGGCCTACGGCTCCACGGCCGGAATCCTGACGCTGTTCAAGCCGGGTGTGGGGATAACTGCCGAAGATATTGAAGCTGAGGTTGAGAAGATACTGGCATAAGCGCACACCGGTACCGCCCGGCCTGAAGACGGACAGAACCCGGCAACGGTTGCAATAGTGGATGATCTTTGTTACGCATAGCAGCAAGTTACTGTAATAGTATATATTTCCATTTTAAGGGCGGTGCTGTGGATTGTCAACAGTGAATTGCAGTTCTGTACGGCCCGTCATGCCCCGTAGCTGGCGGCCGGACACCAAACCGCACAAGTTTTGTCCCGGCTGCGGGCACGGCCTTGTTTTAAAGTGCCTGGGCCAGGCTGTTGATGAACTGAATATTCAGGGCAAGGTGGTGTTTGGGTGCGATATCGGCTGTTCTTTGCTGTCATGGGATTTTTTCAACCTGGATTCCGTCCAGACCCACCACGGGCGGACCACTCCGGTAATGACCGGGATTAAGCGGGCCAGGCCGGGGCTGATTTGTATAGCCTACATGGGCGACGGCGGTGGCTACTCGATAGGGGTCCAGCACCTGGTCAGCGCGGCGGCGCGCAATGAGAAGATCACTGCCGTTCTGGCCAACAACACCCAGTACGCCATGACCGGCGGCCAGATGGCGCCCACTACGCTGCCCGGGCAAAAGACAGAAACCACGCCCTACGGGCGCGACCCTGAGGTAACCGGGCTCCCCCTGCAGGGGCTGGATATGGTTTCATCTGTTGCCGGGGAGGGTGCTTACGTGGCGCGGGGCAGCATTGCCAACCCGCGCCAGTTAAAAAGTTTTCTGAAAAAAGCGCTGGAAAACCAGATGGCTGAAAACGGTTTTTCCTTTGTTGAGGCTCTATCTGCCTGCCCCACCAACTGGCGGACAAACGCGGCGGAGACATGGGAGTTTGTTGAGGAAAAAATGCCGGTTTACTTCAGGCTGGGAGAGGCCAGGGTTCCGGCAGGCAGGCAGGGGAGGGTCCGGTAAGTGGGTAAAAATATCAAAATTGTACTGGCCGGGGAAGGCGGCCAGGGCGTTCAGTCAGTGGCTGAAATAATAGCGGAAGCAGCGAATGAGGAAGGCAAACAGGCGCTTTATATCCCCAATTTTGGAGTAGAACAGAGGGGCGGCGTGTCTGTGGCCTATGTCCAGATCAGTGACAGCAGCATTGGGTCTCCCAAGTTTCAAACAGGCGACATTGTAGTGGCTCTCAGCGACCGTGCTGTGAGACGTACCGGAAGGTACGTGGGTCCCGGAACAACCTTTGTGTATGACAGCGGGATCAGGGGAGTGGAAGGGGACCTGCCTGAAAACGCGGGCAGGGTTCTGCCCATACCTGCTGTTGAGGTGGCCAGGAGAGATTTCCACCCCAGGGTGTTCAATATCATAATTTTGGGGGCGGTTGTCGGCGCTACCGGGGTTATCCCTGTTGAGCGCGCCAAAGCGGCGGTTGAAAAGAAGCTGGGATATAAATTTGAAATACAGCCGGAGCTGCGTGAGCTTAACTTCAGGGCGATGGAGCGGGGCTTTGAGATGGTCGCCGGGGCCGTGTAGCGTTTAAGTTGCAGTTTGAATATATTGAATATTAAATAAAATTAAAATATTGAGATAGTTTTTTTCGCGGCAAAGCACGCGATACTGAAATGAAGGGAGTTATCCGATGCAGACAGAGTTTGAGCCAAAAACGCAGGAACTGGAGAAAGGGTTTTTTACTCTTTTCCCGGGCTTGTGCAAAGGATGCGGGTTGTGCATTGAAAAGTGCCCGAAGAAATGCATTGCCTGGTCAGAAGTGCTGGGGGTTTACGGGACACCGTCGGTGGAGGCGAACAATGATTGTATAGCCTGCGGTATTTGCGAAAGTGTTTGCCCGGACTGCGCCATCAGCATAGAGAAAAAAGTAAAACATTAAAGAGACCTTGAGGTCTCTTTTTCTCACCAGATAACGGCCATTTTCATAATTTATTGTATGCCGGTAATGATAAACGGCAACAATAGAACGAAAATGAAAAGAGGGTGGTCTGTATCTCTCCGGTCTGTGTTCTCTGCCGGCGGGTGCTGAGTAAGGATGAGCAGGGTCTCCTTGTCAATGGCCATTATATCTGTCCAGGGTGTGAGGCTGAGATTGTCGCGCTGTCAGTGGACGATCCCTGCTACGATTATTATAAAACAGGATTGAAAAAGGTCTGGTGTTCCTCAAACGCCTGAGCTTCCGCCAGTTTTTGTTTTTTTTGCGCCAGCCTGATCCTCCTGTGGGCCAGCTCAATATCCTGCTTGATTAAATACAGGGTGGAAGGCTTGATACCGGTTCTTTCTGTTATTTCCTGATCGGAAAGGCCGCGTTTCCATGCCCTGATCAGCCTGCTTACGTCCGTGCGGTACTTTTTGGACAGGGCTTTTTCGTCGATGTTCCAGCTTAAATTCCCGGCTATGGCTGTCCACTCCTTTTTCATGTTATTTTTAAAAGTTTAAAGGTATTTTGGCCGGGAATTTGTTATCTATGAGGTAAAACTGCTGGAACTCGCTCCAGTTGCTGTCCCGCCTGCCAGCCTGGCCTGGTTCACGGGCGCGGATGTCCTTGAAAAACCCCCCTGCCCGTTGTAAACTGTATTCAAAGTGTTGTGGCCTTTATGCCGCATTTATGGAGTATTGCTGAGAATTTGCAGGGGACGGTGCTGCAAGTTGCGCGAGAAACCGGGAAATGCACTTGAGAAGGCGGAGTTATGACGGATACCAGTCAGAGTCTCGCGCCTCTTTTTAAGGCTTTGCAAAACCACGCGCGGAAGCAGCCGGCAAATTTTCATGTTCCAGGACACAGGCAGGGCCGGGGGCTGCCCGCGGAATTGTTGTCGCTCGGCGGACAGGCATTATTTGAGCTGGATTTGACGGAAATCCCAGGGCTGGATGACCTGCACGCCCCGCAGGGGGCGATTGCCCGCGCCCAGGAGTTGGCCGCCCGGGTTTACGGGGCCGAAAAAACCTTCTTTCTGGTAAACGGCACTACAGCAGGAATTCACGCCCTTCTTATGTCGGTGGCAGGGACGGGGAAGGTGATCGTTCCCAGGAATGCCCACCGCTCCGTACTGGGCGGTTTAATTTTGTCCGGCGCTGATCCGGTATATGTCATGCCGGGGATAGTCAATGATTTCGGGATAGCCGCCGGTATCTCCCCTGAGCAGGTGCGCCGGGCGATTGATGCCAGCCCCGGCACCGGGGCTGTCCTGACGGTGCGGCCGAATTACTACGGGGTAGCTGACGACCTGGCCGGCCAGGCCGGGGTTGTGCACGCCGCGGGCCTGCCGCTGCTGGTCGATGAGGCGCACGGAGCCCACCTGCGGTTTCACCGTGACCTGCCTGAGGACGCCTTGGCAGCCGGCGCTGACGCCTCTGTCCAGAGCACTCACAAGATGGGCGGTTCGCTGACCCAGAGCTCGCTGCTGCACCTGGGCGGCAGGCGCCTTGACGCGGAAGCGGTGGCCGCCGCACTGGACCTTCTGCAGACCACCAGCCCGTCTTACATCCTGATGGCTTCTCTTGACCTCGCCCGGCGGCAGCTGGCCCTGAGGGGCGAGGGTTTGCTGGAAAGGACTCTGGAGTTGGCGAGTAAAACAAGGGAGCGGCTCTCCCGCATCAGCAGGCTCAGGGTTTTATCCCCGGATTTGCTGGGCGGGGGAGGGCTCAGCCTCGATCCCGCCAAAATTGTTGTGTCGGTAAGCGGCCTGGGTTTAACTGGTTTTCAAGTCAGGGACTTGCTGTTTCAGCGTTACAACGTTTACATTGAAATGGCCGACGCGACCAATATCGTGTTATTTTTATCCATCGGTACCACCCCGGAGGACTGCGATGCCCTGGTTTGCGCGCTGGAGGACATAGCAGCCAGGGACAGGCTTGCCACCCCCGTGCATTTCCCCGAACTGCCGGCCTGCATAAAAAAAAGAATGAGGCCCAGGGATGCATGGTTCGCTTCATCCCGGAGGGTTCCACTGGCTGATGCACGCGGCAGGGTGTGCGCCGAAATGGTGGCTGTTTACCCGCCGGGTATCCCCGTGCTGTGCCCGGGCGAAGAAATAATTCCGGAAGTTTACGAGTACCTGGCGGCGGTAAGTGAGCGTGGCCTGCCCTGCCAGGGCCCGTCCGATCGCACGTTAAAAACGATAAAAGTTGTGATAGAATAGCATGGGGAGGCAAGGGGGTGCGTATTAAAACTGTGAAGGGGAAGCTCATTGTTATCGAAGCAGGCGATGGATGCGGTAAGAAGACCCAGACCGAAAAGCTGTATGACAGGCTGGTGAGCGAGGGGTATAATGTAAAAAAAGTGTCTTTCCCGGATTACGGGAGCAGCTCTTCTGCTTTGATAAAGATGTATTTAAACGGCGAGTTCGGCAGCGAGCCGGGTGAAGTAAGCCCGTATGTGGCTTCTACATTTTACACGGTTGACCGGTTCGCGTCATATAAAAAAGGCTGGGAAAACTTTTATAAAAACGGGGGTATTGTCATAGCGGACAGGTACACGACATCGAATATGGTCCACCAGGCTGCAAAAATAGCTGATGAGCGGGAGAAAAATGTTTTTCTTGACTGGCTGCTGGATTTTGAGTTTAAATTATTCCAGCTTCCGGTGCCTGATTGTGTGATCTTGCTGGATATGCCGCCGGAGTATAGTTGCACGCTGATAAGGGGCAGGGTTGATAAGTCTGGAAAAAAAGAAAAGGATATTCATGAGCAAAGCTACGGCTACATCGTAAAGACATACCATAATGCCTGTGAGATTGCTGATAAATATGGCTGGCATAAAATAAATTGTTTAGCCGGCAGCCGGTTGAAAGGCATTGAGGAGATCCACGAAGAAATATATAAAATAGTCAGGGATATTATATAAGCACGGCATTATCGCCGCTCACTCCAGTGTTTCGCACCGACAGCACCTGCGGCTCGCTTCGGGCGAAACTGGGCCGCCTTCAACTCACCGTCCTGGTTCGGTGAAGGCTTGCGCGGACGTCCATGTCCGCGCCCCCCGTTTCGCGTTTCAGCTTCGCCGGGTGCTGTTACCGGTGCTGCACAAGTCGTTCGCTAACGATAACGCCGTGCTTCTAGCGGTTCTACCAAATAGTCATGGTTATTAATACGGCGGGGTTATTTATGCTTTTCTTAAGAGATATCATCGGGCATGGCCAGGTCATCAGGACATTGCTCAATGCTGTTTCAAATGATAAGGTTTCTCATGCCTACCTCTTTGCCGGCCCTGAAGGAGTGGGCAAGGCGACAACCGCCCTGGCGTTCGCGCGGGCGCTGCTTTGTGCCGGGCCGGTGGGCGGGGACGCCTGCGGGGAGTGCCGGGAGTGCCGGCAGGTGGAGCACTCCAGCCACCCGGATTTTTATTGTTTGAGCCCGGACGGTTTGTCGATAAAAATTGAACAGGTCCGTGAAATTCAACGTAAAGCAGTATTCCGGTCATACCAGGGCGGCCGGAAAGTATTTCTAATCGAGCAGGCCGAGGCAATGACGGCGGAGGCCGCCAACTGCCTGCTTAAAATCCTGGAGGAGCCGCCGGGCGGCACTGTTTTTATCCTGCTTTCCGCGCGGCCGCAGGCGTTGCTGCCCACGGTTTTGTCACGCTGCCAGCAATATTTTTTCAGGCACATATCCGGCTGCGAGCTGGCCTCCAGCCTGAGCGGGCAGCACGGCTTCCCGCCGGAAGAAGCGCGGCTGCTGGCCGCTCTTTCGGGCGGCAGCATGGGTAAAGCTCTGGCGTGGGCCGGGGGTTCTTTTCAGAAGGAGCGGGCTGCCGCCGTCAAGTTGTCCGCCGCGCTTGAGGACGCGGGCGCCCTGGAGGCGCTGGAAATAGCCGGGGAATTATCTAAAACCAGGAAAGATGTTTTAAATTTACTGGATATGCTGGCCTGCTGGTACCGCGATCTTTTAGTCTGGAAGAAAACAGGAGAAGCGGGGCTCTTATTTAACCGTGACCTGGCTGATTTGTTAAAAAAGGAGGCGGTTTTTTGGAAAACCGGCCGCCTTGTGGAGATAATAGAGAGTATTGAAAAGGTTAAAGATAAAATCCAGGCCAACGCCAATACAAGGCTGGCCCTTGAGGCGTTGTTTCTGCGCCTGGCCGGTAGAATAAGCGGCACGCGGTCAGGCAGAGGAGGTTGACCCATGGGAGTACTGGTAGTGGGAGTGCGTTTTAGAAAAGCTGGCAAGATTTATTTTTTTGACCCGGACGGCCACCAGTTGATGCAGGGCGACGGGGTGATTGTGGAAACTGCCAGNGGGNTAGAGTACGGGCAGGTGGTAAGCGGTCCCCTGGAGGTGGAAGAAGATGAGATGGTAGCGCCCTTGAAGAAGGTCATCCGTAAGGCCACTGATGATGACAGCCGGCAGCTGTCGTTGAACAGGGAAAAAGAAAGCAGGGCTTTCCAGATCGGTCTGGAAAAGATAACTGCTCATAATCTGCCGATGAAACTTGTGGGTGTGGAGCAGACCTTTGACGGGAATAAAATAATTTTTTACTTTACGGCAGACGGGCGGATCGACTTCAGGGAACTGGTTAAGGACCTGGCTTCTGTTTTCAGAACGCGGATTGAGTTAAGGCAGATTGGAGTCCGTGACGAGGCAAAGATGATTGGCGGCCTTGGCTGCTGCGGCAGAGAGCTCTGCTGCTCGTCCTGGCTGTCGGATTTTGCTTCAGTGTCGATCAGAATGGCCAAGGACCAGAACCTATCGTTGAACCCTACAAAAATTTCAGGCATCTGCGGCAGGTTGATGTGCTGTCTTAAATATGAAAACGAGTGTTATGAGCTTGCTAAGGGAGAGCTTCCCGAGGCGGGCACTTTGGTAATCACCCCGGATGGCGAGGGCAAGGTGGTCGGGGTTAATATTTTTAAAAAAGCCCTAAACGTGGAACTCAAGGAAAGCAAGATTATCAGGGAATACCAGCTTAAGGAAATAAAGCTGAAAAACGGCATGGCCAGCAGTTGCAGCGAAGATGATTGCCTGCAACCAGCTGAATGAGGAGAGTGTGTAGTTGCAATCTCTGTTAAAACTGGCGAAAGATATGGAAGTCAAGTTGCACGCCATTTTGACTGAGCTACAGGAATTGAAAAACAAGGCGCGCGAGCTGGAGGAAGAAAATAGCAGGCTGCGGCAGGAGCTGGCCGGCGCCTGCCACGGGAAGGGCATAACTGGAACCTTGGCGGCGGAAGCGGGCGCGACGTGTGCGGGTTTCCTGAATCTACTGGAGCTTTACGACAAGGGCTTTCATATATGCAATTTATATTTTGGGCGAAGGCGGGCGGAGGAATGCCTTTTCTGCATGGCCTTTTTGAAAAAGGGCCGTGAGCCGGCCGCTGGGCACGATTTTGCCCGTGATGAACCATGAATGTGCGTCCCGCGCGCGAAAGACGCGGGCCCGGGCGGTGATGGCGCGCTGCCCTGGCGGCGTTTTCACCGGACATGTGGCAGGGGTGAGTTTTTTGGCTGGAGAGCTAACTGGAACGCTGTATCTTTGCGCGACTCCTATCGGTAATCTGGAGGATATTACTTTAAGGGCATTGAGGGTGCTGCGCGAGGCTGACCTGATTGCGGCCGAAGACACGCGCCGTACCCGTAAATTGCTCAGCCATTATGGTATTCATACCCCGCTGACCAGCTACCACGAGCATAACTGTAGAAAAAAAGGGAAGTACATTCTTGAGCTGCTGGCAGCAGGCAAAAACATAGCGCTGGTATCAGATGCCGGGATGCCGGGCATTTCCGATCCCGGCGTTGAGTTGGTGACGCCGGCGCTCGAAAGTGGTTTCAGGGTGATCCCGGTTCCTGGCCCGAGCGCGGCTGTCACCGCGCTTGTTGTATCGGGATTGCCGGCCGGTTCTTTTGTCTTTGAAGGTTTTTTACCCTTCTCTCAAAAAGCCCGGCGGGATAAACTGGCGGCTTTGCTGCACGAGCGGAGGACGCTGATTTTTTACGAATCGCCTCACCGCCTGAAAGCGGCCCTGGCTGACATCCGCGAGGTTGTTGGAAATCGCCGGATGGCGGCAGCGAGGGAGCTGACCAAACAGCACGAAGAGGTTATAAGAGGGACGGTGGACGAGGTGCTGGAGCATTTCCGGGAAAAGGAACCACGGGGGGAGTTCTGCCTGGTCCTGGCCGGCGCTGCCGGTGAAGCGTTTCAGATGGAAAAAACGGCGCCTGCCGGCGTTGAGCCTGCTGATCATGTTGCCCGGCTTGAGGCGGAGGGTGTCGGGTTGAAGGAGGCCATCCGTCAGGCTGCCCGAATGTACGGCCTGCCGAGGAGGGAGGTTTACCGCGCAGTGGTGCTGAAAAAAAAGAACAAGTAACTGGAGAAAGAGGTGCCACCTCTCTCCAGTTACTTAGTTGTTTACATACAGCCTGTCCATTAACTCTGTGCCTTACATTGCCTTGGTATTCTCGAACATGTTTATAGCGCACTCGCGGCAGACCAGCTTGCCGCGGTAGTGCTGGACGTCGGATGCGTTGCCGCAGAAGACGCAGGCGGGCTCGTACTTTTTCAGGATAATCTTTTCCGCGTCAACGTAAATTTCCAGCGCGTCTTTCTCATCAATCCCCAGGGTGCGCCTTAACTCAATAGGAATTACCACCCGGCCGAGTTCGTCAACTTTTCTGACAATGCCCGTCGACTTCAATTCTGTCTCCTCCCTTTCTATGAATTTCGATACAATACCTAAAATTGCACATCTAAATGGTACCAATGGTGCCATTAAAAGTCAACATGTATTTTATAATTTTTTACATTTTTTTTGCCTGGCGGCAGGATAGGGGAAAACTTGACAAAGAATTGTCCTTCCATTAAAATCAGTATAAAAACTCCGCCCTTTTTAATATAGAGGTGTGGGTTTTTTTGTTGGAGCCAGCCCTGTTCCTGGCTATTCAGGGAGGAAATTTCATGAATAAAGGAAAGTTTTACATTACCACGCCGATTTACTACCCCAGCGATAACTTGCATATCGGCCACGCCTACACTACGGTGGCCGCAGATGCCATAGCCCGCTTCAAAAAGCTGACTGGCCACGATACCTGGTTTTTGACCGGTTCTGACGAGCACGGTCAGAAAATTGAAAGGGCCGCCAGGTCAAGAGGAGAGAGTCCCCAGGAATATGTAGACAAGATTGTGGCCGGGTTCAAGCACCTCTGGGACCGTCTGGAAGTCGGCTATAACGATTTTATCCGCACCACCGAGCCGCGTCATAAAAAGGTAGTGTCTGATATTTTTCAAAGACTTTACGATCAGGGCGATATTTACAAAGCCAGCTACGAAGGGTGGTACTGCTCGCCCTGTGAGACGTTCTGGACTGAAGCGCGGCTGGCGGAAGGCAACTGCCCCGATTGCGGCCGTCCGGTGGAAAAAATCCGGGAGGAGAACTACTTTTTCCGGATGTCCAGATACGCTGGCCGGATACTTAAATATATTGAAGAACATCCTGAATTTATCCAGCCTGCCTCCCGGCGTAATGAAATGGTGAGCTTCATCAAAAGCGGTCTGGAGGACCTTTGCGTGTCACGGACCACCTTCGACTGGGGGATACCTGTACCTTTTGACCCTAAGAATGTCATTTACGTCTGGGTGGACGCTCTGACCAATTATATTTCCGCCCTGGGCTATGGAAGCGAAGACGACAGCTTGTTTAAAAAATACTGGCCCGCGGACGTGCACTTGATGGGCAAGGATATCGTCCGTTTTCACAGCATTATCTGGCCGGCGCTTTTGATGGCGCTGGGTATCGAGCTGCCGAAAAAAATTGTGGGACACGGCTGGCTTCTTTTAGACAGCGGCAAGATGTCCAAGTCTAAAGGCAACGTGGTTGACCCGCTGGTGCTGATCGACAAGTACGGCGTGGATGCTATCCGCTACTACCTGCTCCGGGAATTGCCGCCCGGTTCTGACAGCAATTACAGCGAAGAATCGCTGGTGGAGCGGATCAACAAGGACCTGGCCAACGATCTGGGCAACCTGATCAGCCGGTCCGTAGCCATGGTGGAAAAGTATTTCCAGGGGGAAGTTAAGGCGCCGGGTGCTTTAGAGGGGCCGGACCAGGAGTTGATCGACCTGGCTGAACAAACCCCCGCTGCAGTTGAGGAATTAATGGACAGGATGGATCTGTCCGGCGCCCTGGCCGCGATCTGGCGATTGGTGGGCAGGGCCAACAAATATGTGGACGAAACCGCTCCATGGGGTTTGGCCAAAGACCCGGCCAGACAAGACCGGCTGGCCACGGTGCTGTACAACCTTGCCGAGAGCTTGCGGTTCATCACAATCATGGCTTCTCCTTTTATGCCGCTGCTGCCGGGGCGGGTTTGGGCTCAGATGGGGATTGAAGGGCGGCCTGACCTGACGGTATGGGAATCATTGTCCTGGGGCAGGTTGCCGGCAGGCACGGTGGTGAAAAAAGGGCCGGCCCTGTTCCCGCGCATTGATTTAAAAAGCCTGGAGATAAAATAAAACGGCTTTGCAGCCGTTCGTTAGGAATGATGTTGATGATTTTGTTTGATACTCACGCTCACCTGGATTTCGAGGATTTTGATGCGGACAGGGAAGAAATGATCGGGCGCGCCCGCGCTGCAGGAGTGGTGAATATCGTCAGTGTAGGGTATGATCTTGCTTCATCCCGCAGGGCACTGGAGCTGTCGGGTAGATATGACCCGATTTACGCCGCGGCAGGCATTCACCCCCATGTTGCCGGCCAGGTTCCGCCTGATTACCTGGAANAAATAGAAAAGCTGGCGGCTCACCCCAAAGTAGTGGCGCTGGGCGAGATGGGGCTTGACTACTTCCGGGACCTCTCCCCCCGGCCCGCTCAAAAGAAAGTTTTCCGGGAGCAGCTGGCGCTGGCAAAAAAGTTAAACCTGCCGGTAATCATTCACGACCGGGAAGCCCACGGCGATATGATGGATATTTTGCGCGGGAACGGCCCTTTTCCGGCGGGCGGGGTGATTCACTGCTACTCCGGCAGTTGGGAGATGGCGAAGGAATGTATGGCGATGGGATTTTATATCTCCATAGCCGGGCCGGTAACTTTTCCCAACGCCTCCAGGTTAAAAGAAGTGGCCGCGCGCGTGCCTCTGGACCGCCTCCTGGTGGAAACAGATGCGCCTTTCCTTACTCCCGTGCCGCACCGGGGAAAGCGCAATGAACCTGCTTATGTGCGTTTTACTGCGGAGGAGGTGGCCAGGCTCAGGGGAATGAAGGCTGAGGAGCTGGCAAGAGTTTGCACGGAAAACGGCAGGAGATTGTTCCGCCTCAACAGCGTTAAACGCTGATTCGCAAAAGTCCTGTGAGTACCCGGAGGACGGCGGCCGTAAGGGAGTTTCGGCAGATGGCTCGAGAGAAAGGACTGCTCCTGGTGAATACCGGCAGCGGCAAGGGTAAGACCACCGCCTCGCCCGGCATGGCGCTGAGGACCTGGGGACAGGGGATGAAGGTGCTGGGCCTGATTGACCGCAAGCCGGAGCGTTTGCACCTGGTGCTTACCGGGCTGTACGCCCCGCCGGAGATAGTCGGGCGTGCCGGCATGGTTGCTGAAATGAGATATTTGCACCCAAAAGGGTATTGAGTATATAAATCTGAGCAGGTTATATATCCTAGGGGAGGAAAAGGTTTCTTGCAGTTGCGCCTGGTGGCGCGCCGCCAAAAACGCGGTGAGAGCCGGGCACTGCCTTCCGTTTGGTCGGCGGGAGAGGGACCAGGGCAGGTAAGCTTGTTTAGGTTTCAGAAACCGGGAGTATTCGATGCGACAGGTGCCGGTAAACATATCCTGGATTATCAATGCCTTTGAAAATAGCAGCGAGCACTCCGAGTATTATCTCGACATGCAGACGGGCGATGTCAGGTTTTATTCGCCGATGGATTTTCCGGAACATGGAGATATTGTAAAGAGACTTGACAAACAGCCGGATCGTTTCATTAAGCTGCCGAAGCTCGAAAGTGATTTCTGTTTGAATGTTAAAAGGGAATATATCTCTCTGCTGGAAGATCCTTACTTAAGGGGGTTGCTGGAAAAAGCCGTAGCCAACGAGGAATCTCAAGAGTTCCGGAATATTTTAATGGAGTTTGAAGATGCGCGGCGGCGGTGGTATGCTTTTGAAAGCAACAAGTATAAAGAGTTTTTGTTACAATGGTTTAGAGAAAAAGGAATCGAACTGATTGATAAACCAGTTGTAAATATCCTTGAATATAATAAAAAAGTTGGGCTGTAAACCGGGCAAAAAGCCCGGTTTTTTGCCATACAGGGCGATATGGTGACAAAAAATAAATCTATTCAGAGCAGCCGGCTTATAGTAAAATAATATCAGGTATCCATATGCTGTATTAAACGATGCTGTCAACTGGCCGGGACGGGGGGTGCCTTCGCGCGAAACTGATACAGGGAGGTATTTAATGAGTCAGTCTGTATTGGGTAAGCTGCCGGGGAGAAATGGCCGCGTAAACTTGATGGTGTCCCAGCAGCGGGGCGTTTTGCTGAAGTGTGCCGTGGTGATGGCCGTTGCGGCAATTTTCCTGCTCGGCTGTTGTGCCTGGGTGAAAAAGTCGGTGGTGCTGGCTGTAGACGGGAGCGAGATCACGGTGCGGACTTTTGCTGGCACGGTTGAAGGGGTGCTGAAGGCGAAGGGCATCACCCTGTATGAAAAGGATGAGGTGGTTCCTTCACTGGAAACTCCGCTGCAGGACGGCATGGTGGTAACGGTAAACAGGGCTGTAGATTTGACTGTTATTGTTGACGGGCGCTCTATTCCCGCCAGGACAAGGGCTCAGAGAGTAGAGGATGTGCTTGCGGAATATGGGATCGAGCCTGGCCCGGACGATGAAGTTACACCGGCAAAAGATTCTCCGGTAAGCCCCGGCATGTCGGTTAAGGTGGTCAGGGTTAAAGTAGAGACCCAGGTAAATAATGTTCCTTTAGAATATGAGACGGACAAACAGTTCACTACCAGGCTCCCCAGCGGGGTCAGCCGGGTGGCGCGGGAGGGTAAGGAAGGGATTGAGCGCCAGACCTGGCAGGTTACTTACAAGGACGGCAAAGAGGTAAGCCGCCGGTTAATTTCCCGGGAGATAATTGAACCGGCGGTGAATAAGCTGGTTGTGATCGGGAGCAGCCTGGTTGTGTCCCGCGGAGGTGAAAATATCCGGTACTCACGCGCCCTGGATATGCTCGCGTCGGGCTATACCTATACCGGTTCCAACACTGCTTCGGGCGTTGCGCCGCATTATGGGGTTGCGGCTGTCGACACCAGCAGGATCCCGATGGGTACCAGGCTGTACGTGGATGGGTACGGCTATGCCACGGCCCTTGACCGGGGCAGCGCTATTAAAGGAAACCGGATTGACCTGTTTTTTGGATCGAGCAGTGAGGCTATGAGGTGGGGATTAAGGTGGGTAAAAGTTTATATTTTAGATTAACAGGCCGGTAGGCCTTTTTGTTTTAGCCGGATCAGGGAATAATAACAGGGAAATAGTTGAAGCGTGTAGAATTATCCGGTATATATCCGGTGAAACCACAACTTAAGCACGGCGTTATCACCGCTCACTCCCTGGCTTTCGCGCCGATAGCACTTACGGCTTGCTAAGGGCGAAATTGGCCGCTTACTGTTCGACAATCTTGCATCCTCAGCTTCGCCGGGTGTTGTTACCGGCGCTGCGCGCAATAAGCCGTTCGCAGGAGAAAACGCCGCGCTCCACCGGGTTTACTGAACAGTTACAGTAATCGAGAGTGTATTGCAGCGTTATGCGGGAGGTACGTAACAGCTACCTTATTTCTGACAAACCCTGACAAAACATGACAAACGTAATACTATAAAAATATGGAACTATTAACCATAAGCAAAGCGGCAAAGAAATTAGGCGTACATCCCAACAGCC
>Ga0067045_1029496_pt1 | contig 20399 bp, 10 predicted proteins | sample TerdegcTABiofilm_FD_59184 | JGI IMG/M metagenome (GOLD analysis project Ga0067045, IMG submission 59184) | Combined Assembly of (Gp0054472, Gp0054536) Wastewater bioreactor microbial communities from Singapore -Terephthalate degrading...
TATTTTCTTACTAAATGTGGATACAAAATATGTTATCGAAACCCATCATAATATCTTATTCCCAATACATTTACAAGCCCATTTTTCTAATGGCGGCCATTAGAAATTATTCTGTAATGACAATTCCGGGGTTAATATATGTACGGGATATCTTTTATTAAGCAACAACTCCTGTTTTTCGGGAAACAAAAAGCTTCATGCCGCTATGGAATACTCACTGGAGATCCATCATTCTATCATCCATGTAGAAACGGTTTTATCAACCGTTATCAGTTATTAAAGATTTATAGAAAGATTATTAAGACCTCTCGGATAACCGGACGATATCCGGAACCGCTATTCATGAGCGCGAGGACACGCAGACCAAAACCGCTCGTAATCCCCACTGGCCGGAATTATCGGAAGGATGGTCGCGGCTGTCGCTCCAGTTGTATGTATTTTATAAAGCACCGATTAAGGCGCGCTTATGGTTCATGTCCATATATTTACAAATCATTTCGTAGTCTTGGGTTAAAAGTCATTCTTTGTTGGGTTTTTAAACAAGACCAAAAGGTCAAATAAAAACCGCCGGCCTGATGGATTCAGACCGGCGGTTCATCGGTAATTTGACTGGCCCAATCAAAAAGATTTGACCAATCGCAACGAATTCACCTGATTAACCATCCCTTTTGACCGGGATCGCCTGTCAGGCAATTATTTGACAAACAGCATTTTGTGGCTCTTCACAAATTTACCGGCTTGTAACCGATAAATATAAAGCCCGCTGGAAACGACATTACCGGCATTGTCCCGGCCGTCCCATACCACGGACTTATATCCCGCGGTTTCATTTTTGTTCACGAGCGTCCGCACTTCCTGGCCCATCGTATTATAAATCTTCAGGGTCACTTTCGTGGGTTCCGTCAGATCATATTTAATCGTAGTGGTCGGATTGAACGGATTCGGGAAATTCTGGTACAGCTGGAAGTTCTTAGGTAATTCGGCAACATCGCTGATGCCAACCGTGGTCAGGAACGAATCCATGACAACCCGGAAGTGGAAATCGGTATTGGTGTACTGGTTCCATGCCGAGCCGTCAAAATAATTCGAACGTAATGCCGAACCGGGTTGTTTAATGGTAATCCAGACGGTATCTACCGCGCCGTCCGGAACGGTAAAGCCGACATGGAAAACAGTGAGGTCAGACAGGTTCGCCGCATACGGTCGAAGATCGATGCGGGTCATCGGGCTGGTGTTGGTCAGGGTCGCTTCCGGTTTTACTTTAAACGGCGGAATCAGGTCAACATCCGGATAACCTAATCCGTTGTCGCTCCAGATGTGAACGATCATCGAATCATTCGGCCGGTTCACATCCGTATAATTACGGATTAAAGCGGTTACCAGGCGCGCCTTGTAATTGGTGGGCGTATTAAATTTAACCGCCGCGCCGGTGCCGGTTCCGAAATTCGTGACAAAATCTACCGTCGGATCATCATACGCAATGTAGTTACCCGAAATATACTTATAAACCGGGGAGGCGCCGAAGTTATGATCCGGAGAATTATCAGCGGCCTCGATCCAATAGTCGATCCATGCGCCGGCAGGATACGCGGGAATCGTGAAATAATAATTCGACCCGTTGTTGCTGTCCGGGGATATCGTGTAGATAGAAGCGTTGTCCACCGTGTATTTCAGTTCCGCGTATTCAATGCCCGAAACATCAACAATACTGACAGCCACCTGCTTGGCGCCGATTGTGCCCTGATAGAATTCCGGCCCAACATGAGTAATCAACGGCGCGGAAGCATCATAATTGGATGCGCTGATTTCAACATTGTCAATATACATACCGTCCACCGTATAGCCGACATCACTGAAGAAGCGGAAACGGATTTTCACATTATTGTATCCGACAAAACCACCGAGACTAAAAGAGTATTTTTGCCATGACGGGGGATTTTCTCCGCTGAAACCGCCAATGGTTGTCCAGGTCGTGCCGTTGGTTGATACTTCCACATACATGGTATCAAAGCCGGTTTCGATGACATAGCGGCCCCAGAAGGATAAGGTGGCATCTAGTGCCGATGATAAATCCAGGCCGTTGGTTAATGTAGCTGAAATATTAAGATTATTGGCATAATTTCCGGATGGACTTTCGGTCAGCGAATGGGTCGGTGAAACGGATTGCAGCGTGGTTAATCCCCAGGTTCCCTGCAGAGTCCAGTTCGTTGTGCCGGATTCAAAATCGTCATAGAATATTACCGTAGCCGGCGGCAGGGTACGGATCACGTTCATGGTAAACGTTTCCGAGCTGTTGATGTTAAACAACCCGTCGCTGGCAACGATTTTCCAGTAAAGCACAATCGAGTCGCCAAATGCGACGCCGAGGTTTTCCACGTAATCTTCCAATCCTTCCAGATAAGCCGTCCATACGGTATCAGCGCCGGAATTATTGGATAGAGATGCAAATTCATCCCCGGAATTAAATGTCGGAAGACGATCGATCACAAACGTGTAGGTTACCGGATCGGCGTCGGGATCTGTCGAAGCGGTCCATGTGATATTCATCGAATCCGGCATATTGGGATACACCACTATCCGGCTGCCATTGGTGGGGATCAATAAATGAACGGGCGTAGGCGGATTGTTGACCAGATTTTCCCGAATGGCATTTACTTCATAAATACTGGTGCTGGCGATATTATTAAAACCATCCGACGCCATTACCGCCCAGTATAGCGTAACGGAATCGCCGGGCAACACGCCTAAAGTGGCGATGTAGTTGTCGATATCGACGATCGGGATCTTAAGAGTCGTATCTTCGCCGGCATACTTCGACCAGGTCGTCGCGCCAAAAGCAATACTGGTGTCCACCATCCAAGTGTACGTCATCGCCTCACCTTCCGGATCCACCGAAGCGCTCCATATGCACACTGCACTATCACTGCTGGCCGCGCTGACTACCGCGCGGAAGCCGTTAGGCGGGGCAATCAGGTCAAAGGCAGAGGGTTCAAAATTATCCCGTACTACATTTAACGTCCAGACTTCAGCGCTTGGCGTTGTCAGGGTGCCGTTCGAGGCCACTACTTTCCAGTAAATTGTGATTGAATCCCCACGGGGTACACCAAGCCAGCTGAGATAGGTATCCATTTCACTGTAGTCGAGTTCATAGGTCGTATCCAAACCCCCGTTATTCGAAGTCAATTCGACCTTAGTGAGACCAAAACTCATACTGCTGTCTAACACCACCTTATAGGTCACGGTGCCAGTGTCCTGAGCGGTTGACCATACGGCCGTAAGACCGCCCGGATAAGTAGGATGTACATTCATGCGGATTCCATTGGCTGGCTCAAGAAGATGAAAAGCGCCGGGAGGCGTTCCGCCGCGCAGGATTTTGAGGTCGTCAATGCCGATATAATCGGAATTAGATCCGCTGGGACCGGCATTGGTTACATGATATTGCAAAGCAATACGTACGCTTCCGGATACCGTAGAAACAAAACGCCGTTGCGCCCAACCGGTGGTGGATACTTGTCCGCCGCCCACAGGAATCGTAAATGAGGAAGCCGCCGGATCACCCGTCGGGGAAATTTTTAAATACAAAGAGTCTGGATAGGTACTTCCATCCGGTGATCGTTCCCAATAGGTAATCGTATCGCCAACAGCCATATCAATTAATGGGCTCACCATCCATGAATTAATCACGCCAACACCGGCGGTATTATTATAATTTGCGCCGACATAACCGGTTCCCTCATATTGAGGAAATGTGCCTGTATTGCCCTGGAACCAAAAAGTTATTCCTACCGGCTGGCTGTACTGGTAAAGGATCCAGCCACGGCCCTTCAGCGCGTTGGTGTCGCTGACATCAAAATTATCACTGAATATCACTGTGGATTCCGTGTACCCGTTGCCTGACAGGCCGGTCGGAGGATCGAATGTGTATTTCGAATTGCCCAGCCCGCTCTTGCTACCATACTGCGACCAGGCCATACCGGTCATCAGTACCAAGCACCATGCTGTAAATATTGCTTTTTTCATGTCTTAATTCCTTTCAGTTGGTTTACATTAAAATAATTTTTTAGGAAAAAAACGATTAAACCTCCTTTCTGTGAATGAATAAATCCTTGTGGTTCTGGAATACTAATTTGGTATCGGAAAGCCATAACGCTTACGTCTCCCGGGAATTCCAAAAAAAATTTAACCTTCTGCTAATGATCTTATTATACAATATATTTGTTTTTATTGCAAGCCGAATCGATTATAGGCGTACTCTTTTCATAATATTCGCTTTCTTGCCCCCCAAAAAAAAACCGTTCCCCCGCCTGGAGGAACGGTTTTGTAAAATGAATTAAGAATCGCTTAGCCGACGATGATATCGCCCGTATCAAGATTAAGCTGGAATGTCTGGCCGCCGAGCGTCAGAGTGGCCGTGTTGTCACCGTCGAATGTAATGGTGCCGGTAACCGTGTAGTTGGGCAACTGCTGTACTTCGGGGTTGAAATCACGCTTTACCGTAAATTGAATGGTACCGCTGGCCGGATAATTACCCGTCGGAGCTAACTGAACGTCTAAGTATTTGAACTTAAGCGAATAGATATATTTTACCGACTGGCCGGCCGCCGAGACACGGTAATCATAGCCGTATTCATGATTGCCGTTGAGGTGCAGGTTTCCGGTGCCTCCGTTATAAGCCACCATGCCGGTTACCACCATATCGGAAAGCATTTTAAAGTTCATGCTGTAGCTGATATTGTACCCGCCGCTATTGTAAGAAGTATCGGCATCCACATTGTAATCATACATGTACTCGGTCTTATCCGTAGTATTGGTGGCATGGCCATTACCGTCCCTGGGCGTATAACGGTATTTCATTTGAACATTGGCGTTCCAGAAAGAACCGGAATTGTAAGTATAGGCATAAGTCCACCATCCGGTGGAAGGGTTATATTGAAAGTTTTCACCCTTCTTCATGGTCTGTAGTTCAGACTGGCTCATGACCTTGCTGGCAAGCACGGTTGGGGTAGCGAAATCAAACGCATCATCCATACTTTCTAATGCCTGATCCATGGCGTTCTGGTTGTTCAGGTCCGTGGCGGCCGCGTTGGCTTCCGTCGGCGTGAACGTATCATAAGACTCTTTATCATCGCCGCCGCAGGAAAATAAAACTACACTCAGCATCAGCACACCCGCTGTGAGCATCCACTTTCTCATACATGACTCCTTTTGTTAAGTTAATTAAAAGTTATGGGAACCATTATTGTATAAACGCTTTCACCCCCGTTCTATTTCGTGATTGTATCATTTCATCCATATAGGTATTAATTAAATATATTCCTATTTTTCATTAAATGTAAATAAAAACTTTCGTGTTTTCCATATTTTTTTACCGCAGGCCTCAAGAAACATCGCAAAGAAACGCAGCGATTTATTAAATATTTTTTCTTTGTGACCTTTGCGCATTTCTGCGTCCTTAGCCGTTAAGGTTCTTTATTCCGCCAGTTTATACGCTTTCAATTCCTTGCCGTCCACATCGAAGATTAATCCGTTCGCAAGCGAGAGCTTGGTCTGGCCGCCGGCTTTGGCTTTCCACAGCACTTTCTGGCCGGCTTCGTCGAAGTAATACAGGTCTTTGTCCATGTTGACGAGAAAGCGTTTCATGTCGTCCATGAAGAACACGCTGTGGTTCTTGCCGGTCTTCAGGTTATGGATATCCATGATGTTCTTGATGTTGCCCTTGATGCGCCAGGAGGATTTGCAGGGATTGTCCGCGCCGAACGCCACGCCCGCCAGACCGTCCTGTCCGACAAACATCCGGTAATTTTCGCGCTCGACGATATTGAAAATCGTACCGACTTTCAGGTTCTTCAGTTTGCACTCGCTGTTCTTGCCTTTTTCGAGATCGTCCTTGCTGAATTTGAAGCCGTACAGGTATTCGGGATCGTTGCCGTCGTAATCCTGGTATTTCCACAGAACCTTGCCGGTTTTTGCGTCCACAGCGATGTAGCCGAAGTCACCCTGGTTATAAAATACCTGCGGTTTTTCGACGCGCGTGCCGTTGACGATATTTTCATCGAGGTAATAACCCGTCTTGCAGTAAATCACGCCGTCCTTCAGGAACATACGCTTTTCATTCGGCAGTTGAACCACATTGCCGTTGATGCCGCATTTCCAGAGCTCTTTGCCGGTCTTGATGTCGATCGCCCAGATTTTTTCCTTGCCCTGAGTATAGACCACGCCGTTGTCGATGATGGGTTCGTGATTCAGGTTGATATAGGCCTGAGATTGCTGGTATTTCCATAGGGAAACGATGTCCAGGCCTTCGGCCGGCTTAGTATAGTACATCATGGAAAGTACAAAACTATATTCTTTAAGCATCCATAGCTGCTGGCCGTCCGATAAATTGAGCCATTGAACGCCCAGTGAAGTGCAGACGTAAAATCCGTTCAGATCCGGAAATAGGAACGGCCCGTGCAAATGCTGACCGAGCATATTTTCCAGTTTATATCCCAGGACCGCGCCGACGTTTATATTCGGTTCATGGCGGTGCCACTTGACTTTGCCGGTGCTCATATCGACGCGGTAGAAATGCATGCCGGAGGTGCGGCTCAGTATTTTAAAGCGGTACGACACGACCATGAAATCGTTGCCTTCAATCGGCAGGATTTTAATAATATCGCCGAAGAAAACGCCGTCCGCCAGCGCGCCCAGCGTGCGTTTGTCCTGCGAACTGCGGATAATGTCCGTGGGAATGGCACCGTCCGGATTTTTCCATAATTTTTCGGCCGTGGCGGCGTCGAATTTCAGCAGGGTGCCGGCGAAGGAAATCAGGCCGGCGGTCGGTATTTCTTTCGCATCCGTCAGCTTGAATAATACCGCGTCGGCGACGTCGTCCTTATCTTTAACATCGACTTTCCAGGTTTCCTTGCCGTCGGTCCAGTTGATGCCGGCGATGGTTTTTTCAAGATACACCACCAGCGCGTTGCCGACAAATTCCGCGCAGGTCTTGTCCTCTTTCACGCCGCCGCGGTCCTTGCTGCCCTTGGCCGCAATAGTCCATAAGACCTTGCCGTCCTTGCCGCTGACCAGCTCGGTTTTATTTTTCAGGAATAATAAAATCGGCGTGTCGGGATTTTCAGGATCCCATACATATTGGTATTTCAGATCGCTGTAAGCCGCCTCTCCGGCCGCGTAAAGATCCTTGCCGGTCGTGAAATCGATAAGCCGGACATCTTTTTCATAAAACGCGAAGAAATTGCCGTTACCGAGCTGGTTATACATCGAAGGCGTGAACCCCTGATCGTTGCGCATCCAGATATCCGCTCCGGTTTTGTAATCGATCATCGCCACGTTTTTGGAATAGAACGCAAGAAAATTACCGTTTTTGAAAACTTTATAACTGGCGGCGTTCATGCCTTTGTCCTTGCGCACCCAGAGTTCTTTTCCATTGGTGAGATCATAAAACCCGACGGCGTTCTTGAAATTAATCAGCGCGCCGTTTTCCGTGTTGATAAAATCCACGTAGTCCGTGGGATCGACGTCCTTATTCATCGCGAAGCGGTATTTTTCCGATCCGTCGGCAAGATTCAGCGCGACCATTTCTTTTTTGGTGCCGTAGATGTACATGTTGTCGTTCCAGATGATACGGAACGCGCTTTCCTTAAAGCCTTCGATTTTCTTTTCCCATTTCACGGCGCCGGCTTTCGGATCGATTACGGTGATGTAATCGCCATCGCGCGTGTAAATGAGCGTGTTGCCCATCACTTCCGTAAAATTCTCCAGTTTGTTTTTCGCCTTCAGCGTCCAGGCGGGCTTACCTTCCGGGTCGCCGGCGTCGGCGCGATTTGTCCAGATGAATGCCGCCAGCAACCAGACGGCACAACCGAACATGCATGTTTGCTTTCCCTTGCTCATACGTTTCTCCCTTGGTTAATGAATGTTACATAAGCACTCTGAATTTAAGCCCGTATTTCAGGCCCGGGAAGCGCTCGAAATACTGGCTGTAATTAGCGAAGAACCCGAACTTGACGTAGCTGTCCTCCTGGAATCCGAACTGCTTAAAACCCATCACGCGCAGCGCGATGCCGAGTTCGGTGCCGATGCCGTGCTGGCCGGTATAGACTTTTCCGGATTCCGCGGGAATGGAGCCGGCGAACGCGTCTTCTTCGGACTTGTAACTGACGCCCGTAAACAGCGCGGCCCGCGTGACAACGCCCCGCCGCCCGCCTTTGTCCACTGCGCCCGCGGACAGCGCGTCGCCGATAAACTTGTAAAACACCACGCGCACTTCGTAATCCTTCGGCATATAAACTTTTGATAATTTCTGCGTACGGGACTCAAAAAATATTTCTGCGTCGTAATTCATGTGTTCCCATTCCTCATACGGCTTCAGCTGGTAATACGCCGCGGAGATGTTCGGAATGTACCGCGCCTGCACCCAGCGCAGGTACCGGAAGCCGAGATTGAAATACCGGAAAATCGAAGTCCCGAACTGCACCATATCCGGCGCGTACTTCGCCGACTTGATGATGGAATTCACGCTCGCCGTTGTGGCCGCCGCATCCGGAGCATCCGCGTATTTCGCCATCATGGTTTGCGTCAGCGGCGAGCCAGCTTTGAATTTGCTCAGCCCCATGCCGACGAATGTTTTCACGGACGGAATGTACGTCTTGGTGTAATACGTCACCGGCGAGCCGGTAGCCATGGTCGCGTCGGCCTGCACGGTCAGCAGTTTCAGGTCAATGTTCGCGCCGATGGTAAACGCCTTATAATAACCGGCGGACTCGTTTTTGTCTTTCCTGAAAAAATTGCTGAAGTCGGTTGTGTACGCGAGAAAATACGGCCCCACGTATTCCCAGCCCAGCGCCAGGCCGAACATCATCGGCGTGACAACCTTGCCGTTCTTGTCCTTCGCCCAGTTGAAATCGTACGAGCCGCCGTAGAAATGACCGTTGAATTCCCAGGGCTTCGTGTCCGGATGATACGTTCGCATCAGACTCTGCCAGCGGTCATAACTGGTACGCATCACCGAAAGCCGGTTGGAGAAAAATAACGAATTAATATAATTGGCGGAATAATCGGTTTGACTGTGTACGGAAGCTCCGATTAGATAAAATCCCAGAATAAGAAATAAAATATCGTATGCCTTTTTCATACTTTTCCTCCTGCGCTGTCTGTTAAATGAAACGCTTCCGGCAGTCCCTTTTTTTTGGCGTTCAGCAGGACATAGTCGATCTCAAGGTTGTTGATAAGTTTCTGCGCCGTTTCCCAGTTCGTCGCCGTAATGACTTCGCATCCCTCACGCGCAAATAATTTCCGTATCGCTGATAGTTCTTCTATGTCTTGATTAAAAATAAGTATTCGTTTTCCCAAAATTGTCCTGCTGAATTTTTAATGCATTGAAAATCGCAAATACTGTGCCCGGTTTAATGAAGAAGATATACACATAAAAAACAAGCGGTTACATTGGGTATTATGCAACCGATGAAAATTTGGTCGCTTTTATGCGACGATATCTTAAGAAGAATCGACTGATATTTGCGACGGGTCTGATGAAAATTTCCATTTTTAAATGTTAAGCCATAATACATTTGAGATTTTCTTTTTATGAATGCATCGGATATTCACACATAAAACGATTCCTGATATTTTTAACGGGCGCATGGTATCCATACGCCCGTTGAAAATAATGTTATTTGAGCAAAATTAGTTTTCGGGACTGTGAAAAGGTTTTAAATGTTTTATCATACGGAACGGCGGTCATCCTGCAAATATAGATTCCGGTTGAAACAGCCTGATGCCGATGATTGGTTCCATTCCAGCGAATGATATGATATCCTGCAGGCATATCCTGTTCTATCAATGTACAGACCTGCTGACCTAAGGCATTATAAATTTTAATCGTCACATGCGCCGGGGCGGGCAGCGCATATTTCAAGGCCGTTGAAGGATTGAAGGGGTTTGGAAAATTCTGTCCGAGATAAAACCGTTGAGGAAGTACGGAAAGACCCAGATCGTTTTCTTTGATAAACGGCGTTTTTCCCGCAATCAACCGGAAACGACGCACCGTTTCTTTCAATCCGACAGGTATGGCATAATCGGTTTTATCTTTGATGGCGACCGACATTTGAAGGTCTTTATCGAGAAGAACCGCATCCCACTCCGGAGGTAATGGCTTCAGGGATTCGAACTCCAGCCGCAATTCACGGGATTGACTTCGCGCTGAAACCTCGAAATCCCAAACCTGTCCTTCTTCATTATCTTTGCGAATATCGGCCCCGTATTCATCAGGATTCAAACTCCATTCCGGATGCGGAATAGAGAGTTTGACATAATCCCCCGGATGTTTCGGCGCGTCGATCATATCCATGGGATCCCAGCCGTCATCCGCCTGCCCGGATACGCCGATGTAATTATAGTTATCCGCTACAGTACCCGAAGAGGCCTTTATTTGCAACATCCAACGGACATTTGTCGGCAAAGCCATAAAAGGTTTTGCCATCAATGACGGGGCCTGAATCGGCGGAATGCCAATATTCACCGGATTGGCGCTGGTTGATTTAACAAAGTAACCTTTCCATGGTTCCAGAACCGAAGCGGGTATATAAGTAATCTTTCCGCTGCCATCGTCATCGTAGGTATACGGGGTTTGAATTTGAGTAGTTTTGGACACCGAATCCCAGGGAACATTAAAATTGAAAGGATTGCCAATCATATTCCATCCGTTTTGCATGGCAATCGAAAACGGTCCGGAAGTGGATACTGTTTTACCCGGTCCCGTCCGCAAGGCTATTCCTTTGGTTGTAATGAACCAGTATCCCCGGCCGGGAGCAAAATTTTCAAACCGGTCATCGTAATGTTCGATATAACCCACCGTCGTCCCCTGCCAGCGGAACAAACGCCACACATTGATATCGGCCGGCCCAAAATTGGATAGGACAGAATCGGCGTCGCCCTGCGTCACGTCAATCGGCAGAGAAATCATACGGTAATGCTCAACCTGATTACCGGCCGGCTGCACGGTCGTTTTCGCCAGTCCGCTGCTTAAATTCACAAACACCGTGTACGGATTCTGTTGCGGATTGACGGACGGCGCGGTTTTTATTTCGATACCATCTCCGATGGCGACATAATAGGATACGCCTTTGTTGGTTACATACAGCGACGGTATGGACGCCGCCCAACTGCCGCCACCCACCGGCGACATGGAAACGGAATCATAATTGATACTGCCTCCGGTTTTAAAATACAACTTAGCCCATAGAATTGGCGCAGAAGGCGTAATAACAATAGGTACCGCTGACCCAGGATTTCCCGTCGGATTCACTGATCCGGGATTCAGCCCGACAGCTAATTCCGCTCCGGTTCCCTGAACATTCACAACGGCATCATTGGTATTGCTTTTTACGGTTAAATTACCCGAATAGACGGTACCCGTTAAAGGCGCGAACTCGACTATCACATCCTGAGACGCGGAAGGAACTAAAGTAAACGAAGTGGACGATAGAATTCTAAACACATTGGCATTGGAAGATAAAATATTATTCACAATCAGATTGGCATTGCCGGTATTGGTAAGGGTAAATGCCAGCGTATCTTTCTGCCCGACTTTGAGCGTTCCGAAATTCAGCAATGAGGTACTTAAAAAGATATTAGGCGTTGGCCCTGCCACACCGGTTCCGCGGATGACACGGGTTACCGTCGGCGTATTGGTGGCGTCGCTTTGTATGGTTAACGTGCTGGCATAGGATGTAATTACCGTCGGGCGGAATTGGACGACAACAAAACGGGTCGAATCGGCGGCGATGACCAGCGGATTGGTTACGCCGGGCGGATTCAGCACCGTAAAGGCGGCATGGCCCACCGTTGCGGAGGTTACCGATAAAGTCGAATTGCCTGTATTTCCAATCGTAATCAATCGTGTTTGCGTGGAATCTTTTGTTACCAGGCCAAAATCCACCGTATCGGGGCTGACAACAATCGTTCGCGCCGGAGGCCCGGTAGTACCTTCTCCCGACATGTTTAATGTATAGGTCGGATTATTATCCGAAGTATTCGTAATCGTCAACACGCCGCGGTACTGGATATAGCCTGTTGGCGTAAATTTAATCTGAACCATACGTGGACTTCCGATGTTCACCGGTACCGGGAAAGTGGTTGGACTCACCACCGTAAAGGCGGAATGATTAGAGGCAATATTTGTGATGTTAAAAGCCGTAGTTCCGGTATTGGACACATGGAATGTCATCACGGAATCCCTTCCAACCTGAACCCCTTTATACGCCAACGAATCAATGGAAACCGTAATCGTCGGATAAGGATTGATGACCGCATTGGCTGTCAAAGCAACGGTTTGCGTTGCATCATTATTGTTCACGGTCAGAGTGGCGTTTTTGGCGCCTTCCGAGGTGGGTTTCAACCAGACGGTAACCACAATACTATCATTACTGCCCGGATTAATTCTATCCGCGGAGGTTCGGCAGCCGTATCCCAACCCTGAAGGCGAAATAGAAATACCGGTGATTTTCAGTGTATCATCGCCGTTATTACGGATAGAAAAGTTCTGCGCCACACTATCATTAACCGCTACGGTACCAAAATTGATTGCGGTACGCGATAGCACGATTACCGGTTTGATGCGAATTCGGAATGTATCGGTTAATGCGGCGCCCCATTCACCGCGATCATTGCGGAATCGGGCATAAACGGTGTGCAAGCCGAGTCCGAGTCCGGTAGAGGCAACCGAAATATTCTCCTGCACATTGGCAGTCGTACTGCCGAAGGTACCGCCAAACGGGATACCGGTACCGGGCGTGACAGGATTATTAAAATAATATTCGCCACCGGCTATCACCGGCGGCGCCATGCCCGCGTCCACCATCACAGGAATGCTCCGATAAGCGGACCAAATCCCCCTGGAATCCCGGAATCGGACCAATAACGTATCCGACACATTCGATCCGGCAACGCCGGAAAGAACATAATTCATCAAAGAAACTTCCGAAGAGTCCAGATTTTCAAAATTATAAACCGAATTCCGGTCTCGCGCCCAGAAGTATTCACCGCATACGATTTTACCTGTGGTTCCATCTTCCTGCGATATGACCACTTTACGGCTCTTCACCGGTCCCCAAATACCATTATTTGAGGCAAATTGAACATACAGCGTATACGTTCCGGGCGTTGTGGGCAAGCCGTCGGAGGAAGTCAGATTCCATACCAGCGATGTATCCATGGTTGCCGGTAAATCCGTTTCATATTTCGTGCCCGGATTATCGCTCCAGTAATACCGCACCTTGGTCATGCGCCTCGCAATGGGTTCGGTCGTTCCTACAAGCACTTTCCGGCTTTTCACCGGTCCCCATATACCATCATTCGAAGCAAATTGAACATACAGCGTATACGTTCCGGGCGTTGTGGGCAATCCGTCGGAGGAAGTCAGATTCCATACCAGCGATGTATCCATGGTCGCCGGTAAATCCGCTTCATACTTCGTGCCCGGATTATCGCTCCAGTAATACCGCACCTTGGTCATGCGCCGCGCAATGGGTTCGGTCGAACCGATGATAACTTTCCGCATTCGTGTCGGGCCCCACAAACCATTGGTTCCCTGAAAACGCACATAAAGCCGATGTTCGCCTTCGCTCAAGCCGGCGGTGGATACCGTTTGGGAAATCATATCCGTATCGCTTGTATCGGGATCCATATCCACCAGCACAGGGGGTTGATTGTCCCAGCGATATTCCATGGCCGTTATTTTGTTGTTGATTTGCGCCTGCAGAAAGGACGGCAACGCAAGGAACGCTGTCAGTAAAAGGAATGCATTAAAGCCCGTCAGTTGTTGGAATAGATTTTTTTTCATAATCATGAATCCCTTAAATTGTTTTAGGCAAAAACGAAGGGATCTCGTTATTGTTCTTTATTCATGGATGCGTTTTTTTTCATGTCGGTTGCACCGATGGAACCGGTAACATTGAGGATGAATGAACCGCTGGGACTGACCTGATCGGGTACAACCTGAACACTGGTCACTGAGGGAATGGTCGGCGCGCTGAACGGACTCCATGCGGGATACGGCCCTCCGAAAATTCCGATATCCGCCTGACTGGTTCCAAGCCCGCCCTGCCCGGTTTTATCGGTATAAAAAGGTTGAGCGGGAGTAATATTCGAAAAACCGGCATCAATACAGCCGGATGAGGATGTCAACCGTAAATCGGAATCCATCGAAGGATCATCCTTATATATAAAACCCGATGCTAAAACAAATCGGGTAAATCCGGGATCGCCTTCATAATTGTTAAATCCATTCGGCGGCTGCATGTTTCCCGTAATGTTATAAAGCCAATTATGGCAAAAAATCCCTGCATTTTGCGCCTGATTAACAATATAGGGTGAACGATAAAATACATTGCCATAAATGTAAGTATTCAAAAGATCGGTGGTTGTTTCAAAATACATACAGGCGCCGTAGGATGCTTGCGAACTGACAATTTGCCCGATCATATTGTTAAAGATGTGAACTCGTGTACCGCCAATGACAAAAATTCCGAATCCATTTCCCGGCTGGGTTCGGGTTCGCCCCCAAATAATCACATTGTTGGCAATGGTTACATTCGATGCAGTACCGACGAATACAGCGCAGGTATCCATGATATTTCCGCTGATGCGGATATTCTGGCTTCCATCCGCCGCATAAACCGCCCACATATACATCAGATACGAATCAAAGTAGTTCCGCTCCACCACAACGCCGCTGCATCCGGAGGCAATATACACAAACGGGCTGTCCGCGTGAACGGGCTGTAGAAAGCGGAACCCTCTAATCAGCGTGTTGTCGGCCGAACCGGTTAACCAAAATCCTTTGCTGATCCATGTTCCGCCGTTGAGGGTATCGCGGAAGCCCTGTCCAAGAATGGTGAGGGATTTGTTCACCGTAACGATGGCGGGTTCCTGAATAAAAGCCGAGGCTACGATAATGCTGTCTCCATTGGTTGCGGCGGCCACGGCGGCAGTAACGGTAGGATATACCGACGGAACATGCCGTTGCGTCGCATACACCGTATGGAAACAAACACCGATGGCGATCAGTAACCCTATGATTGAGTATTTATTTTTCATGATAATCTCCCATATCCTAAAGATGATGGCCGGATTACTTACCGGGGAAGGAGCCAATCGTACCGGTCGCATTCAGTTGAACCGTTCCTCCGGGTGTTACCACGGTTTTATCGGTGGTCATGGATTTGACGACAGGAAATATCGGACGGCCGTGCGGATGCGGAAACGGATACGGCCCGCCATAAATGCCGCAGTCGGCAACGGATGTGCCTAACCCGCCATGAAGATTATCATCCTGATATAATCCGTTGGCTAAAAAATTATTTTCTTCATAACCGCCGTCAATACAGGGCGAACCGCCTTGCAGATGGAAATCCGTATCGGTAGCCTCGTTATCATCGTAAGTAAAAGTTGAATTCGTAAATAATGTAAACTGCGGATCTCCCGTTGAATTCGGCAGATTCGGGGTAGGTTGCGTACCACTGCCGGAATTGTAGAGATGATTACGACCGTAAAACAAGGCAAGTCCCGAACAATTTGTTATGTGATATACCTGCGAAAAAACATTGCTAGCTATTTTTAGCTGTTCCAGATAAGAACAAGAGGATGAGTATATTGCATTATGATATACCCCTGACATTTCACTGAAGATGTTATTGAATATTAGTATATTTGTCACTGATTCGGTTATATAGATTGAATAAAGATAAGAACCTGAAACCCAACCGCCTTTTAAAATATTATTGCATAACACATGATTGGAACCTGCAATATCAATTCTACTGTTAACAAAAATATTATTTTTTATTGTGTCCCCGGAGGATCCTGTATTTGTATTAAAAGCAATGGTATTGGAAGCATTAAAAAAATTATTCGCTATAATCAGATTGTTGCATCCGGAAGCCGCCGTGATATTCGCATTGTTAATAAATCGGAAACCAATAATTTTGGATCCGGTAGCGGAGGCGGTCAGGTCAAATCCACCTATGATATGCGTCCCGCCATTTATCAAATTTCGATATCCCGAACCGATTAAAACCACTCTCTTGGTCACGCTTATTTTTTGATTATTCTCACTATACAGCCCCGGCCCGACCATGATTGTGTCACCGGCCGTAGCGGCGGTTATCGCCGCGCTGATGGTCGCATAATAATTGGTCTGTCCCCCTACCCCATCGACATAGCGGATGGTGGCGTGGGCCATCGCATTTATCATCACCATTCCGAAGATGACCATAATTATAATGTGTATGCGTTTCATAGTATTCTCCTTATTTATTTTAGAAAATCATAATGAAAACTTTTTTTTAATTGGGCGGATTGGGCGGAAAAGGTAGTCCGGCCGCGCTTGGCTTTTTTCCGAGTAAAAGCGCCGCCGCGCCGCCTCCGGCTACCAACGCGCCGCCTATGTAATACCAGGTATAATTCTTTTTAGCCTTGTATGTCCCCGCCAGTTTCTGCGCCATCACGGTAAGCACTTCCAGAAGGCCGTCTTTGGCGCCTTTGTACCGCTCCTTCTCTAATTTTTCGATTTTAGAAGTGGACACGTCAATAATTTTAATGGTAATCGTGTATGTTTCGCCGAACTTCCCGATGTCACCCTGAATAATTTTTTCCGCGGCCAGTAATTTTCCTATCTGAACGGCACACTCGGCGGAGTTGCACTGATCAGAAAGCGTGAAATCCTGTTCCTTTAAAATTTCATCCATCTTGGAGCGCTCCAAAACAAGATACTTATTGGTACTAATAAACGCCCCTATAAACCATTGGGTGATCGGGTTAATCTCTTTCTGCGTTATTTCCCCGCCGACGGAAAACGGCAAAACCGCTGCGCTGTTTTTTTTCCCTTCCTGCCCGAAAATACCGGTTTGAAATGATACCGCTACGATGAAAAATGTGATTAGGATTTTAGTTCGCATTGAGAACCTCAAATTTTTAGATAGAAATATCATTTTTGTTTGTCTAAATAAACATTTGGCTCCAAAAAAAATATGAAGCAGTTACTTGCAAATAATACGCCTAAAAATAAATAGAAATTTAGGTTATTTATAAACAATACTTTATTGCCGATTTTGATATTTACCAGACAAATAAAGTCGTAAAAATACGACGGTTACAAAAAAAATTCGTTTGTTTTTTGCGACGGTATGCTGTTTTTTATTCAGCCGAAAAACCGTGCGCTTTGTTCGTGAGTTTTATTACCATTATTAATTTTGTAATCTTTGTCTTTTTTACCCAATCGCGATTACCTGCAGGCGCTGGCACGGGTCAATAATCCCTGCGGTATGTATCGGCATGCAGACCGTTTGTGGGTAACCCAGAAATTACGTCAACACCGGAACACGTTCAGAATCTGTTAAGAAAAACTACCGGGCGAAATTCGAAATTCACCGTCGAATCAGGTACTTTAGATTGCCGCACCAGATATCAAGCCATGCGGCCTGAACAAACCTTGCTAAATAATGCTGACAGTAACCGCAATTACGCTCAAATCATCTGAAACCATGATGGTATCGAGGAGGCGGAGGTATGGAGGCCTTTTAGAGACGATGCCACGGATAGCGGCATACCGTTAATGAAAGCTAAGGTCAATCCAGGAAGCATAAATTTCCGAATAAACGGAAACACGGCGGCATATTAAAAAAAGTTGTCCTAACAGAAAATATCTACGCCAAATAAACCGCTGATGGAGTGGATAATTAAACTAATCCAGTTGAGCCGGGATGCATAACCAATCCGCCTGCCGGATGGGACGCGGGATGGCGCCGGCACCGATTGTTTTTCTTATTTCCGGACGTCAGAACATTTCGGCAGGTTTGAAATTTTTATATCCGGTTATCCGGAGAGCCTCTGCCGGCGCCCTGGGGTGTTGTTGCCCAAATTTCGACTCAGGCAACAGGCCGGATGCAAGCCCGATTTATAGTTTGAACTTACCTTACCAGTAATATTTTCCGGCTCTTCACATAACCGGCGGTTTCCATGCGGATGAGATACACTCCGCTCGACACCGCGTGGCCCCGCGCGTCCCTGCCGTTCCACTGCAGGTCATACTTTCCGGTTTCATAATACCCGTTCGCCAGCGTGGTGACCAATTGTCCCAGCACATTGTAAACCTGTAGTTTCACGTGGCCGGATTTTGCAATATCAAATCGAATGGTCGTGTTCGGGTTGAACGGGTTCGGGTAATTCGGGTACAGTGAGAAATTCTCCGGCATGGATTTTTTCAGCGCGTCCGCCTCTTTCGCGACATAATTCGCGTCACCGGCGATGATTTTGAAACGGTGATTTTTCAGTGACCGGAATGTATAACGGTTCTGTTCCGTGAGACGGATGAAGCGGTTATTGTCCATATCGACGAGCCAGCCCTTCAGGAGTTGCGCGTTGTCCCAAGCGAGTGTTGCCGTATTTTGCCCGGTATGGTTGAGCAAAACAGCATCCCAAGTATGTCCGGGTTCGTCGGAAGAGCGGATGTCGAAGGCCAGCTTTTCGCCGGAGCGGCTGAAATACAGGCATACGCCGTTTTCCATATCCAGGGGTTCCGCGGCGTCGAAATTGTCGGATTCATTCATGGCGCGTTCGTGCGTACCGATATAATTATCCTGATCATAATAATCACCGGAAGTTACGGATAAGCGTAATGAGCCGGCATTTTCTGCGGTAATTTTTTCCAGAGCGGCTGAAAGACTGATGACGTTCATCAGGGGAATCGTACCGGATGTCTTTTTCCTGATGGCATACGCGCGGAACGGCTTGAACTGGGTTGCGTTACCATGCCAGCCGGTATCATCAAGATACCAGATCGGATCAATTTCTCCGGAGTTGGTAACGGTAACACTCCTGGAATAAGCATACGGCCACGGAATCAGATTCCAACCCTGATACAACGTGATGCTATTCAGCAGTCCCGGCGCGTTGGTCCATCCTGAACTGATCGATGTAAAAGGATGCGCCGTTACGGTGGTGTAAATCACATACGCGGTGTTCGGAACAAGCGTCGTTACATCGCTGAATTGCTGTGTGGTTGCGTTAAAAGTTCCCGCGCGCCAGTTGGTGGGAATGTCCATGGAGTTCTTTTTCTGCGCGCCCCACCGTTTTGTAAGATCAATCATTGCCGCGCTGCACGGCAGGGAGACGGTAAAAAATTTACCGGTAGGAAATTCCTGGGGTATCCCTCCGGCATTTAATATCGAACTGATTTCAGAATTTTCTAATTTTACCGGAATATTCACCCTTCCGGTTGCTGAAGGATAGTAAACGGTTCCGCCTTCATTTTGAGCGATAATCCGATACCATAAACCCTCTGTTGTAACATCTCCGCCGGGGATTGTATGGCTGTAAACATTACCGGAATTATTCATTGTAACCGTATTACCGGTGGTTTGCTTGGAATTGCCGTAGGTAAGATTTACGGTAGGACTTTCGCCATTGACCGTAACGGAAACCGTTACCGTTTGATAGGGTACCGGCGTAGCGACTGACAAATTCGGATTTCCCGCAAATGACGGCGCCAACATCAAGGTCTTCGCGCTGTCTTCATTTGAAGCCGGTGATACCCCCCATGTATTGACGCCATAGACAGTGTAATAATAAACCGTATTGGCAGTCGTGTTCCTGGTGTCCGAATAACTGGTTGATATGGTCGAATCGTGATATACATAACTCGTATTGGACGGCGTGGAACGGAAAATGCGATACCGTACCGGATTATTTCCGCTGGCCGTCCATGACAGGTTTACCTGTGATGATGAAACACCGGACGCCGTAAGTAACGAAGGCGCAGTGGGGGCTGTCATGGAGGCTTGATAAACACCCCTCGTTGCCGTACCTGCAAAAATATGGAAGCCGCTGAATGCAAAAGATAAAACGTTTGTATTCGTTAACACCTCCGTCCAATTCGTGCCATTGTTAGTTGATAAAAACACTCCGCCCCCAGTGCCCGCGAACAGATGCCCGCCGGTGTTAACCGCAAGGGATTGAATAGAGGAATATGTCAGACCGGTATTGACCGCCGTCCAGTTCGCCCCGTTATCCGTGGAGCGATATACCCCGCCGCCATTAGTGCCCGCAAACAGATGCCCGCCGGCGTTAATCGCAAGAGAACGGACATTGTTATTCGTCAGACCGTTATTGATTGCCGTCCAGTTCGCGCCGTTATCCGTAGAGCGATATACCCCGCCGCCATATGTGCCCGCAAACAGATGCCCGCCGGCGTTAATCGCAAGAGAACGGACATTGTTATTCGTCAGACCGTTATTGATTGCCGTCCAGTTCGCCCCGTTATCCGTGGAGCGATATACCCCGCCGGCATATATGCCCGCAAACAGATGCCCGCCGGCATTAATCGCAAGAGATTGAACATAGGA
>Ga0067045_1029497_pt1 | contig 20383 bp, 21 predicted proteins | sample TerdegcTABiofilm_FD_59184 | JGI IMG/M metagenome (GOLD analysis project Ga0067045, IMG submission 59184) | Combined Assembly of (Gp0054472, Gp0054536) Wastewater bioreactor microbial communities from Singapore -Terephthalate degrading...
TGTTCCAGCCCCCTAATTCCATGTACCAGTTCTTCTTTATGAGAGTTATAATAAATTAAGGGAGAATTTATTAAAATATGGAAAAGAGACTTTTAAGTAAAGAAGAAAAATTAGCAATTATTAATGAAGCTGAACAATCAGGAAATATAACTCAAGTACTTAGAAAATATGGTATTGGTTATTCTCTGTTCTACAAATGGAAACATCGGTATATCGCTGAAGGCATTAACGGTCTTGAACCAAGAAATAAAAACAATAATAATAGCAGAATAGGTATTTATTCATCTAAAGAGATAGATCTGATGCAATCAGAAAATCAGAGACTTAAAAAAATAGTAGCTGAAAAAGAGCTTCAGATTGAAATGCTTCAGGAATTGTTAAAAAAAAAGAGAGCCTCGAGTCAAGGGATTTAGTGAATCTAACTCTATCCTATAACATTAAAGGTTTATCCATTAATAAAGCTTTAAAAACTATAATGCTTGCAAAAAGCAGTTTTTACAAAATTATTAAAATGATTAACTCAGCTGATAATTCAATGAAAACAAGCAAAGGCAATAACAAAAGCATTCCAATGAAAAGTAAAAGAGGAAGAAAGAAAAGTGATTTTACTCTCAAATTAATCAGTTTTGATAATATTGATAGCCTTAACAGCAATAATAATAATCAAGATTCTTATTTAAATTTTCTGAATATTAAGAATATTAGCACCAATCCTTATTCTATTATTTCGAAAAATGGTAAAGATCTTATTATATCCATACCTAATACAGTGGTTAAAAATGATATTCAAGAGCTTTTATCCAAGGAATTTGTCTGCTACGGATACAAAAAAGTAGCAAAATTCCTTAAAAAGCATATAGGCTATATCATTAACCATAAAAAGGTGTACGGTTTTATGAAAGAAATGTCACTGCTTCTTTTAAAAAAGAAACCTGCTTCTATTGGTATAATAAGAGCAAAAAACAGAATAATACATTTAATTAGACCAAATGAACTCTGGCAGATTGACATAAAATATCTTTACATTCACGGAGAGAAAAGAAATGCTTATGTCTGCACAATACTCGATTGTTTTACAAAAGAAGCTATAGCTTTTTATCACGGAAAACACTGTTTAAATGAAAATATTAAAGCTTTATTGGAAGAAGCCTTAATTAAAAGAAACATAATCAATTTCAGTAATTATCAATTGATTTGTGGAAATGGAGGTAGTATTGAAAGAATCAAAAATAAAATTAAATTAAACTTAGATGATTTTCAGATATATTCAAATTCACTTTCAAACAATCTTACTCTTACAATCAGGTCTGATAATGGAAGCCAGTTCAGCGCCAAAAATGTCTACAACTATTTATTAACATTATCTGTTATAGGGATAAATCATGAGAGAATTCATGTAGCTACTCCGGAAGAAGACGGATATATTGAATCATTTCATTCAATTATGCATACTGAATTTGAAACAAAATATGAATTTGATACATTTGAAGAACAAAGAGATCATCTGATAAAATGGTTTGTATTTTACAATAATGAAAGAATTCACTCAGCAATAGATTATTGTACACCTAATGAATTCTATAGCCTATATATAAATAATATTAAATCACTTAAAGATCAGGTAAATACTGAAGAAAAATCAGACTCTAATGTAAATGATAAAATTAACGATAAAAATATTGCAATTATTAATAAATGAATAAAATTAGAAATATAAATTTGACTTCATTGAGAAGAAGTGGTTCACAATTAGGGGGTCAAGACAATTTAAGCTATTTTGAGCTTCCCTTTGGTAAATTTTACGGATTATTAGTTGAATAGTGTTTGATTATGGTATCATACCTCTTTCTCAGTGCAGGAATAGAGGTTTTAAATATGTCTGAGAGCTCCTCAATTGAAACTTTTGGATCTTGAGCCAGTGGATAAAACTTCTCAAAGGGCATTAAAATTTCCCCTGCAAATAAATTTGCCTCAACCTCAAGATGGTATTCTGATTCAAAGTGAAGTGCTCTTCTCCCAAGATACACTCTTTCCCAATAGTGCCAAGGGAGAAGATAATGGCCAAATTCATGTGCAAGGGAAAACCTTATTCGCAACTTTGGCTTTGCACTATTAGCAATAATCAGTGGATATCTACTCTTTCTAACTGTAAGTAGGGCATCAAAATTTTTGGGAAAATCTTTAAAAATAATCTGGACACCAAACTTGTCAATTAGTGCCTCTATGTCAACAGGGAGGGGCTTTTTATCAAGCTCCATCATATGGACAAAATTTCTACTAATTTCAATTACTCTCTCAGCTTGAATAAGCATAACTAAAGCTCCCTCCCTCATTATATGTAAACTCACTCTGGATCCACATAATATAGTGTGAACTTATACAAAATTACTTTGGTCTGTCAAGGTTGTCATTACAAGCTTTTTTCTTCATCACTGATAGTATCTTTTTAAGTTATTACAGCTTATACTTTTCCACCAGATTTATTAGCACCTGGGCAAGCTCTCCACGACTTACTGGCTCGAGAGGTCTAAATGTCCCCTCGCTATCTCCCTTCATTAACCCCAATTTAACTACCTTTTCAATAGCTTGAGTATACCACGCACTATTGTCAACATCTGGAAAAAGGGAATTAGAAGAGGAAGAATTCACCCTTTCTAAAAATTCTGCAAATGGAAAGTTCTTTCCCGGGCAGGCAGTAGCTACTATATCACTATGCTTGAATACCTTTACCCCTTTATACTTATTAATTAATCCTCTAACAAAGCTTACTCCAGCATTAAATTGGGGAGATGGTATAGTATTTTCCTGAAAGTTACCGATAAATGATACTGCCAAGCTATGTTCATTTAAGTAATCATCCCCGCAGTGATAGCAAACCTTGTAAGGAGGTTGTCCATTAAATATTTTACCAGTTGGACCAATGCCATAGTGGTAATCACATAAATACGAGGGACCTCTGCGTTTCTGGCAGGCCAAACAAATAGCCTGCCATTCAACGCTTCCATCTCCTGATCCTCTACTTGCGGTATGATGTATCACAATTGCTTCTACCTTCATTGCTCCTCTTCCTCCTTTTCGGTATTTGAGGAGAGTATTGCCTGTGTTAAAGACCTTATGGATTCTGTTAAGGTTTCAAGCTTTCCCTCTATCCTTATTAGGAGATAGGTAGCTATAACAACAGGGAAGCCATAATTGCTTATTGCTTTTAATATCTCTTCCATCTCGTTATCCTCTGACTTCTTTTTGGACTTCTTCTTCTTTTTAGAAGTCTTCGTCACAGATGAAGTCGAGGATTTCTTCGAGGATGATGTCAATAAATCCCTCTCTAAAAGATTTTGCAAGGTCGATAAGAAGTTCATTAAATTCTTCCTCACTTAAGCTCTTAAGAGCTTCCCTTATTGCACTTTCATCTACTTCACCATCATCAGAAGAAAAAAGATTGCTATTCTTATACAAGAATTCATCTAAGTTCATAATTTTAACTCCTCCTTTATATTTTTGCTAAAAGGGATAGTCCAAGCGGACTATCCCTATACTCTAATTTTTTTGAAGCCTCTGGATTCCCGCTTTCGAGGGAATGACAGAGAGGGTGGATTCCCACTTAGATTCCATTCGGGAATGACAAAGAGGTTACATTCGATGATCAAAAGTATTGCTTTTATTAATCTACAAGGTCAGTAAAGGACCTTATTAAGACTCCACCATCAGCAACTGAACTTAACTCTCCTCCTCTTGAGGAGATTATGTTCTTTGTGATGATTGTATTCATAACAGTCTCTACCTCCTCAGTTGTCAAGCCATCCTTAGGGTATCTGAGCTGTATGGAGTAATTATTTCCTGATGCATTCTTAAAGGTCATTCTTACATAGCTTACTGTTGAATCTGCCATTTATTTTCTCACCTCCTTTCGCTTTTGATATTTTCGTTTCCTTTGCCATCATTCCAGTTCTTACTTTGTCATTTTTGAATACTATGGATCTCCGCTTGCGTGGAGATTACTCTCTACCCTTTAAGCTGAGTAATCCGATCTTTTTGTTCTCCTTATACTGTTAACAGGGTAAGCAAGTAGCCCAGCTACTGCCGTTGCAACATCATATACATCCTGGTCTGTTGCAGTGGGCTTAATATTATTCAGCCTTACACTGACAGTATCTCCACCTCCTGCATCGAGATAGATTGTAACATATCCTATCTGGTCAACTACTGTCATTTACTATTCACCTCCTTTCGGTTCCTAAATATTTAGAAGGAGAAATTTCTTTATTTTCTCCGTTCATATATAAAAGAGGGGGTAAACTATTTATCTTGGCACGGGTGTTTTATCGGTTAGTTGTCTCGGAATAACAAAAAACTATGATAGTTGTTACATTTTTAAATAGTATGGAGAGGAAGAGTTTAATGGAATTTTTCACAGCAGTTTTAAGAAAAAGTGGAAATTACTGGGTAGCTCTATGTTTAGAAAATGGAATAGTTGGTCAGGGTGCCACAAAGGAGAAAGCTATCGAAAAACTAAAAGAAGCTGTAAGCTCTTTTGAGGAAATCTCTAAAGTAGAAACTGATATTTTCGTTTCCCCCGTTTCTATTAGAGAACTTCATGAATTTTTAACAATAGAAGAAGAAACAACTACAGGATCATATGAGTTAAGATCAGTTCATGCTTAAGAATATTCCATCTCTTAAGCCTAAAGAATTAATTTACATTATAAAAAAAACATAGTTGTTCTTTTTACCGGGAAGGAAAAGGCGATCACAAGTTATATATCTGCTATTTAGAAGGCAAAAAACGAGTAGTTCCAATCGATATGGAAGCAAAAGAGCTTTCACCTGCTTATGTATTGCGAATCTTTCGCCAATTTGGTTTTGCTGATAAGGAGATAGAAGAACTTCTAAAATAGCTCATTGCTATATTATGAGATTCTGAGTATTAGATAAGGATTTCTTTAAGCTTACGGAGGGCACAGCCCTTTATGTTCCTTATTCTACTTCTCCCTACTTTTACTCTTTTGGCTGCTTCACTCTCTGAATAACCTTCGTAAAATATAAGTCTAATGATTAGTTTTTCTTTGAGCTTTAAGCTTTTTAGTGCTCTTTTAATGTCTACTTTAAGGATAATATAGTCTTTCATAAGTTATTTCCCCCTCTTCCACTTTAATATTTATTTAACTTCGCTAATTGGCGTAATATTTGGTTAAAAATTTTTCACTTCTCTCTTTATATTTTTCTTCTTCTTCTTTAAGTTTCTTAAGTTTCTTCATAATTTCACGCTCAAGCATCTTTTTAAAATATGCTTCCCAGCTATTGATAGATCCCATCTTCTTATAGAACTTAAATAGTGTATCGTAGAGAACTTGCTCTAATTCTGGGTAAAATCTTTCACTGATTTTCTTCCTACAGAAAATATATTCAAAAATTTTTTCAGCCTCTGTAACAAATTCTTCAAAATCATTCATTTTTTTGCTAAGGCCTCCTTTTAGAAATATTTACTTAATTACGCATAGTAGCGAAATTATAATAGTATAAAATTCGCTGTCAAGTGAAAGAAATTTTTGCCTCTCCCTTCTTTTGAAAATCAAATCTTTCCGAAATTAATTTCTGGGAATTATGGTAGATACGAGATCCCTCACTTCGTTCGGGATCACAGAAGAAAAACGTTCGGAATGACGGGAATATGTTCGGAATGATAAGGAGAGGCGTTCGGTATGATACTCTCTTCCGTCACCCTTAAGGCTCGGTAGTGACGAGGGGTCTCAAGGAATGAAGAGGAGAGGTGTTCGAGGTGACAAGAAACAAAGAAATGACAGAGAGGGGCCGGGAATGACGAAGGGAAAGAAATGATGCTCAGAATGACATTTCCCCATTAAAAGTAATTCAATAAAAAAAGCTGGCAGCTACCTACTCTCCCGGTGAGTTTCCCGCACCAGTACCATCGGCCTTGATGGGCTTAACTTCCGTGTTCGGAATGGGAACGGGTGTTTCCCCATCAGTATTGCCACCAGCCAAAATAAAAGGATAATTCTCCTTACCTTTAAACTAAACAGGGATCATCTTTAAAAAATACTCTTTTTTTCTATTTAAAAAGAGACAGAAAAAACCTCGATCTATTAGTACTGGTCACCTTAAAGCCTTACGAGCTCTTACAGCTCCAGCCTATCAAACTGGTAGTCTACCAGTGATCTTACCTTCCCCTTTCAAGGAAGTGGGATATCTAATCTTGAGGGAGACTTCGCACTTAGATGCTTTCAGTGCTTATTCCTTGAGACACAGCTACCCTGCGCCTATCACTGGTGTGATAACAGGTACACTGGAGGTCTCTTCACTCTGATCCTCTCGTACTAAGAGTGAACCCTCTCAAATATCCTACGCTTGCGGCGGATAAGGACCGAACTGTCTCACGACGTTCTGAACCCAGCTCGCGTGCCGCTTTAATGGGCGAACAGCCCAACCCTTGGAACCTGCTTCAGCTCCAGGATGCGACGAGCCGACATCGAGGTGCCAAGCCCTCCCGTCGATATGAACTCTTGGGAAGGATAAGCCTGTTATCCCCGAGGTAGCTTTTATTCGTTGAGCGATGACCCTTCCATACAGAATCACCGGATCACTAAGACCTGCTTTCGCAACTGTTTGACCTGTAAGTCTATGCAGTTAAGCTCCCTTATGCCTTTACACTCTACGCGTGATTTCCAAACACGCTGAGGGAACCTTTGTGCGCCTCCGTTACCTTTTAGGAGGCGACCGCCCCAGTCAAACTACCCGCCTGACACTGTCCGTTTGCTTGGTTCAAAGCTAAACGTTAGAATCCTAACATTTTAAGGGTGGTATCCCAAGGGTGGCTCCAAAGGACCTGGCGATCCTTCTTCCAAGCCTCCCACCTATCCTGTACATAAAATGTCAGAATCCAATATCAAGTTATAGTAAAGCTCTACGGGGTCTTTCCGTCCTGCCGCAAGTATCCCGCATCTTCACGGGAACTGCTATTTCACCGAATCTCTCGTCGAGACAGCGCTCAGGTAGTTACGCTTTTCATGCGCGTCGGAACTTGCCCGACAAGGTATTTCGCTACCTTAGGACCGTTATAGTTACGGCCGCCGTTCACTGGGGCTTAGATTCAAAGCTTTAGGAGGATTGCTCCTCCCTGACCTCTCCTCGTAACCTTCCAGCACTGGGCAAGCGTCGGCTTCTATACATCGCCTTACGGCTTAGCAGAAACCTGTGTTTTTGTTAAACAGTCCCCCGAGCCTATTTCTTGCAACCTACTACACTACTAACTAACTAAGTTAATTAATAGTGGTTAGGCACCCCTTCTCCCGAAGTTACGGGGCCTTTTTGCCGAGTTCCTTAACGAGAGTTCTTTCGCTCACCTTAGGAGTCTATCTCCCTGTCTACCTGTGTTGGATTGCGGTACGGTCAGGTTTTACCTGGTTAGAAGCTTTTCTCGGAAGCATGGAGTCAGTCACTTCACCTTGCGGCTCCCCATCACACATCGGGCTTAATGATTAAGTGGATTTGCCTGCTTAATCACCCTTTAATGCTTGGGCAGGGACAACCAAAACCCTGCTTGACCTATCCTTCTTCGTCACTCCATCACCTCTTTGGCGGTAAAACCTGGTACGGGAATGTTGACCCGTTAGCCATCATCTACGCCTTTCAGCCTCAACTTAGGACCGACTAACCCTGGGCGGACGAACCTTCCCCAGGAAACCTTAGACTTCCGGTGGTAGAGATTCTCACTCTACTTTTCGCTACTCAAGCCGGGATTCTCACTTCTTGCCTCTCCAGTACTCCTTACGGTATACCTTCACTGAGACAAGAACGCTCTCCTACCGTTTGTCTTTCGACAAACCCGCTGCTTCGGTTGTAAGCTTAAGTCCCGAACATTTACGGCGCAAGTCCGCATCGACCAGTGAGCTGTTACGCACTCTTTAAATGATGGCTGCTTCTGAGCCAACATCCTGGCTGTCTGAGCAGACTTACTTCCTTAATATACACTTAGCTTACAATTAGGGACCTTAGCAGGCGATCTGGGTTGTTTCCCTTTCGACTACGGATCTTATTACTCGTAGACTCACTTTTTGGATTTTACCTTTCTGGCATTCGGAGTTTGATAGGGTTTGGTAGTCTGGTAGGACCCCTAGCCCTTTCAGTGCTCTACCTCCAGAAAGAAACTCCAAAAGCTGCACCTAAATGCATTTCGGAGAGAACCAGCTATCTCCGGGTTCGGTTGGAATTTCTCCCCTACTCACAGCTCATCACACGAGTTTTCACCCCCGACGTGTTCGGGCCTCCACGGATTCTTAGGTCCGCTTCACCCTGGCCATAAGTAGATCACCCGGTTTCGGGTCTTTATCAAGGAACTTAATCGCCCTATTCAGACTCGCTTTCGCTATGGCTTCGAGGGTTACCTCTTAACCTTGCTCCTTAATAAAACTCCCCGGCTCATTCTTCAATAGGCAAGCCATGACACGATCTGATTCTTAAGAAAGAACCAGATATCGTGCTCTGACCGATTGTAGGCAACATGGTTTCAGATTCTATTTCACTCCCCTCCCGGGGGTCTTTTCACCTTTCCCTCACGGTACTTTGTTCGCTATCGGTTAACGGAGTATTTAGCCTTAGGAGATGGTCCTCCTTGCTTCTCACAGGATTTCACGGGTCCCGTGATACTCAGGTCTAAACTTAAGGAGTAATGAAGATTTCGTTTACGGGGCTTTCACCCTCTATGGCCACCCTTTCCAGGATGTTCAACTATCCGCATTATTTTTGACTCCTCCTCTGGTAAGCAGACCAGAGATGTTTAGACCTACAACCCCTCTCAAGCAACGCCTGCAAGCTTTAACACTTAAGAGGTTTAGGCTGTTCCCTTTTCGCTCGCCACTACTGGGGGAATCGATTTTTCTTTCTTTTCCTCGAGTTACTTGGATGTTTCGGTTCACTCGGTTCCCTTTCACGCTATATTTTATTCCAGCGTGAATGATACACTTCTGGTGTATCGGGTTTCCCCATTCGGAAATCTCCGGGTCTAAGGATGTTTGCTCCTCACCGAAGACTATCGCAGGCTTACTGCGTCCTTCATAGGCTCCGTATTACCAAGGCATCCACCATGTGCCCTTACTATTTTTTCTGTCTCTTGTTATTCGATGTCTCTTATTAATTTTACTTTTTTACTATTTATGGAATTTACTCTTTATCTTCACTTCTTAAATAAATTAATTTTAAATCTTATCCTCTCTTGCCTTATCATATCTAACTTACCTAACTTACCTTCACCTATTTATCTAATCTAACTTGTTTGTTATCTAATCTAACTTATCTAAAGAAAGATAATTAGAACATTAGAACAAGATTAGAATATTAGAATAGACGGATTGGAATGGGCTTTAAGTAAGGGCTTTGAGTAAGATAAGATTTAATTTCATTCTTTTTAAGATGCGAGATGATCCCTACTTAGTTTTCAAGGTAGAAAAACTTACTCTGAAAGGGTTTTTAAAAGAGCCAAAAGTTATATTTAAAAGCTTTTAGCTCTTTTATTTACCTTCCTCTTAAGTGGTGTAGTAGCCTATTAATCACTATATTGTTGGCTCCTTAGAAAGGAGGTGATCCAGGCGCACGTTCTCGTACACCTGCCTTGTTACGACTTCACCCTCCTTATTGAACACACCTTCGATGCATCCCTCCTCTTTTCAGAGGTTGGGTTGTGCATCTTCGGGTACATTCAACTCGGGTGGTGTGACGGGCGGTGTGTACAAGGCCCGGGAACGTATTCAACGCAGTATGGCTGACCTGCGTTTACTAGCAACTCCATCTTCACGAGGGTGGGTTTCAACCCTCGATCAGTACTGGGGCTGGTTTTGGGGATTTGCTCCGGATTACTCCATTGCTTCCCTCTGTACCAACCATTGTCGCATGTGTGTAGCCCTGGACATAAGGGGCGTGATGATTTGACGTCATCCTCACCTTCCTCTACCTTGTCGGTAGCGGTCCTGTTATAGTGCTAAGCCCCTAAGGACTTAGGGCAAATAACAGAGAGGGTTGCGCTCGTTCAAGGACTTAACCTTACACCTCACGGCACGAGCTGACGACAACCATGCACCACCTGTGTAAGTGTCTTATGTATTGCTACATAAGAGGGAGTTAGTTTCTTAACTCTTTCACATACATGTCAAGCCCAGGTAAGGTTCTTCGTGTAGCCTCGAATTAAACCACATGCCTCGCTGCTTGTGCGGGCCCCCGTCAATTCCTTTGAGTTTCAGCCTTGCGACCGTACTTTCCAGGTGGGATACTTAACGCGTTAGCTTCGGCGCCGAGAGAATTACTCTCCCAACACCTAGTATCCATCGTTTACAGCTAGGACTACCAGGGTATCTAATCCTGTTTGCTCCCCTAGCTTTCGTGTATGAGCGTCAGGAATATGCTAGGAAGCCGTCTTCACCGCTGGTGTTCCTCCCGATATCTGCGCATTTCACCGCTACACCGGGAATTCCACTTCCCTCTCATATCCTCTATCCTTCCAGTATTGACTGCAGTTCAGAGGTTAAGCCTCTGGATTTCACAATCAACTTAAAAGGAAGCCTGCACACCCTTTACACCCAGTAATTCCGGACAACGCTAGCCCCCTACGTATTACCGCAGCTGCTGGCACGTAGTTGGCTGGGGCTTATTCCCTGAATACTGTCACAGTAAAAGAGATATTCTCTCTTCCACCTTTCATCTTCAGGAAAAGGGTTTTACAGTCCAAAGACCTTCATCACCCACGCAGTGTTGCTGGGTCAGGCTTTCGCCCATTGCCCAAGATTCCCCACTGCTGCCTCCCGTAGGAGTCTGGACCGTATCTAAGTTCCAGTGTGGCTGACCATCCTCTCAGACCAGCTACCCGTCATAGCCTTGGTGAGCCATTACCTCACCAACAAGCTGATAGGAGATAGGCTCATCGTAATGTGATAGCTTTTAAGGGCCATCTTTCTTCAGCTTAAAAGGATTTAAGCTGACATTATCTGGTATTGATCCCTTTTTCAAGGGGGTATCCCAGTCATTACGGTAGATTACCTATCTATTACTCACCCGTTTGCCGCTCGGTTTCTCTACTTGTATTGCTACAGGTAAAGAAACCCGCTCGACTTGCATGTGTAAGACACACTGCCAGCGTTCGTCCTGAGCCAGGATCAAACTCTTCGAGCAAGACTTTTATACTTTAAACACCAAATTCCTTTTTAAAACAGGGCCTTTTTAAATATCTGCATATTTAAAAATCTATATTAACTCACAAGCTTACTTACACCACTTAAGTTTTCAAGGTAGCTTTACAAAGTAAGCTTATAGATTTTATATATGTTAAATAGAAAAGTCAAGAAAAAAATAAAAAATTAAAATTTTTTATAAGAATTAGCACAAATAGAAGTTTGTAGCTATTTCTACTTGACAGAATTATTCAAAAGTTGATAATTTTTAATTTAGAATAGGGTTTGATTTTTTGAATTTTGCGCCTGTAGCTCAGTAGGATAGAGCATCTGCCTTCTAAGCAGGTGGTCGTGGGTTCGAGTCCCGCCAGGCGCGTTTTATGTAGTTAACTGGAACGGTGAGTGTAGCTCAGTTGGTAGAGCACTGGACTGTGGATCCAGTTGTCGGGGGTTCAAGTCCCCTCACTCACCCCAATGATTTTTTACTGTTATTTTCTTTTAAAGGAGAATCCAAACTTCCTGAATATATTAAACACTCTTTTTAAAAAATTCTGTATATACGAGGATATTAAGCAATAACCTTCCAACTTAAAAAGGAAACTTAGGAAAATATATGCCACCAATGCTACAATCCCAGAAAGTGCAAGCCTAAAAAGTAGTGAAAAAAATGAACTACCTGCATTACACCATCTATAAAATAGTAAAGCTATTCCACAAATAAACATAGAACAAAATAAGATTTTAAAGAATTCTTTAAATAGATTTGTCCCTGAAAAGAAAATCTCCTTAAAATTAGTCTGGGAAGAATCTTTATATACCTTTTTAAATTGCCTATAGGTTACATTATAATATATAAAGAATCCGATTGTCATTGTAATTGAGGTGGCTAAAGCTATTCCACCCGCACCAAGGTAACGAGAGAGAATTATATTTCCAGACAAATTTGACATAACAACAAAGATTGTAATCAGTAGAGGGGTGAGAGTATTTTTAAAGGAGTAGATAACTCTACCAAAAATAGGGTTTGCTGAGTAAGCAAAGAGAGCAATTGCATACATCTGAACACAAAAAGATGTTAAAGATGTAGCACGAGGGTCAAAAGCTCCTCTCTCGTAAATCAGCTTTGTCAATGGATGAGCAAGGGAGATAATGAAGAGAGAGGATGGGATTACAATATACCAGCTTATCGAAATAGCCTTCCTTATGTTTCTCATATATTCTGATAATGCACCCATATTAATAGCCATCGACGAAAATGAGGGAAATATGGCAGTAGAAAATGGCCCAATAAAAAATGAGGTGGGAAGAGTCCAAATCCTATTTGAAAAGTTAAGAGCAGCTATAGAGCCTACGTCGAGGTTCGAGGCTATAGTCCTATCAACGATTGTATTAAGTGTTCCAATACCACCTGAAATGAATAGAGGAAAAAGCAAGATTGCAAACTTCCTTATTTCATTCCATTCAATTGCATTTGAATTAAATTGATGAAAAAATTTATACCTTTTCCGTAAAATGTAGAATAAGAGAGAAAAATTAAATACGCCAAAAAGAGTTTGCCCTACAGTCCAGCTATGTATACCGAGGAATGGAGTAAGAAATATTAAAGATAGAACAATTAAGAAGTTTCCAACAAATCCCGCAATAATTGGTAGGAAAAATTGCTTTTCAGCTTGATAGATACCTGTAAATAAACCAACAATAATATTTAAAAAACCAAAGAAAACCAAATATCTACTTATAATTACAGCTAATCCAAATCTGCTATCATCTCTAAATCCAGGTGCTACAATTTTAATGAGTGTAGGGGCAAATATGAGGGTAAGAATCGAAGCAGAAGCAAATATTATACTCCAGACAAAGAATATCTGGTTTACAAATGTTTTGGCCTTTTCCTCTCCAATGTTTTGCTTTTTTTCAATGTAAGTTGGTATGATTAATGTATTGAGCCCAGCAGAAAATAAGCCTAAAACCATCGCTGGAATAATAGAACCTACAAGAAATGCATCAGTAACTCCTGTCGCACCAAAGTATTTAGCAATTAAAATCTCTCTTAAATAACCAACAAATTTACTAATGAAGGTAACTGCCGAGATGAGGATAGTTGCCTCTGCAACAGATTGTTTCCTTAAGAAACTTAAATTCCTTAGTTTCAGAAATAACTTATTTTTATCAATGTTCATAACATAAAATAATATTACAAATTTTTAAGCAATACAAAACCTTAATCTGAAATCAACTATAGACATACCTCAGTATCTCTAAATACGAGATCACTCAGGCAAAAATGCTCTCGGAATGACCGAAAAGTTGTCATTCCCGCGAAAGCGGGAATCCATAATCATTTAGGTGGATTACTCTTGAATAATATCACCCAGTTGATTTTTTATTTCTTATAATATACTATTATAGTATATTATGAGAAACAATCATGCCACTAAAATTGAGAAAATCATCAAGCTATTAGAAGAACTTCCTTATTTTACTATTGATGATGTTCTAAGTATTGAAAATAACAAAACATATCTTAAAATCCTCTTTTCCCGATATGAAGGAAGAAAGAAATTAATTAGACTAAAGAAAGGTATCTATACTACCTCTCGATATATTAACAATATCCAGAAGAGTAGAAGATACTCTTCATACTTGGAAGCCCTTTCTGTGATTTTATATCAGCCATCATATCTAAGTTTAGAATATGTTTTATATCAGCACAACATTTTAACAGAAATTCCCACTAAATTTACTTCTATAACTCTCAATAAAACAAATACTTTCTCAAACAGTCTTGGAACCTATATTTATCATAATATAAAGAAAGAACTCTTTTGTGGTTTTGAAACTGTTAAAGATGATGATTTCGTTATTTACAAGGCTACAAAGTCTAAAGCTCTCTTTGATTTTCTGTATTTAAGAAAAAATTTGCTGACAGACGAAAGAGCCATTTTAGAACTTAGATTAAACTTAAACGATTTTGGCAGTAAAAACTTTAAGGAATTTAAAAGATACGTTGAGAAAGAAGGTTCAACAAAAATGAAATTCATTTTTAATTTCTTTATCAAAGAAAGATAATTATGGAACTTATAAAGAGCTATCTTAAAAAATCATTAGTAGAGTCAGTATCAGAAAACAATTTATTTAAGCGAAACCTTTTAAAAGAATACCTACAAATAGTTGTACTGGACTATATTTACTCTCATCCAATTTATAGCCAACTCAGTTTTTATGGAGGCTCTTGTCTATCTCACTGTTATAAACTTCCGAGGCTCTCTGAAGATCTTGATTTTGTGGATATTGAAAAAAAGGTAGATAATAGTGTTTTAGCTGAGGATCTTCAGCGCTATTTTCCCAAAAGTACTGATTTATCCTTAAGAATTTATACCCAGAAGTCCCGAATATACTTAAAGTTTCCAATTCTTAATGAACTTGGTTTAACCACCAGAAGTGAAACAGATCTTCTTTACTTAAAGATCGAAATTGATAGAGAATTTGATTATTGTAAGAATTACGAAAATGTAATGATTCCACTATTTAAATTCAATAGGTCAATCGTTATAAAGACTTTTGATCTTCCTACTTTGATGGCAACTAAAATTAGAGCACTTCTCCGCAGGAAATGGGAAAAAACTGACAAGAAAGGAAGAAAATTAATAAGGGTAAAGGGAAGAGATTATTTTGATTTAATGTGGTTCCTGGAACAGGGCGTAGAACCGAATCTGAATTGTCTTAAAGATATTAAAGATAAAAAGGAGTTAAACAAGAAATTGCTTAAAATAATAGAGAATATTGATCCATTGAGCATTAGATTTGATCTGGAACCTTTTATAAAGGATAGTAATTTCGTTAGAAGTGTAAGTCAAAATATGAAAGAGATTTTAAAGCGAAAAATAAGTGAGCTATGAATTAAATTTATAAGGTTCTATAATGAGAATTATTCGAAAAGGAGATTATTATTCTTTGAAAGAAAACTTGGAATATTTCATATCGTAAAATAGGGCTATGAAATAAAAATTGAGAATATATAAAAATTAATCAGAGGAGAAAAATTTCTTATTTCAAAACATGCAAGAATTAGAATGTTTCAGCGAAATATTTCAACTAATTATTCAGTCATTCCAGACCCTCTTACTGTGATTCTGAGCCTTCGTCCCTTCTTTTTTATGTCATGCCGAACGAAGTGAGGGATCTCTCCTCATTCCTTTAATCATAACAATTAAGAGATACTCGAGAAAGAGATATTCTATATAATAAAGGAGTTCATAACTACTCTTGAAAAAAACTAAAAATAGTGAGATAAATAATAGAATGCAATTAGTTATATTTTTGTATTTGGAGGATAAAAGTGCGAATTAGGGAGCATCCTATTCTAAAATTCAAAAAAGGTAATCGTGTAACTTTCTTTTGTGATGGTAAGGAAATTGAAGGTTTTGATGATGAACCAATTGCTGTATCACTTTATGCCAATGGTATAAAAACTCTATCATATAGTTTGAAATATCATAAGCCTCGTGGAATATTTTGTTGCATTGGAAATTGCTCTTCGTGTTTGATGAAGGTTGACGGAGAACCAAATGTTAGAACCTGCGTAAGGAGAGTAAAGCAAAATATGATTGTTGAAACATTGAGGAGGAATTAAAATTGATTAAAGAGACAGAAGTGTTAATTATTGGTGGAGGGCCAGCAGGATTATCGGCAGCAATCGCTCTTGGAAAGACAAAAGCAAAAGTTTTACTCATTGAAAGGGACCCATTCTTAGGCGGTCAGCTTGTAAAGCAGACTCATATGTTTTTTGGTTCAAAAGAGGAATATGCAGGAACAAGGGGATTTGAAATAGGTGAGATTCTCTCTGAAAAGGTAAAAAATCTTGCAAATGTAGAAGTTCTTCTCAATACCACTGCTGCTGGCTATTATGATGAGGATAATATGCTCTTAGCTATACAGGATGACGAAAGACTGATAAGAATTAGGTTTGAGAAGGCAATTGTTGCAACTGGTGCTTCTGAGAAGGCACTTCTTTTTGAGAACAATGATCTTATTGGTATTTATGGTGCAGGTGCAGTGCAAACTCTTATGAATTTGTACGGAGTCCTGCCAGGTAAAGATGTGGTTATGGTTGGCTCGGGAAATATTGGTCTTATAGTTTCATATCAATTAGTCCAGGCAGGAGCTAATGTAAAGGCTATAGTCGAAGCTGCTCCGAAGATAGGTGGGTATTTTGTGCATTCTGCCAAAGTGAGCAGATTAGGAATACCAATTTATACAAGCACAACTATAAAAAGAGCTTTTGGTAAAGAGGAACTCACAGGTGTTGAAATAGTCTCCTTAGATAAAAATTGGATTGAGATTCCAGGGACAGAGAGAAAAATTGAGTGTGATACCTTATGTCTGGCAGTTGGGCTTTCACCCTTAACTGAACTACTCTGGCAACTTGGATGTAAGATGAAATATATTCCCGAATTAGGTGGACATATTGCCTTAAGAGATAAAAATCTTATGACTTCGAATAAAAATATATATATTGCAGGAGATGTTGCATCAATTGAAGAAGCAACTTCGGCTATGCTTGAAGGGACAATTGCTGGAATATCCGTCGCTGAATCGCTTGGCTATGCCGATAGTGAACTTTTAAAATCTCGTGATAACGCTCAGGCAAGCCTCTTTGAGTTAAGAAATTGTCCTACTGGAAGGAAAATTCTTTCTGGAATTAGAAAATTGGAGGAAGAGCAAGATGTATGAAGAGAAAGGTTACTTGGAATTAGATGAGTTGGGGGAAAGACTTCCTTCGGAAGAAAGACTTAAAAAATGTCCTGTCGCAATAATAGAGTGTATACAGGAAATTCCCTGTAATCCCTGCCAGACAGCTTGCAATAGAGATGCAATAAGAGAATTCAAAAAGATTACAGATATTCCATCTATAGATTTCGATAAATGTAATGGCTGCGGTATATGTGTTGCTAAGTGTCCAGGGTTGGCTATATTCGTTGTATGGAAAGACTACACTGATTATGAGGCTTTAGTAAAAATTCCTTTCGAATTTCTCCCACTCCCTGAAATAGGTAAAGAGTATGATGTTCTAAATAGAAGAGGTGAAGTTATTGGGAGGGGTAGAATTGTGAAAATTCAATCGCTAAAGGAGAATCCAAAAACTAAGATAGTATGGGTTGCTGTGAAGAAGGAAATATGTATGGAGGCGAGAAATGTAAAGGTGGTGAGTATTAATGAGTGAAATAGATGAAGAGAATGTTACAGTATGCAAGTGTTGCGATGTGACATTGAAAGAGATAAGGAATTTGATTAAAAAGGGCTATACAACTCTTGATGAAATAAAGAGACTTTCAAGGGCGGGAATGGGACAATGTGAAGGTAAAACTTGCCGCACTCTAATAATGCAGGAAATCTCAAAGGCAACAGGGAAAAATATGAAAGATATTGAAGTTTCTACTTTCAGACCGCCAGTTGTTACAATTCCACTGGGTCTTATAGTTGAGGAGGCAGAAAATGAAAAGTAAAGCAGCTGTAGTCATCATTGGTGGAGGAGTGGTAGGTTGCGCAATCTCTTATGAGCTGGCAAAGAGAGGTGTAAAGGATATTGTTCTCCTTGAGAGAAGATATTTGACATCTGGGGCTACTGGAAGATGTGGAGCAGGGGTGAGACAGCAATGGGGGACTGAGATGAATTTAAGACTCTCCATTGGGTCTGTGAAAAGATTTGAAACACTGAGGGAAGAATTGGGATATGATAAAGATATAGAATTTGTTCAATCAGGTTACTTTATGCCAGCTTATACTGAAAAGCAGGTTAATCAATTTAAGAAGAATATAGAGCTACAGAGGAAATTTGGTCTTAAAGTTGATTTTCTAACTCCTTCTGAGGCAAGAAAAGTTGTTCCAATAGTCAGCCTGGAGGGTTTACTTGGTGCTACTTTTTGTGACAAAGATGGGCATTGTAATCCCTTTCATGTGACCTACGCATATGCTGAGGCTGCTAAGAGATTAGGGGCAGAAATAAACATATTTACTGAAGTTATAGGAATAAAGACAAATGGATATGAAGTTAAGGGAGTTATTACAAATAAAGGGAAAATTGATTGCGATATCATTGTTAATGCTGCGGGTGGATGGTCACAGGTTGTTGGACAAATGGCAGGAATTAAGATACCAACTTATTCAGAGAGACACCAGATTCTTGTAACTGAACCAATTGAGCCACTTTTTAGACCAATGGTAATGTCATTTCATCATAATTTCTATACTCAGCAGGAGCCAAATGGTTCAATTTTAATGGGTTTTGGAGACCCAAATGAACCGAAAGATTTTAATCAGGGACACACTTTTAAATTTCTTATGAATGTTACAAAGGTAGTAACAGATGTATTACCACCCTTAAAAAAGGCGAGACTCTTAAGACAGTGGTCAGGACTTTATAATATATCACCTGATAAAACTCCAATAATTAGTGGAACACCAAATCTTAAAGGTTTTTATATGGCTTGTGGCTTTTCAGGGCATGGTTTTATGATAGCACCAATGACTTCTACTCTAATAGCTCAAATGATATGTGGAGAGGAACTTTCTATTCCAGAGGTTAAGTCAAGACTCGATCTTGGTAGATTTGATAGAGGAGAACTTTTTGTTGAACCAAGTGTGGTATGATAGGGCTGTTTGATTCAGGTGTAGGAGGATTATCAATATATAGTGAGATAAAGAGATTAATGCCTTATGTCTCCTGCATTTATTTTGCAGATCAAGCGCATTTTCCATATGGTGAAAAGACAGAAGGTGAACTTAAGAAATTCTCAAGATGCATAAGCTCCTTCTTAATTGAAAAGGGTGCAGAACTTATCGTTGTTGCTTGTAATTCTGCAACTGTTTCTGCGATAAATTACTTACGGACTGTTTTTCCAATACCTTTTGTTGGTGTTGTGCCAGCTGTAAAACCTGCAGCTTCTATCACAAAGACTGGCAAAATTGCTGTTCTTTTAACTACGGCTTCCTCAAAGGGTAAAACTTATAAAGAACTTATAGAGACATGGGCTAATGGTGTGCGTGTAATTTCTGTGCGACTTCCAGAGCTTGTAGAAATGGTCGAGAATAGAACAATAAATGAACATACTTCTAAAAAATTTCTCTTCGATAAACTTAAAAGTTTAAAAGAGATTGGGATAGATACAATAGTTTTAGGGTGTACCCACTTTATTTTCTTAAAAGATATGATAACTTCTGAATTTGGAAGCACCTTTAACGTTTTAGATCCTGCAGAGGGAGTAGCAAAACAGACTTGTAGAGTTTATTCTCTTGTAGCGAGTATGGAAGAGAGCAGAGATAGGCAGTCAGAAAATGATATGTTTTATACATCAGGGGATAGTGAACATCTTAGGGCATTTATTAAAGATTGGCTGAATATTGATTTAGAAGGTGTATATAGTATTGACTTAGAATGTATGAAGACATAAAAGAAATTCTTAATAAAATAAAAAGGCCTCTTTACTACGAGCCAAAAAATAACTTTAAAGATGATACAGTTATTGGTGGTTTTTCTAAATTTGCGCTAACACAGATTGAGGAAATAACAAAACTTTCTCTACCCCCTCATTTATCTGAATTCATTTCAAAACTTAAAAATGATTTATTGCTTTATAGAGAAAATCCTTCTTTAGATAATTACTTAAAAATTTTAGAGTCGATTGGAAAGATAGAGAATCCGAAAGCGAAAGGCGCAGATGAGAAGAAAGAGGTAAATTTCGAAGCAGCAAGAGCTATACTTACAAAGCCAATCCAGTATGTAAAAGGAATAGGTCCTAAGAAGGCACAATTACTCGAAAAACTCGAGATTAAAACGCTCTTCGATTTACTTTATTATTTTCCAAGGGACTATATTGATAGAAGTAAGATTGTTCCAATAAGTTCTGCAAGAGTGGGGGAGAATCAAACATTTTCTGGAAAGATTATTGGTGTTCAGGAGCTTAAGAAAAACAAATTTTCAATATTAAAGGTTACGATTTACGATGGAACTTCTGTAATCACAGGAGTTTTCTTTAACCAGCATTTTCTAAAGAAGAGTATGGAGGAGCATATAGAGAAGAGAATAATAATTTCTGGTAAAGTTGCTCTAAACTATGGAAAGTGGGAAGTTGAGAGTCCAGAATATGAGTTTTTAGCTGAAAATAAGGAGACACTACATACAGGTAGAATTGTTCCTGTATATAAGCTTACAA
>Ga0067045_1029498_pt1 | contig 20375 bp, 14 predicted proteins | sample TerdegcTABiofilm_FD_59184 | JGI IMG/M metagenome (GOLD analysis project Ga0067045, IMG submission 59184) | Combined Assembly of (Gp0054472, Gp0054536) Wastewater bioreactor microbial communities from Singapore -Terephthalate degrading...
GCGATGCCGAAGAAGCCCACGGCCACGGTGCCGCCCAGGCACAGGATCATCCAGGTCATGGAGATGCGACGCGCCTTGGCGATCGACTTCACCGAATCCGCCGCCATGAAACGCGCCAGGATGTGCGGCTGGCCGAAGTAGCCCAGGCCCCAGCCCATCAGCGAGATGATGCCGATGAAGGTGGTGTTCTTCAGCATGTCGAAGTTGCTTGGATCTTGCGCTTCGATGGCCAGGAAGGTGGTGTCGACGCCGCCGGTGGCCAGCAGCACGATGATCGGCGTCAGCAACAGGGCGAAGATCATCAGTGTGGCTTGTACGGTGTCAGTCCAGCTCACTGCCAGGAAACCACCAACGAAGGTGTAGGCAATGGTCGCCGCAGCACCGGCCCACAGCGCGGTCTCGTAGGACATGCCGAAGGTGCTTTCGAACAGACGGGCACCGGCCACGATGCCGGAGGCGCAATAGATGGTGAAGAACACCAGGATCACCACGGCAGAAATGATCCGCAGCAGACCGCTCTTGTCTTCGAAACGGCTGGAGAAGTAGTCCGGCAGCGTCAGTGCATCACCGTTGTGCTCGGTCTGTACCCGCAGGCGACCGGCCACGAACAGCCAGTTCAGGTAGGCACCGATGATCAGGCCGATGGCGATCCAGCTTTCCGACAGGCCCGACATATAGATGGCGCCTGGCAGGCCCATCAACAACCAGCCACTCATGTCCGAGGCGCCAGCGGAAAGCGCGGTCACGACGCTGCCCAGGCTACGGCCACCGAGAATGTAGTCAGACAGGTTATTGGTGGAGCGATAGGCCATGAAGCCGATCAGCACCATTGCTGCGATGTAGATCACGAACGTGATCAGGGTTGGATTGCTTGCACTCATTGAGTTACGCCCTGGCTTTGTTTTTATGTAGCGGCGGTCTGTTGAACCGCCACCAAACGATTACGTTTGAAAGACGATTGGAGAATCCGCGCATTTATGACTGATGTTTCCCCAGGAAAGCCATCAGCCGATGAACCGTCTCGTGGATGGTTGCACCTTGGGCGCGAATGCTATTCAACAAAGCAAATGAGGTGCAACCTGTTTCGTCCGAATAAGTTGCACCCAGTCGGAAATTTATTTTAGAGGACAGTTTTTGCTCCTTTTCGGAGCAAGAAACTCAATGGACTGGGACAAAAAGCACCAAGCAGGAGCGACCGGCACTTGCTTGAATTTATTTCCTGACGAACTGCCGTTAATTCCGGCAAAAAAAGGGTTGCACCCGGTTGCACCTCATTCGGCGCGCGGCTAATCTTGCCGCCAGCTGATGCCACGCGGTCGTGGCAAACATGAGGATAAAAATATGGCTACCACCACCCTTGGGGTCAAACTCGACGACCCGACCCGCGAGCGCCTCAAAGCCGCCGCGACCTCGATTGATCGCACGCCGCACTGGCTGATCAAGCAGGCGATTTTCAATTACCTGGAAAAACTCGAGGGTGGTGCAACCCTGACCGAGCTCAACGGTTTGACCCGTGCCGAGGCCGACGACAGCGCTGACGTACACGTCGACCACGCGCACCAGTGCTTCCTTGAGTTCGCTGAAAGCATCCTGCCGCAATCGGTCCTGCGCGCCTCGATCACTGCCGCCTACCGTCGCCCGGAGCCGGAAGTGGTGCCGATGCTGCTGGAGCAGGCGCGCCTGCCAGCACCGATGTGCGAGGCCACCAACAAGCTGGCCGCCTCGATTGCGGAAAAACTGCGTAACCAGAAGAGCGCCGGCGGCCGTGCAGGCATCGTCCAGGGCCTGCTGCAGGAATTCTCCCTGTCGTCCCAGGAAGGCGTGGCCCTGATGTGCCTGGCCGAAGCGCTGCTGCGGATTCCCGACAAAGGTACCCGCGATGCCCTGATCCGCGACAAGATCAGCACCGGCAACTGGCAGCCGCACCTGGGCAACAGCCCGTCGTTGTTCGTCAACGCCGCGACCTGGGGCCTGCTGCTGACTGGCAAACTGGTCTCCACCCATAACGAAGCCGGCCTGACTTCGTCCCTGAGCCGCATCATCGGCAAAAGCGGCGAACCGATGATCCGCAAGGGCGTCGACATGGCCATGCGCCTGATGGGCGAGCAGTTCGTGACCGGTGAAACCATCGCCGAAGCCCTGGCCAACGCCAGCAAGTTCGAAGCCAAGGGCTTCCGCTACTCCTACGACATGCTCGGCGAAGCAGCACTGACCGAACATGACGCTCAGAAATACCTGGCGTCCTACGAGCAAGCCATCCACTCGATTGGCAAGGCTTCCCACGGCCGCGGCATTTACGAAGGCCCGGGCATCTCCATCAAGCTGTCGGCCCTGCACCCACGCTACAGCCGCGCCCAGTACGAGCGCGTGATGGACGAGCTGTACCCGCGCCTGCTGTCGCTGACCCTGCTGGCCAAGCAATACGACATCGGCCTGAACATCGACGCCGAAGAAGCCGACCGCCTGGAGCTGTCGCTGGACCTGCTCGAGCGCCTGTGCTTCGAACCACAACTGACGGGCTGGAACGGCATCGGTTTTGTGATCCAGGCCTACCAGAAGCGTTGCCCGTACGTGATCGACTACGTGATCGACCTGGCTCGCCGCAGCCGTCATCGCCTGATGATCCGCCTGGTAAAAGGCGCGTACTGGGACAGCGAAATCAAGCGTGCCCAGGTCGAAGGCCTGGAAGGCTATCCGGTCTACACCCGCAAGGTGTACACCGACGTTTCCTACATCGCTTGCGCACGAAAACTGCTGTCGGTACCGGAAGTCATCTACCCGCAGTTCGCGACCCACAACGCCCACACGCTGTCGGCCATCTACCATATTGCCGGTCAGAACTACTACCCGGGCCAGTACGAGTTCCAGTGCCTGCACGGCATGGGTGAACCCCTGTACGAACAAGTCGTGGGCAAGGTTTCCGAAGGCAAGCTGAACCGTCCGTGCCGCGTGTACGCACCGGTCGGCACCCACGAAACCCTGCTGGCGTACCTGGTACGTCGCCTGCTGGAAAACGGCGCGAACACTTCGTTCGTCAACCGTATCGCCGACCAGTCGATCTCCATCCAGGAGCTGGTGGCCGATCCAGTGAACCAGATCGAGCAGATGGCGACGCTGGAAGGCGGCTTCGGCCTGCCGCACCCGCGTATCCCGCTGCCGCGTGACCTGTATGGCAGCGAACGCGCCAACTCCAGCGGCATCGACATGGCCAACGAACATCGCCTGGCTTCGCTGTCCTGCGCCCTGTTGGCGAGCGCCCATAACAACTGGAAAGCCGCGCCGATGCTCGGCTGCGCCTCCAGCAGCGAAACCCCGGCCCCGGTCCTCAACCCGTCGGATCATCGCGACGTGGTCGGTCATGTCCAGGAAGCCACCGTCGAAGACGTCGACAACGCCATCCAGTGCGCCCTCAACGCCGCACCGATCTGGCAGGCCACCCCGCCCGCCGAGCGCGCGGCGATCCTGGAGCGTGCCGCCGACCTGATGGAAGGCGAGATCCAGCCGCTGATGGGCCTGCTGGCCCGCGAAGCCGGCAAGACCTTCGCCAACGCCATCGCCGAAGTGCGCGAAGCCGTGGATTTCCTGCGTTACTACGCGGTGCAGGCACGCAACGATTTCAGCAACGACGCCCACCGCCCACTGGGTCCGGTGGTGTGCATCAGCCCGTGGAACTTCCCGCTGGCAATCTTCAGTGGCCAGGTTGCCGCTGCACTCGCCGCCGGCAACCCGGTACTGGCCAAGCCGGCCGAACAAACCCCGCTGGTCGCGGCCCAAGCCGTACGCTTGCTGCTCGAAGCCGGGATTCCGGAAGGCGTCCTGCAACTGCTGCCGGGCCGTGGTGAAACCGTGGGTGCTGGCCTGGTCGGCGACGATCGCGTCAAAGGCGTGATGTTCACCGGTTCCACCGAAGTGGCGCGCCTGCTGCAACGCAACATCGCCGGGCGCCTGGACTCCCAGGGCCGTCCGATCCCACTGATCGCCGAAACCGGTGGCCAGAACGCCATGATCGTCGACTCCTCGGCCCTCACCGAACAGGTGGTGATCGATGTGGTGTCCTCGGCCTTCGACAGCGCCGGCCAGCGTTGCTCGGCACTGCGGGTACTGTGCCTGCAGGAAGATTCGGCAGACCGTGTGATCGAAATGCTCAAGGGCGCCATGGCTGAATGCCGCCTGGGCAACCCGGAGCGCCTGTCCGTAGACATCGGCCCGGTGATCGACGCCGAAGCCAAGGCGGGCATCGAGAAGCACATCCAGGGCATGCGCGACAAAGGTCGCAACGTGTACCAGGTGGCAATCGCCGATGGCGAGGAAGTCAAACGCGGCACCTTCGTCATGCCGACCCTGATCGAACTGGAAAGCTTCGACGAGCTGCAACGGGAGATCTTCGGCCCGGTACTGCACGTGGTGCGCTACAAGCGTAAAGACATCGACCTGCTGATCGAGCAGATCAACGCTTCCGGCTACGGCCTGACGCTGGGCGTGCACACACGCATCGACGAGACCATCGCCAAGGTGATCGACAACGTCAATGCCGGTAACGTCTACGTCAACCGCAACATCGTGGGTGCCGTGGTCGGCGTGCAACCGTTCGGCGGCGAAGGCCTGTCGGGTACTGGCCCGAAAGCCGGTGGCCCGCTGTACCTGTACCGCCTGCTGTCGACTCGCCCAAGCGACGCGATCGAGCAATCCTTCGCCCGCGCCGATGCCGAGACAGCGCCGGACGTGCGCCTGCGTGATGCCATGCGCAAACCGCTGACCGCCCTGCAAGCCTGGGCCGCCAGCCAAAAGCTCAACGACCTCAGCGCCCTGTGCGTGAAGTTCGCCGAGCAATCGCAAAGCGGTATCACCCGCGTCCTGGCCGGCCCGACCGGCGAGCGCAACAGCTATGCGATCCTGCCGCGTGAACACGTGCTGTGCCTGGCAGACAGCGAAAGCGACCTGCTGACACAACTGGCTGCGGTCTTGGCCGTGGGCGGCTCGGCAGTGATGCCGGAGAACGAGCTGAGCAAGGCACTGCTGGCCCGTCTGCCAAAAGAAGTGCAGGCACGTATCCAGCGGGTTGCAGACTGGACCAAGGATGAAGTGGTGATTGATGCCGTGCTGCATCACGGTCACTCCGACCAGTTGCGTGCGGTCTGCCAGCAAGTGGCAACCCGTGCCGGCGCCATCGTCGGGGTCCACGGCCAGGCACCGGGTGAAACCGGGATTGCGCTGGAGCGCCTGGTGATCGAGCGCGCACTGAGCGTCAACACCGCCGCGGCGGGTGGCAATGCAAGCTTGATGACTATTGGCTAAAACCGATAAGCCGGGCATCTGCAACAGATGCCCGGTCAAGCAACAATCCCTGTGGGAGCTGGCTTGCCAGCGATAGCGATGTGTCAGTCACCATTAATGTTGACTGATCTGCCGCCATCGCTGGCAAGCCAGCTCCCACAGTGGTTTGTGGTACGTGTGTTAAGTCACCGCTCTTCCCCACCATCACGCTCATCAATCATCCTGTTCAGCCTCCTATTCCCACGCCTAGACTCGGTCCACTCCAATCAAAGGTAGGCCGCCATGTCCGAGACGCTGCTCAGTTCCCGCAATCTGGCTTTCGAGCTGTACGAAGTCCTCGATGCCGAGGGTTTGACCCAGCGCGAGCGTTTCGCCGAGCACAACCGCGAGACCTTTGACGCGGCCATAGGCACCGCCCGCAGCATTGCCGAGAAGTACTTTGCGCCCCATAACCGCAAGGGCGACGAGAACGAGCCGCGCTATGAAGACGGCAAGGCGATCCTGATCCCGGAAGTCAAACCCGCCGTGGACGCCTTCCTCGAGGCCGGTTTTCTCAATGCCGCCCGTCGTTTCGAGGCCGGTGGCATGCAGTTGCCGACCCTGCTGTCGCAAGCCTGCTTCGCCCACTTTCAAGCCGCCAACGCAGCCACCACCTCCTACCCGTTCCTGACCATGGGCGCGGCCAACCTGATCGAGAGCTTTGGCACCGACGAACAGAAACGACGCTTCCTGCAGCCCATGATCGACGGTCGGTTTTTCGGCACCATGGCCCTCACCGAGCCCCACGCTGGCTCGTCGCTGTCGGACATCCGCACCCGCGCCGAACCGGCGCCTGACGGTACTTATCGTCTCAAGGGCAACAAGATCTTTATTTCCGGCGGCGACCACCCGCTCTCGGAAAACATCGTGCATATGGTGCTGGCCAAGCTGCCGGGCGCACCCGCCGGGGTAAAGGGCATCTCGCTGTTTATCGTGCCCAAGTTCCTGGTCAACGACGATGGCAGCCTGGGTCCGCGCAACGACGTAGTGCTGGCAGGCCTGTTCCACAAGATGGGCTGGCGCGGCACCACTTCGACTGCGTTGAACTTCGGCGATAACGGGGAGTGTGTCGGCTATCTGGTAGGCAAGCCGCACCAAGGCCTGGGCTGCATGTTCCAAATGATGAACGAGGCGCGGATCGGCGTCGGTATGGGCGCGGTGATGCTGGGGTATGCCGGCTACCTGTACTCCCTGGAGTATGCCCGCGAGCGCCCGCAAGGTCGTCTGCCGGACAGCAAGGACCCGAACACCGCCCCGGTCTCGATCGTCCAGCACGCCGACGTCAAGCGCATGCTGCTGACCCAGAAAGCCTATGTGGAAGGTGCATTTGACCTGGGCCTGTATGCCGCGCGGCTGTTCGATGACACCACCACCCTGCCCGGCGAGGCCGAGCGCAAGCACGCCCATGAACTGCTGGACCTGCTGACGCCCATCGTCAAATCCTGGCCGTCGGAGTTCTGCCTCAAGGCCAACGAACTGGCGATCCAGATTCTCGGCGGCCACGGCTACACCCGCGAGTACCCGGTGGAGCAGTATTACCGCGACAACCGCCTGAACCCGATCCACGAGGGCACCCACGGCATTCAGTCGCTGGACCTGCTGGGGCGAAAACTGGCGCAAAACGGCGGCGCGGGCCTGAAACAGTTGATCCGCCTGATCGCCGACACCGCCGAACGTGCCCAGGCATATGAATCGCTGACGCCATTACGTGAACCGCTAGAAAAACTGGTGGCGCGCCTGCAAACCGTGACCATCGGCCTGCTCACCGACCTGGGCCAAGGCAAGGTCAACAGCAGCCTGGCCAACTCGGCGCTGTACCTCAAGGCATTCGGTCACACGGTGATTGGCTGGCGCTGGCTGGAACAGGCGATCCGCGCCGAAGAAGGGTTGGCCAAGGGCAATGCCGCCGATGTCGGCTTCTACAAAGGCAAGCTGCAAGCAGCACGCTACTTCCTGACGTGGGAAGTGCCGGGTTGCCACCATGAGCTGGCGATTCTTGAAGCGCGGGATGACGTGTGCCTGGGCATGCAGGATGAGTGGTTCTAAACCGCTGAAAGCTTCGCTCGCGAGCCAGCGCCTAGAGGATTCCCCCTACCGTCGTATGACGCCCCCCCCAAGTAGAGCCGGCTTACCGGCAAGGCCGATCGCAGCACTCCGCTGCTTTTATCAGGTCCTACCTGCCCGCGCTAGCTGTCAACTCTGACAGCTAGCGCGGCGCACCGTTTATCAATAGGCTCGAAACGCCGAATGGTTGTTCTTGTTGTCGTTCGGACAATTCGAATGAACACATCTATCGAAGCCCGACATGACGAATACCCATTGCTCCAGCACTGCGACAAAGGAGAATACGGCATGAGCACTCAACTATTGATTCCACGTGGCGGTTCACTCATAAACAAAGGCCATTGCATTCAAGCTGCCACTACCTCGACAGGCAATGTTGCGCGCACGGTGTTTGCCTTGCACGATAAGTGGAGAGGTGTCATAAGCAAAATTTATCACTTAGGTGAAAACGAAGTCACCCACATCAACATCATGCTGATGCCAATGAACAAAGATCAGACATCCATCGAGACAGAATCCAAAGAGGGCATTGAGGAAGTAACAGCGCTCAATACATCTATTGGAGAAATGCTTGAAACCATAGCCAAAGATGCTGAAGTAAAGAGAAATGGTGTCCTCTACAGGCTTCAACGAAAAGTCTTCTACAAAAATGGCAATAACTGGACTTGTGAACTTATCGCACGCATTGAACAGGACGAAGTCATTCTCAGAAGGGACAACATCAGCCACGATCAGTTTATTTTCGCCGCGCGAACCGGGGATATCATTGCCCACTCCAACTCCCGAATCGACAAAAAAACATTCAAGCTGATCAGAGACAACACTTACAGTGTCACCCTCGAAGCTGCAGGAGAAACGTATAACAGCAGCCGTAACATCGACTTCAATCATGTATTCTTTGTCGCCGCACACGGTGATCAAATTACCACCACGAGCGCAACGCACGTCATCGACTATAAGTTCTGCGATGAAAAACCCTCCAACAGCGAAGCGTTCGACATTTATCTTGCTGTCAGTTGAAAACATGGCAATAGCCATGATGAACCAAAGAAACTTCATCATGGCTATTGCCAGGCATCGCGCACTTCAGAAAACAGCAAATCGCCTCTTCGAACAAACCTGAACCAATGCCAATCGGCTCGACGCATTCGCTACCGCACACTAAGCCCACCCATCTGCCGCGCCAGATCAGCCCAACTGCGCATTGTGGTTAATCTCTTCCATTACTGCCGACTGCTCTGCCGCGGCCGTGGCCCCACCCGCCTGAACCCAATCCAAAAGGGCATCTACAGCAATGCCGCAGATGTCGGCTTCTACAAAGGCAAGCTGCAAGCAGCACGCTGCTTCCTGACGTGGGAAGTGCCGGGTTGCCACCCTGAGTTGGCGATTCTTGAAGCGCTGGATGACGTGTGCCTGGGCATGCAGGATGAGTGGTTTTGATCAATGCCTTGTGGGGCTGGTCAAATCCAATCGTCGGATCGCCGCCCGGAGCAAGCCCGCTCCCACAAGGGTCTCTGTTGCTCACAGAGTAAGTGGGAGCGGGCTTGCCCGCGATAGCGCCGGCTGGGCCGACGCTATTTTCAGTCAGACCTGACTGATAGTCTTGGCGATAACTTCAACCGTGGCGCTGACTTGCTCTTGGTAACGGTCGAGTTCCTGTTGGTGACGCTTCTGCATTTCCAACTGCTTTGAACACAGGTTCATCGCCGTCAGCACCAGCAGTTTGTCCCCGATCAGGGTCGGGTATTTCTTTTTGGTCTCAGCCAGCACCGCCTTGAGCATGAGCGCGGCGTCGAGCAGCGTCTGCTCTTCCCCGGCCGGTGCCTTGATCGAATAGTCTTCTCCAAGAATGGAAACGACTTTTACCCCATCGGCACCGTAGTTCATGCGTTCACAGGGCCTGCGCTCACACGCTCAACCAGGGCCTGGATACGGGCCACGGTTGCGCCCTGCTTTTCTTCCTGTTCCATCAGGCTCAGTTGCAGGCTTTCGTTTTCGTCCTTGGCTTGGGCCAGCTCTGTGCTCAGGGCCTGGTTGGTGCCGAGAAGTTCCTGGTTCTGTTGCACCAGCTCGCTGACCAGTTGTTCCAATTGGCTTAGGGTTGCTTCCAACATTTTGATCTTCCGGGCATTTTCAAAGGGCGCGTACGATAAAGAAAAGTCACCACAGGCGCCAGGGTTATTCCGGCGCAGAGCCTTGATTTTGCTGGCGGCGAACTTTCCTGCGAGTGTTAAAGACTGCGATTGGCCCATCTGGTTCCTGCAGCTCGTCAGGGGCAGGCAATTGTTTGCCGCGCCCCCTTGATTGCACGGGCGTAAGCCAGGCCACTCAAAAGCTTTTTGACAGCATCACATTTCGACAGGTTAGAATCGCTGGCACGCAGACTGCATGGTCAGTTTGTGCCCGCCTTTCAGATTTCCGGAGTACTGCCTTTGAATGCGACGACCATCAACAGCCTGTTCTTGATCGGCGCGTTGCTGGTAGGTGCGAGCATTCTGGTGAGTTCACTGTCCTCACGCCTGGGCATCCCGATTCTGGTAATCATCCTGGCGGTGGGCATGACCGCCGGCGTCGACGGCGGCGGCATCATCTTCGATAACTACCCCACCGCTTACCTGGTCGGCAACCTGGCGCTGGCCGTGATCCTGCTCGACGGTGGCTTGCGCACCAGGGTCTCGAGCTTTCGCGTGGCGTTATGGCCCGCGTTGTCGCTGGCCACCGTCGGGGTGCTGATCACCACCGGGCTGACCGGCATGGCCGCGGCCTGGCTGTTCGACCTGAACCTGATCCAGGGCCTGTTGATCGGCGCCATCGTCGGCTCCACCGATGCCGCGGCGGTGTTCTCCCTGCTCGGCGGCAAGGGCCTCAACGAACGGGTGACTGCCACCCTGGAAATCGAGTCCGGCAGCAACGACCCGATGGCGGTGTTCCTCACCGTGACCCTGATCGACATGCTCGCCAGCGGCCAGACCGGCCTGCACTGGAGCCTGCTGACCCACCTGCTGCGTGAGTTCGGCATCGGCGGCCTGATTGGCCTGGGCGGTGGCTGGTTGATGCTGCAGATGGTCAACCGCATCAACCTGGCCACCGGCCTGTACCCGATCCTGGTGATCGCCGGCGGCCTGGTGGTCTTTGCCCTGACCAACGCCCTGCACGGCAGTGGTTTCCTCGCGGTGTACCTGTGTGGCCTGGTGATCGGCAACCGCCCGGTACGCAGCCGCCACGGCATTCTGCACATGCTCGATGGCATGGCGTGGCTGGCGCAGATCGGCATGTTTCTGGTGCTGGGCCTGCTGGTCACGCCCCACGATCTGCTGCCGATCGCCCTGCCGGCCCTCGGCCTGGCCCTGTGGATGATCCTGTTTGCCCGCCCCCTGTCGGTGATGGTCGGCCTGCTGCCGTTCAAGGCCTTCCATGGCCGGGAAAAGGTGTTCATTTCCTGGGTCGGCCTGCGCGGCGCGGTACCGATCATTCTCGCGGTGTTCCCGCTGATGGCGGGGCTGCCCAATGCCCAGCTGTATTTCAACCTGGCGTTCTTCATTGTGCTGGTGTCACTGCTGGTCCAGGGCACAAGCCTGCCGTGGGTGGCCAAGCTGCTGAAGGTGACGGTACCGCCGGAGCCCGCGCCGATCTCCCGCGCAGCCCTGGAAGTACACGTGACCAGCGAGTGGGAACTGTTCGTTTACCGCCTAGGCGCGGAGAAATGGTGCATCGGCGCAGCGCTGCGTGAGCTGAAAATGCCCGAAGGCACCCGCATCGCGGCACTGTTTCGTGGCCAGCAACTGCTCCATCCGTCGGGTAGTACGGTGCTGGAAGTCGATGACCTGCTCTGCGTGATCGGCCATGAACACAACCTCCCGGCCCTGGGAAAACTGTTCAGCCAGGCACCGCAACGGGGCCTTGACCTGCGCTTCTTCGGCGACTTCGTTCTCGAAGGCGACGCCCAGCTGGGCGCGGTTTCCGCGCTGTACGGGCTGCAACTGGAAGGGGTCGATCCGGACATGCCGCTCAGTCGCTTCATTACCCAGAAAGTCGGCGGCGCTCCGGTGGTGGGTGACCAGGTGGAATGGAACAACACCATCTGGACGGTCGCCGTCATGGACGGGAACAAGATTGCCAAAGTGGGCGTCAGATTCCCCGAAGGAAGTCGCCCGGGCCCCGGGTTGTTCCTCTAAACTCCTTTTTCCGCCACGTCTTCGATCGGTCTCTATGCCAACCCTGCGCACATTTTTAGCTATCGCCCTGCTGGGGCTGAGTCTTTCCGTCGGCACCCTGCAGGCGGCCGAACCACCCTCCGCTGACGCCGTGCAGAAGAGCCTGGACAAGATCGCCGAACGCAAACTGCCCGAGGCCGATCAAAAAGCCCTGCAAGCGGTGCTGCAACAGACCCTGGCCCAGCTGTCGAAAAAGGCCGATTACGACAAGCGCCTCACCGACCTCAAGCAACAACTGAGCACCGCGCCCAAGCAGAACATCGAGAACCAGCGCGAACTGGAACGCCTCGAGGCGACCAAGGTGATCCCGGTTGCCCAGCGCTACGCCAGCCTGAGCGTGCCGCAACTGGAGCAGATGCTCACCGATCGCAGCACCCAGCAAAGCGACCTGCAAAAGGCCCTGGCCGAAGCCAACAGCCTGATCATCACGGCCCAGACCCGCCCCGAGCGCGCCCAGGCCGAAATCAGCAGTAGCCAGACTCGCATCCTGCAGATCAACAACATCCTCAAGACCGGCAAGGACAACGGCAAGACCCTCTCCAACGAACAACGCGACCTGCTCAATGCCGAGCTCGCCGCCTTGAACGCGCTGATCCCGCTGCGCCGCCAGGAACTGGCCGGCAACAGCCAGCTGCAGGACCTGGGCAACAGCCAGCACGACCTGCTGACCGAACGCACCGCGCGCATGGAGCAGGAGATCCAGGACCTGCAGACCCTGATCAACCAGAAACGCCTGGCACAGTCCCAGGAGACGGTGACCCAGCAGTCGATCGAAGCCCAGAAAGCCGGCGGCAGCAGCCTGCTCGCCACTGAAAGTGCGGCCAACCTGAAGCTCTCCGACTACCTGCTCAAAAGCACCGACCGCCTCAACGAGCTGACCCAGCAGAACCTGCAAACCAAGCAGCAGCTCGACACCGTGACCCAGAGCGACGCGGCGCTGGACGAACAGATCAGCGTCCTCAAGGGCAGCCTGCTGCTGTCCAAGATCCTCTACAAGCAGAAGCAGGCGTTACCCCGCCTGCGCCTGGACGGCGACCTGGCCGACCAGATTGCCGACATCCGCCTGTACCAGTTCGAAGTCAATCAGCAACGCGAGCTGATCAGCAATCCCACGGCTTATGTGGATAACTTGCTGGCGGCCCAACCGCCGGACCAGGTGACCCCGCAACTGCGCAAGAACCTGCTGGAGCTGGCGCTGACCCGGGCCGACCTGCTGGAGCGCCTGAACCGTGAACTGAGCGCCCTGCTCAACGAATCCATCACCCTGCAGCTGAACCAGAAGCAACTGCTGACCACCGCCCAGAACCTGCGCTCGACCCTCGACGAACAGATGTTCTGGATCCCCAGCAACAAACCGCTGGACCTGGAATGGCTGCGGACCGTGCCGACGCGCCTGGAAAAACAGATCAACACCCTGCCCTGGACCTCGACCCTGAGCGAGTTGAGTGACGGCCTGACCCAGCGACCACTGCTGTTCACCCCGCTGGCGTTGCTGTTCGGCTTTTTGCTGTGGCGCCGCAAGTACCTGTATGGCCGCCTGAACAAGGTCCACCAGGATATCGGGCACTTCAAGCGCGACAGCCAGTGGCACACGCCCCAGGCGATCCTGATCAACGTGCTGCTGGCGATGCCGGTATCCCTGGCACTGGCGCTGTGTGGCTACGCCCTGCAGATCGACGCCCGCGGGCAGAACACCAACCTCGGCGCGGCCCTGCTGCAAGTGTCCCAGGCCTGGTTGGTGTTCTACACCGCCTACCGGATCCTGGCGCCGGGCGGCGTGGCCCAGCTGCACTTCCGCTGGGAAAAACCCCAGGTCGAGTTCCTTCGCACCTGGATCCGGCGCCTGGGCGTGGTCGTGATCGCGCTGGTCGCCGTGGTGGCGGTGGCCGAGTTGCAACCGGCGGCGCTGGCCGACGACGTGCTGGGCATCGGCGTGGTGCTGACCTGCTACGCCCTGATGGCCTGGCTGCTCAGTCGCCTGCTGCTCAACAGCCCGAACCACAACAACGCCTCGCTGTTTCGCAAGGCGCTCGGGGTGCTGTTCACCGCCCTGCCCGTGGCCTTGTTCATTGCCGTGTGCTTCGGCTACTTCTACACCGCCTTGAAGCTCAGCGACCGGCTGATCAACACCCTGTACCTGTTGATGTTCTGGCTGGTGATCGAGGCCACCTTCGTGCGCGGCCTTTCCGTGGCGGCTCGGCGCCTGGCCTACCAGCGAGCGCTGACCAAGCGCCTGGCGGCCAAGGAAGCCGGCGACGGCGAAGTGGTGGTCGAAGAGCCGACGCTGGACATCGAGAAGGTCAACGAGCAATCCCTGCGCCTGATCCGCCTGGCCCTGCTGGGTGGCTTCATTGCCGCCCTGTACTGGGTCTGGGCCGACCTGATCACGGTGTTCTCGTACCTGGACAACATCACCCTCTACGAATACACCAGCGGCACCGGCGCCAACATGAGCATGGTGCCGATCAGCATCGGCGACATGCTCGGAGCCCTGATCATCATCGGCATCACCCTGGCCCTGGCACGCAACCTGCCCGGCCTGCTGGAAGTGCTGGTACTGTCCAAGCTGAACCTGGCCCAGGGCAGCGCCTACGCCACCACCACCTTGCTGACCTATGTGATTGCCGGCATTGGCTTTGTGACCACGCTGTCGACCCTCGGGGTCAGTTGGGACAAGCTGCAATGGCTGGTGGCCGCGCTGTCGGTCGGCCTGGGTTTCGGCATGCAGGAAATCTTCGCCAACTTCATCTCCGGGATCATGATCCTGTTCGAGCGTCCGGTACGGATCGGCGACACCATCACCATCGGCAACCTGTCGGGCACGGTGAGCAAAATCCGCATCCGCGCCACCACCATCACCGACTTCGACCGCAAGGACATCATCGTCCCGAACAAGACGTTCATCACCGGGCAACTGATCAACTGGTCGCTGACCGACACGGTCACCCGCGTGACGCTCAAGCTTGGCGTGGACTATGGCTCGGACCTGGACCTGGTCAAGGAGCTGCTGCTCAAGGCCGCCCGCGAAAACCCGCGGGTGCTCAAGGAGCCGGAGCCCCTGGTGTACTTCCTGAACTTCGGCGAAAGCACCCTGGATCACGAACTGCGCGTGCACGTGCGTGACCTGGGTGACCGCAACCCGGTCCTCGACGAGATCAACCGGTTTATCAACCGTGAATTCAAGAAGCAGCACATCAACATCTCGTTCCGCCAGATGGAGATCTACCTGAAGAACCTCCACGGCCAGGAGTACAAGATGGTGCCGATCGAACCGGAAACGAAAACCATCGTTCCGGCAAAGGACCTCCCTGGCGAGCAACCGCCGTCCGCGCCGAAACTCGACTAACCGCGCAATCCCCAGCAGAATGCTCGGACATTCTGCTGGAGATGGCCGTTGAAAGCCCTCGACGAACTGACCTTCGACAACCGCTTCGCTCGCCTGGGCGACGCGTTTTCAACCCATGTCCTGCCCGAGCCCATCAGCGAGCCGCGCCTGGTCGTGGCCAGCCACGCCGCCATGGCCCTGCTGGACCTCGCCCCCGCGGTGGCCGAGACCCCGGTGTTCGCCGAGCTGTTCGGCGGTCATAAACTGTGGGCCGAGGCCGAACCCCGGGCAATGGTCTACTCCGGGCATCAGTTCGGCTCCTATAACCCGCAACTGGGCGATGGCCGCGGCCTATTGCTGGGCGAGGTCTACAACCAGGCCGGCGAGCATTGGGACCTGCATCTCAAGGGGGCCGGGCAGACGCCTTACTCCCGCATGGGCGATGGCCGAGCGGTGCTGCGCTCCTCGATCCGCGAGTTCCTCGCCTCAGAAGCGCTGCACGCATTGGGCATCCCGAGCAGCCGCGCGCTGTGCGTAATCGGCTCCAGCACACCCGTGTGGCGCGAAAAACAGGAGCGGGCGGCGATGGTCCTGCGCCTGGCGCCGAGCCACGTGCGTTTCGGTCACTTTGAATACTTCTACTACACCAAGCGTGCCGAGCAGCAGAAGGCCCTCGGCGAACACGTCCTGGCACTGCACTTCCCCGAGTGCCTGGAACAGCCGGAGCCGTACCTGGCGATGTTCCGGGCAATCGTCGAGCGCAACGCCGAACTGATTGCCAAGTGGCAGGCGTATGGGTTCTGCCATGGAGTGATGAACACCGACAACATGTCGATCCTGGGCATCACCTTCGACTTCGGGCCGTTCGCCTTTCTCGACGACTTCGATGCCCACTTCATCTGCAACCACTCCGATGACCAGGGTCGCTACTCGTTCAGCAACCAGGTACCGATCGGTCAGTGGAACCTCAGTGCCCTGGCACAAGCCCTGACGCCATTCATCAGCGTCGAAGCCCTGCGCGAGACCCTGAGCCTGTACCTGCCGCTGTTCCAGGCCCACTACCTGGACCTGATGCGCCGGCGCCTGGGCCTGACCACCGGCGAAGACAATGACCAGGCACTGGTCGAGCAGTTGTTGCAGCTGATGCAAAACAGCGCCGTCGACTACAGCCTGTTTTTCCGCCGCCTCGGCGATGAAGCCCCCGAACAGGCCCTCGCCCGCTTGCGCGATGACTTTGTCGACATTCAGGGTTTCGATGCGTGGGGTGAGCGCTACAGGGCCCGGGTGGCCCGTGAAGGAGTGGTTGACCAGGAGCAACGCCGCACACGAATGCACGGGGTCAACCCGCTGTACATCCTGCGCAACTATCTGGCGCAAAAAGCCATCGATGCGGCAGAAAACGGCGACTACTCGGAGGTCCGCCGACTGCATGCGGTGCTGAGCAAGCCATTCGAGCAACAAGCGGGGATGGAAAGCTACGCAGAGCGACCGCCGGAATGGGGCAAGCATCTGGAGATCAGTTGTTCGTCGTGAGGTGAGTCAGATAAAAACTTCAACCGACACGCTAAAGCGCTCGGCCAACCAGCGGACTTGGCGCAGGTTGAGCTGGCGCTTGCCACTCAGGATTTCGGACACGACCGACTGAGGGCCGACGCCAGGCAGGTCGCTCTGGCTGAGGCCGTGTTCACGCATCAAGTAGCCAAGAATCTCGACCCCGCTAGGCTTGGGCATCGGGTGATGCTTATGGTCCCACTCCTCAATCCAGTCAACAATGATATCCACCAGGCTCATCAGCGGGTGGGACTCATCATCGCCCGTCATCTCGAGCAACTCGTCCAGCGCATGCGCCAGCAGGTCATAGTCATCTTCACTTTTCGGTTTTCGAAGCAGCGGTGAGACAAACTCCCAATGCTCGGCAGCTTTTTTGATCAGTACACTCATGCTTTTTCCTCCTTCCACTTGCCGCGGTCATATTCGCGATGATCCAGCACAGGCTTGATATAAAGCTTTTTCGATCGATATCTGACAAAAGCTATCAACCGCAGCTTGTTGCCACCGATATCGAAAACATGAAGCTCACCTACCTTGTCGACAGCAGAGAATGTGGCTCTCATCGCCGCAAAATCCGACGGATTGCTTCCTTTGGCTAATTGATACCAATGGTCCAGCGCATTGGCTGCCATTGGCCATCTGACCTTGGCTTCACGTACTCTTTTTTCGGTGAGAACATGCATGCAACATCCTTATCGCATTTTGCTATGGGGAGTTATTCACAGATAAGAAATATCGCAAGTTGCGATAATCCGAAGTAGACCAGCGGTCTGGCTCGGTACGACTCAGCCTGGTTTTCACGCTGATCACTGCGCGATTGAAAACATGAGCAAACGTCTCCAACTAGGTGATATCAGCTTCCCATTGGATATCACTCATGACCGACCCACTCCTCATCCCCTGCCCCCACTGCAACGGCCTCAACCGCATTCCCGCCGAACGCCTGGGCGACCATCCGAAATGCGGGCGCTGCAAGGCCGAAGTCCTGCTGAACAAGCCGTTCGAGTTGAAACAGGGGGACTACGCCAGCCAGATCAAGGGTGACCTGCCGTTGCTGGTGGATGTGTGGGCGGATTGGTGCGGGCCGTGCAAGTCCTTTGCACCGGTGTTCGCCCAGGCTGCCGCGCAGTTGCAGGGCAAATGCCGCCTGGCCAAGCTGGACAGCGAGGCCAATCAGCAACTGTCGGCTCAGTTGGCGATTCGCTCGATTCCCAGCCTGATCCTGCTCAAGAACGGCCGGGAAGTGGCACGCCAGAGCGGGGCCATGCCGTTACCGCAATTGCTCGGCTGGCTGCGCGCCCAAGGCATCTGATGCGCGCGTGAAGGTCAGGAGTGTTCCAGCAGATTGTGCAGGTCGACGAACTGCTGGGTCAGTTTATGCCGAGGGTCGAGGTGGATCAGCGGCATGTTGGCCTGGTGCGACTCACGCATGCGCACCGAACTGCCCAGGTACACCGGCAACACCGGCAGGCCTTCGGCAATCAACTCATCGAGCATCTGCTGCGGCAGACTGGCCCGCGCCTGGAATTGGTTGACCACGATGCCTTCGACCTCCAGGCCTTCGTTGTGGTCTTCCTTCAACTCTTCGATCTCCGCCAGCAGGCCGTACAGCGCCTGACGGGAGAAACTGTCGCAATCAAAGGGAATCAACACACGATCGGCGGCGATCAACGCTGAAACCGCATAAAAGTTCAGGGCTGGCGGGGTGTCGAGGTAGATCCGGTCGTAGTCTTCGGCCAGTTCATCGAGCAATTTGCGCAGTTTGTTGATCTTGTGTTTGGCCTCAAGCTTGGGCTGCAGGTCGGCCAGTTCGGCCGTGGCCGTGATCACGTGCAGGTTGTCGAACGGGGTTTCATAGATATCCACCCGGTTCTTCTTCGAGAACGGCCCGGACGACAGGGTCTGCTTGAAGAAATCGGCAATCCCCATCGGAATGTCATCGCCGGTCAGGCCGGTGAGGTATTGAGTGGAGTTGGCCTGGGCATCGAGATCCACCAGCAGGGTGCGATAGCCCTCGCTGGCGCTGACCGCCGCCAGATTGCAGGCAATACTGGACTTACCCACGCCACCTTTCTGATTGAACACCACGCGCCGCATTGCAAAACCTCCGTGTATCAAAGAATGACCGAGTGTAGTAGGCCTCGATGCTGCTTAGCTACCTTGGCGGCAAACGGACTACAGAGTCAGCTGCAATCCCCTCGAATTAACCAGCGCGTTCCTCCATTGGCTGAAGACGTGACTGGCGGATTATCCCGACGAAAACCGCAGAATTGCCTCGCTGCCCATTACTTGAGAACGCTCACCATCTACTGAACAAAATGTAACCAGCATTTGCTACAAGCCAACAGCACCGGGATAATGCGCGACACTCGGCCGTCATGCCACGCCAGGTCAGTCCCTGATCGAAACGACTTACCGCGTCAAGCAAGCCCGCAGGGGCGGGAATAATTCAGTGATCACATTCAGCATCGCCCAATGGCGCGCCTGGGCCCCTGGGCTCGTAAGCGTGGACGACTGGCAAGCCTGGAGCCGCCGACCGGTGGTGCTCCCGGGTAGCGATGAAGCCCCCGACGTGTCCTTTCTTCCGGCCATGCAGCGCCGCCGCCTGAGCCGCCTGGCCCGCATGGCCTTCAGCGTCGGCTGGCCGCTGGCCGAAGGGCGCGAGCAACTGCCCTTGGTGTTCGTGTCCCGTCATGGCGAAACCCCGCGCACCTTCGAGATCCTCAGCGACCTGGCGGCCGAGCAACCGCTATCCCCTACCCAGTTCAGCCTGTCAGTACACAATGCGATCATCGGACTGTGGTCGATCATGCGCGGTGAAACCAGCGAAATGACCGCCCTGGCCGCCGCCGGCGACGGCCTCGAACATGGCGTGCTGGAAGCCGCCGCCCTGCTCGACGAAGGCGCACCGGCAGTGCTGCTGGTGGTGACCGAGGATCAGCCACCCCAGGCCTACTCGCCGTGGATCGACGACGTGCCGTTTCCCTACGCCGTCGGCTTGCTGCTGACCCCCGGTAATGACTGGCAGCTGTCCCTGAACAGTGCAGCGGATCCGTTGTCCAACGCCCACTGGCCCCACGCGCTGAATCTGTTACCTGTGCTGCTCGGCCAGGAGACTTCTTGCCAACATGCCTGGAAAAATCGTGTATGGACCTGGCAACGCAATCCGTGACCGAAAAAAACCGCGACGCCTACTATTGGCGCCTGCTGGCGACGGCTGCCAGCTTTGCCCTGTTCGGGCTGGGCGGGCTGTGCCTGCGCCTGGTGGTTTTCCCGGTACTCGGTTGCCTGCCCGGGGATGCCCCGACCCACAGGCGGCGGGCTCGCGCGACGGTCAGCCGGCTGTTCTGGCTGTTTGTGCGGTTCATGGCCCGTACCGGCGTGCTGACCTATGACATCCAGGGCGCAGAACGCCTCGGTCGACCGGGGCAGATGATCATGGCCAATCACCCCTCGCTGATCGACGTGGTGTTTCTGATCGGCCTGGTGCCCCACGCCAATTGCGTGGTCAAGCAAAGCCTTTGGCAGAACCCCTTTACCCGCAGTCCGCTACGCTGCACCGAATACATCAGCAACGACGGCAGCATGGACATGCTCGATGCCGCCGCCGACGCGCTCAGGAGCGGGCAAACCCTGATCATCTTCCCGGAAGGCACACGCACCCAGCCCGGCCAACCACCGGTCTTGCACCGTGGAGGGGCGGCCATTGCCCTGCGAGGTGCGAGCATCCTCACCCCGGTGGTCATCAAGGTCAGCCCGACCACCCTGACCAAGGCCGAACCCTGGTACCGGATTCCCAAGCGCCGCGTGCATTTCAGTTTCCACGTGGGGGCCGATATAGACCCACAAGCCTTCGCCGCGATGGGGCCTGCGCCGCAGGCCTCGCGCAAGCTCAACGACTACTTGCA
>Ga0067045_1004423_pt1 | contig 20374 bp, 18 predicted proteins | sample TerdegcTABiofilm_FD_59184 | JGI IMG/M metagenome (GOLD analysis project Ga0067045, IMG submission 59184) | Combined Assembly of (Gp0054472, Gp0054536) Wastewater bioreactor microbial communities from Singapore -Terephthalate degrading...
AAACACTTTTTAAAATAGCTTCTTCCTTTAAAGACAATTTTTTATCTATTGGGAAAAAGAGTTCTTTATATTCTTTATCACTTTCATTTTCTTGAAAAAATAAATTAGTTGTATTCATCTTTTTTTCCTCTTTTTGCGAGCCAAGGATGGCGAGCATTCTTGACGGGCGAGTTTTTGTTTCTTTATTCATTCTAATCATAACAGTTTTTGTCCACCTCGGCATGTCACACAACTAATTGTTTACTGCAATTTAATTTTTTTAAATGAATTTATTATTTTTATTTCGTATAGTCTACTAATTAATAAGATTATGCGAATGGAAGATAGCAAAATCAATCTATTTCGGGAAGTCCTCTCTCTAAGAAATTACTCACAAAGTACAATAAAAACTTACTTAAAAGCAGTAGACCAATACAATAAATTTGTGAATTTACAAAAGCCCGCTCAAGATTCTTTGTATAAATTTGCAGTACAGCTAAAAGAAAAAAATCTCTCTTTTAGTCACATAAAAAACTCTGTTATGGCAGTTAAACTCTATTCTGAAATAATATTTAATCAAAAATTGAATAGCGATTTTTTGCATGGCTATCGAAAAGAAAGAAAACTGCCTGACGTTTTGAGTATTGAAGAAATCAAGCAAGTAATCGATTGTATAGAAAATCTGAAGCATAAAACTATCATCTCACTAATTTATTCATGCGGTTTGCGTATAAGTGAATGTGTGAATATTAAAATAAGTGATATTGATTCTAAACGTATGATGATTAAAATAGCAGAGTCGAAAGGGAACAAAGACCGCTATGTGCCTATTTCAAATAAAATGCTTTCGTTATTAAGGGAATACTATAAACAATATAGACCCAAGGAATTTTTATTTGAAGGACAGGTACAAAAATATTACTCGGTGCGAAGTATTCAGTCAATATTAAAATCAGCTTTGGCTAAAACAAAAATAAAAAAGAGTATTTCCGTTCATTCTTTACGCCATTCTTATGCAACTCATTTGCTTGAACAGGGCACAGATATATCAATAATTCAAAAATTACTTGGGCATAAGGATATTAAAACAACTCTGCTTTATACACAGATAAGTAAAACACAACTCACAAAAATTAATAATCCATTCGATTCATTTTAATAATTTTTCACTTACCCATCTTCACAATTTCATAAAACTCATCTTTTGTAATAGGCATAACGGAAAGCCGGTTGCCCCGTTGAAGAAGCTGCATCTTCTGAAGTTTTTTGTTCTTACGCATATCATCAATCGGAACAAAGTTTTTAAACTTTTTTAGTAACTTAATATCAACCATCATCCACGCGGGATTATCTTTTTTACTTTTAGGATCATAGTGAGGATTTTCGGGATCGAATGCGGTAAAATCGGGATAAGCTTCTTTTACAACTTTGCAAACACCGGCAGCACCCGGAGGTTCGCCATTACTGTGGTAAAAAATTACTTTGTCGCCAATTTTCATTTCATCCCTTATAAAGTTTCGTGCTTGATAGTTGCGCACTCCATCCCAGTAAGTAGTTTGATTTTTTTCTTTCTCTAAAAAATCAATAGGGTAACAGTTGGCTTCGGATTTCATTAACCAGTATTTCATTGCAATCTCATTTTTAATTATGAACAAGTCTGTTTATAAAAAAGTTTTCAAATGCCAGGTGCATAAGGGAATTCTAAACTCATATAATACTCTAATGTATGTTCGGGCTGTTCATATTCTTTTGGTATCGGCATTTTAGAAAAGGTCTGGAAATAGAGAAGACAAGCATCTCTCCACCAAACGGCTTCTTTCAACTGAATTGCTAATAACATTTTTACATGGTTAAATCTCAGTAGATCAATTTTGTTTTTAAGTGAATCCCAAATCTTAATCATATTACGCACTCCGTTTACTCCCCAATTATATCTGTAACATAATTCATCCCAGAGGGTTCTTCCGGATTTCATTTTATAATTCCATGGCAGATGATGAAACCACAAAAGATATTCATCCGGACAAGTTTGGAGTGAGGAGTAAAATTGATTTACCTCCGCAGCATACTGACCTGTTGCATTGCTACCTGTTATTGTTCTATCGAAACCGATTCCGTTTGAATCCGCTTTATGATAATAGACAGAAGTCCAATCGGCTCTATGCTTCTCTTTAATCCACGGCGCCGGACCGTAATGATGATCCCATCCCATTATGTGATGCAGTCCCAACGGAGTCATATAATTAACGCAATACTCATGTGAGGGTAACATAATTTTTTTTATTGATGAAACTACTTCTCTGTCGTAAGCAAATGTCATCTTAATCCATTCATCAGCAATTTCTTCAGATGTAAGTTGATGATCCCATGCGAGGCGACCGAATGCATACCAGTTTGCCTGACCAAATAAATGTCCTGTCCAGTTCCGATCGGTTCCTGTATTTGCAACACCGGCAATACCTGTTAAAGTGTGATTGTCTGCTGAGCCATCAATAATTTTTGCAACTGTTGAACCTTTTCCTTTTGTGTAAGTATCGGACTCAAGAGATTCTTTATACATTGGTGCCAGATAAACAAGGTTGGTTGCCTGACCAAGATATTCCTGAGTAATTTGAAATTCCATCATCAATGGAGTTTTAGACATTGCACCGAACAACGGATGAAACGGTTCGCGCGGTTGAAAATCAATCGGACCATTTTTCACCTGAACTAAAACATTATCTCTAAACTTTCCATCGAGAGGTTTAAACTCGTTATACGCTTGTTTGACGCGGTCTTCGGGTGTTTCGTTACTATAAACAAATGCACGCCACATTACCACGCCGCCAAATGGTTTAAGTGCATCTGCTAACATATTAGCTCCGGCCGAATGCGAACGTCCATAATTCTGCGGTCCGGGTTGACCTTCGGAATTTGCCTTAACAAGGAATCCACCAAAGTCGGGAATAAGTTTGTAAATCTCTTCAACTTTTTTATTCCACCAGAGCTGAACATTTTGATCAAGCGGGTCAGCAGTTTTTAATCCGCCAATTTCAATTGGTGCACTAAAGCGAGCAGTAAGGTAAACTTTTATTCCGTAAGGTCTGAAAACATTAGCGAGTGCTGCAACTTTTGTTAGATAATAAGGAGTTAATACTTGAGCATTTGCGTTAACATTGGTAAGAACAGTTCCATTAATTCCTATTGATGCATTGGCTCTTGCGTAATCTTTATATTGAGGATAAATATAATCGGGTAATTTGTGCCAATCCCATATCGAAAATCCGGCGTAACCTCTTTCTACAGTTCTATCGAGATTATCCCAATGATTTAGTAAACGTAAATTTATTTTTGGTGATGATGAAAAATTGATGTTGTCTATCGGTTGATTAGTTTGAAGCATTTTTAAGAAATGAAATGTTCCGTATAGAACACCAACATCGGTGTTTGCTGTAATTACAATTGACTTTTTATTTTTAACTGATGCCGTGATAATTAGAAAACCTTCATTACCTAATCTAAGAAGTTGAGACTCGAGTTTAAGATCTTTGAGCAATTTTGATTCGGAATAATTAGATAAAATTATTGTGCCAGTAGAATTAATATTTTTTGCAAGCGGAATTTTTTTGCCGAGGAGTCCGCTTAATCCAACTTCCAATTCTTCCTTTGCAGCAAGCATTGTAGAAGAATTTCCATCTACGTAATAAGAAGTAATCTGTTTTGAATATTCTTTGATAAGATTAGTGCTGGTAAGTTTATCATATCTTAGCCAGAGCCGGTAACCATCCTCTGCATATAACTTAAAAGTGTTGAATAAAATTAGAATAAGAAGAATAGTTAAATGGCGTGGACGAATCATTTTAAACTCCGCTATTTGGATGAATATCGAAGAATATTTATTCGAATATAAAAATTAGTTTAATAACTTTTTTAGAAATTCACCGGTAAAAGATTTTTCGTTAGCTGCAATTTCTTCCGGAGTTCCGACTGCAACAATCTCGCCCCCTTTATCGCCGGCATCCGGTCCAAGATCAATTATATAATCTGCACATTTTATTATATCTAAGTTATGTTCAATAATAACAACGGAGTTCTGATTGGCGATAAGCATCTGAAAACATTTAAGTAGTTTGTTTATGTCATCAAAATGCAAACCGGTTGTCGGTTCATCAAAAATAAAAAGTGTGTGAACATTTTTCTTTTGTGTTGCAAGGTGAGAAGCAAGTTTAACGCGCTGCGCCTCGCCGCCGGATAAAGTGGTTGACGGCTGACCAAGTTTAATGTAACCTAAACCAACATCGGCAAGCACTTTTAATATCTTTTGAATCTTCTCCACATTTTCGAAAAAGAGAATCGCTTCATCAACTGTCATGTTCAGAACATCAACAATGTTCTTACCTTTGTAAGTAATTTCTCTTACTTCCTTTTTGAAGCGTGTGCTTTTGCAATCATCGCATTCAAGGTATAGGTCGGCAAGAAATTGCATTTCAATTTTGACATACCCTTCTCCTTCGCAAGTGTCGCATCTTCCGCCCGGGACGTTGAAAGAAAAGAATCCCGGCTTATAACCCCGTGCACGCGCCGAAGGTGTTGACGCATAGAGTTCTCTAATTAATTCATAACCTTTTACATAACTGATCGGATTAGAACGCGGAGTTTTACCGATAGGGGACTGATCTACAATTTCAACCTGGTCTATGTAGCGCGCACCTTCTATTGAATCGAACTTACCTAACCTTGGCGGATTACCACCATTCATCTTAACAATTCCACCATACAAAATATCGTGAACAAGTGTGCTTTTACCCGAGCCGCTTACACCTGTTACAACTACAAATTTTTTAAGTGGGAATTCTACTGTAACATTTTTTAAGTTGTTCTCTCGCGCACCAATAATTTTAATTACTTCGGTCTTTCGCTTATTTCTTAAGTCTGGAATTGGTATTTCTAATTCACCGGAAAGATACTTGCCGGTCAGCGAATTCGGGTTCTTAATAATTTCGTTGTAAGTACCTTGAGCAACAATTTCTCCACCGTGAATTCCGGCACGCGGACCCATATCAAAAATCATATCCGCTTCACGCATCATTTCCGGATCGTGTTCAACAACTACAACTGTATTACCGATATCTCGTAAGGACTTTAAAATTTTTATCAGTCTGGAATTATCACGCGGATGTAAACCGATGCTCGGTTCATCCAAAACGTATAACGTGCTCATTAATGCAGAGCCGAGTGATGTTGCAAGATTAATTCTTTGTGTCTCGCCGCCGGATAGCGTGCTGCTTAACCGGTCCAATGTAAGGTAACCGAGTCCAACATCATTTAAAAATATTAATCGTTTTACAATTTCATCATAAATACGCTGACCAATGGATTTATCGTTGCCGGTTAATTTTAGATTTTTGAAAAATTCGAGCGCGCGTTCAATGGACATTAGAACTATATCGTGAATCGATTTAGAGTTTATCATAACTTGTAATGCTTCTCTTCTTAAACGTGAACCTCTGCATGCGTGACATGTTGTATAACCTCTGTACTTACTTAGTAAAATTCTTATGTGCATCTTATAAGTTTTTTGCTCGAGGTGTTCAAAGAAACCGTTAATACCGGCAAATCCCTTGAAACCCTCTTTAATATAATTTAGCTGTTCGGCAGATAAATCCTTAAAAGGGATATCAAGCGGAATTCTGTTATTGTTATTGCGGATTAAATCGCGCATGTACTTGCTGTACTTAACCGTTCGCCACGGTGCAATAGCTCCTTCTGCCAATGTAAGGTTAGGATTTGGAACGATTAGATCCATTTCGTAACCCATTGTTTTGCCAAAACCCTGACAAACGGGGCAAGCACCAAATGGATTATTGAACGAAAAAAATCTGGGTTCGGGTTCTTCGTATCGGATGCCGCAGCATTCATAAAATCTTGTGAAGTGATTTACTTTGTTGTTCTCTGCATTAATAATTGTTAGCCGACCTTCACCTTCTTTAAATCCGGCTTCAATTGAATCAGCAAGAGTTTCTCTTACTTTTCCTTTTTTAATTTTGAATCGATCGAGAACAACAATAATTTTTTCTTTCGATTTAGGAATCTGGATTTGTTCATTTAGATCCAGGAGTTGGTTCTTAATAAAAATTCTGAAGAATCCTTTTTTTCTTAATAGATCAAATTCTTCTTCAACTGTTCTACCTTCGTGAGAGTGAATAGGGAAACCGAGATAAAATTTATCTTCCTCGTTCTGATTTTCGAGCCATTCGGAAATGGTTCCTACAGTATCTTTCTTAACAACTTTTCCGCAGCTGAAGCAATAAGTCTTTCCAACCCGTGCAAATAATAGTCTTAGGTAATCATAAACTTCTGTGCTTGTGCCAACGGTTGAGCGTGGATTTCGTGCGCCGGTTTTTTGTTCTATTGCAACAGATGGAGATATTCCACTTATAAAATCGACTTCGGGCTTGTTCATTCTTTCTAGGAATTGACGCGCATAAGAGGAAAGACTTTCTACATATCTGCGTTGACCTTCTGCATACAATGTATCGAATACAAGTGAAGATTTTCCACTTCCGCTTACACCGGTAAATACAACAAGTTTATTGCGCGGTATCTCTAATGAGATGTTTTTAAGATTATGCTGACGCGCGCCTCGTATAATAATTTTATTTTCGGAGACTGACTTATTATTCTTTGCCATTATTGAAATTTAGGGTAATTGCAAACAGCAAATTACAAAATTGCTGTAACAATCAGAAAGAGGTTAGCCAAATTATCTGTTCGTTAAAATGGAAATTCGGTATAAATAAAACTTATTTCTTCTCGATCTTTTTTTCGAGTTCTAACAATTCTTTTATGCGTTTATCAAGTATATCATTCTGTTCTTTTAATTCTTTCATCCGTTTTTCTATTTCAGTTTCAAACTCTGCCTTACTCCAATAACCCCGCTGTTCAAAGTAACTCTTGAATAACCAGTTATGTTTAAGTGCTTCCATATTTTCTGCAAGACTTGATGTTGCTAACCGTGCATCTTCAGAAGTTTTAGATAAATTGTAAATCATTGTGCGGATTGAGTCGGCTATTTTTTGATCTGTAATCAAAGTACCCAATGCACCTTCACCTCTATCAACACGATCAACAATGCGACGAACGTCTGTAACCGCAGTATCAACGTTAGAAATAATAGAGCCGATACTTTTACTTGTGGTTACTATTATGTCGGTTATATCGCTCAAACGTTCGGTTAGAATATTCATGTTTTTGTCTGCGTTCTGAGTAATACTAACAGCAGCTTTATAAAGTTTGTCGTCGTTTACAAGTTTACCAAAGGTTCCTTCGCCGCTATTTGTTTTAGCGATTATTTCGGATAAATCTTTCGTAAGATCCTTCAAGTAAGAAATTACAGCTTCTGTTTCCTCAACAACAGCGGCAATGTTTAAAGGATTTTTCGATTTAATAATTCCGCCTTCTTCAACTTCTGCAAAATTTGATGAACCCGGAGTAATCGTAACAATTTTTTTACCTACCAGACCTTCTGTTTCAATTGCAGCCTGACTATCGAGACGAATAAACTGTTTAAGCGAGACATCAATTCGCATTCTTACTTCCACATTTCCGGTTGTCTCATCAACAAGCGAAATTCCGCTAACACTGCCGATGTCGTAGCCGCTTAATCTAACTGGTGCACCAGTTTTTAAGCCTTCAATCTGGTTGAAATAAGCTTTCACTTCTATTGTTCTTGTAAAAAGCTTTTCTTTACTACCCAATAAAAAGATTGATATAACAAGTAGAACAGTTCCAATGAAAATAAAAATACCAAGGCGTGCACCTTCTAATTGTTTTAACATTTTATTCCTCTCAAACTTTTATTATTTCGTTACTGAAAAAATTTTTAAGGAAGGGATCTTTGGAATCAGTTAGTTCTTTAATGCTCCCTTCATAAGCAACTTTAGCGTCTTTAAGAAAAATTGCTCGGTCTGCAATTATCTCTGCACATATAAGATCGTGAGTGACTGCAATGGATGTCATATTAAGTTTTTTCTGCAAATTTAAGATTAACTCGCTAATTTCTTTTGTTGTTATAGGATCAAGTCCTGTTGTTGGTTCATCGTAAAGCATCAATTGAGGATCAGTAATAATAGAACGTGCTAGTGCAATTCGTTTTTTCATACCGCCCGATAATTCTGATGGCATTTTGTCGATAGCATCTTCGAGCCCAACCAGTTCTAATGTAGAAAATACTTTATCTGATATATCTGAATGCTTCATTTCAGGGAAATGTCTTTTAAGCGGGAATGATAAATTTTCTCTAACAGACATTGAGTCGTATAGTGCCGAACCCTGAAAAAGGAAACCGATGTTCTTTCTTAACTTATTTAATTGACTAATCGAAAGTTCGAATATATTCTGACCATTAATTAATACTTCGCCAGAATCTGGATGCATAAGACCGATAATACATTTTAGCAAAACACTTTTACCCTGACCGCTTCTACCGAAGACAACCAGATTTTCAGCACGATACACCTCGAGTGAGATGTTATCGAGAACAATCAATTCATCAAAACGCTTTGATAAATTTTTTATTTCTACTAACCTAGAGTTGGCCATATCCATAATGAAATTTTTACTAGTATCATGTCAAAAATTAAAATAAGAAGTGAAGAGAGAACAACAGAAGTTGTAGAAGCTCTGCCAACGCCTTCGGTTCCACCTTCTGCTGTAAATCCTTTGTAGCATCCTACTAATCCAACTATGTAACCAAACACAAATGTTTTTGCTACCCCGGGAATAAAATCTCCGAACTCAACTGAACGGAGAACCGAATCGATGTAGTAGTGAATATTCATGTTCTCTGTTATTATTACGGCAATGTACCCGCCGAAGATGGCAATAATAATAACATATACAGAAAGAATTGGTAAAATCATTGTTGTTGCAATTATGCGTGTAACGACAAGAAATTTGAACGGATTAACTGCGGAAACTTCCATTGCATCTATTTGTTCGGTAACACGCATAGAACCGAGTTCTGCACCAATACCGGAGCTGACACGTCCTGCAAATATAAGAGCCGTAATTACAGGACCTAATTCTCTTACGACTGAAAGAGCAACCATGCCGGGAAGAAAATCCGTTGCACCGAATCTTTGAAGAACAGGTTGACTCTGCATTGCAAGTACAAGTCCGATTATTAAACCGGTTATACTGACAATTCCAAAAGTCTTAACACCAAGCTCGTCCATATGTTTTTTTATTTCAGAAATTTCATACGGAGGAAGAAAAGCTTGTTTAATAAATTCCCAGTTGAAAATAGTTAAGCCGGTTATCGTTGCAAAAAAATTGTATAGATAATCGGTGTAACTAAGTCTTCGGCTCTGTTTTAATCTGGGTAATCTCATTGATGAAGAAAATTACATTGTTATGTATATCAAAATAGTAAAATCATTTATTAGATTGAAGTGTGATTGATTAATTCCAGATTTATCGCGGATATGATAACAAATGCACTAAGAAAAAAATGTAAATGAATTTGCCACTAATTACACGAGTCGTCACAAATCATTCGTGAACATTAGTGCGATTCGTGGCTTTAAAATGCGTTCATAATATGATTAATCTTTGGTTTTTGATTGGGTAGATGAAGAATTGCAATTACATCTATTCTGCTTTCCTTATCCTTAATTTCATTTTCCCAAAGATAAGCCGAAGCAGTTTTCTTGATTTGATTTTGTTTGCCGCGAGTAATCGCTAATTCCGGTGGACCAAATTCTAAATTTTTTCTGTATTTAACTTCAATGAAGACGAGAGTATTTCGATCTTCAGCGATGATATCTATTTCTCCGTGTCCAAACTGATAATTTCTCTCGATTATTTTGTAACCCAAACCGGAAATAAATTCACATGCAANGTCTTCNCCTTTAGAGCCGGTTTTGCGTTTGTTCTTTTGATCGTCCAAATTCATTTTTCCCCCGTTACTCAGGCAACAAGGCATTTAGTAACTCAATGCTTGAGTATCTAAGTGCACGGGTAATTAGAATAGTACTTCTTGCNTTTCTTTATTTAATATCTTACTTAAAAATGTTTTCCTGTGTAGATCCGNAATGCCGAATTTTTTTAGAGCNGTGATATGTGCNCTTGTTGCATATCCTTTATTACGTTCCCATAGATAATGTGGATGATAACGCGCATAATCATCCATGATTTTGTCACGTGTAACTTTGGCAATTATCGATGCAGCGGCGATTGAGAACGATTTTGAATCGCCTTTTACTATAGCAATAGTTTTAATGTTGGAATGAAAAGTTTTGTTGCCGTCAATTAAACAGAGTTGCGGCGCACGATCTAGTTTTTCAACGGCTATTTTCATCGCTTTAAGAGATGCTTGAAGAATATTAATCCTATCAATTTCTAAATGATCAACGATGCCAACTCCGAAAGAGATACAATTGTTAGTAATCCATTCGTATAATTCATTACGGGTTTTTTCGCTCAGCTTTTTAGAGTCGTTAATTTTAAGGTGATCAGCTTTTTTATCGAATATAACAGCGGCGGCAACAACTGGACCGGCAATAGGACCACGACCGGCTTCATCAACACCGGCAATTAATTTTACTTTACGCGAATAATATGATTGATCAAATTTTATTAAACTATTCATGCTCAAAATTAGTAAAGGGTAGGATTATTGTCGAGTTGTATTATCTAAAACTCATTCACAATTCCAAAATGGATTTTGCCATCACCGAATGAATCGCCTTTACCCAGAGCAAAACTTACTCCAAGTATTCCAAGCGCAGTTTCTATATTCAAACCTAATCCATAACCATATTTAAAATCAGAAATTTTTGAAATTTTCTTTGAAGTATCTTCGTTTCGTAAATAGTAACCGGTATCAAAAAATAGAAATGCAAATGATCTGTTAGAAATTAAATACCTGTATTCTAAGTTAGACCATAATATTCTGTTGCCGGCGAATTGTTTCTCGCGGTAACCACGTAATGTGTTTGTTCCGCCCAATAGGTATAAATCGCTTATCTCAACATTATCACCTTTCAATTCACGACCATGAACACCGGCAGCAATTATTTGTCTGCTAAACAATTCATAGTAGTAATTAAAATCAATTTCTAACCTCTGAAAGTTTACTTTTGTGGGAGTGGTTGCAGTTATAAATTCTTTAGGACCATCAATTTTTTTTGAAATGTATTTATATGTATTGCTCAAAATAATTCCTTCGGTCGGAGAGTAAGGATCATCGCGTGTATCTATTCTTAAGTTCACTCCTGTGGTATAAGCCGTGGAGTTAAACACTGTAAAATTTTTGTTGACTCTTTCAGTAGGAATGGTTGATTGGGCACTGAAAATAAGCGAAGCAGTAACCTCCTGTGTTGCGTTGTAATCGAAACGGCTTTCAAAATTTCTTTGAACATAAGTCGAATCCTGTTTCCGCTGAAATAGACCTAACTCAATATTAAAAGGTAAATCTAACAACCATGGTTCAAGATAACGGATCTCAAGTTCTTGCGATGATCTGGATTCCTGTTGCCACTTAAATGCTATTGCTCTTCCTGTCCCGAATAAATTTCTCAAATTAATATTAACGAAGCCGGTTAAAAATCCTTTTTCATTTTGTGTTGAACCCGGTATGTAACCGATTATTCCATCGAAGTTATTTGTCTCTTTTTCTTTAACAGATATTTTTAATATTCCTTCGTCTTGTGAATTAAAATAAAATTCAGGTGTTTCCAGCGGTTCAAAAAATCTTAATCGGTTTAATCTGTTTGTGATGTTAACAATTTTTTTCTGGCTGTATAGATCGCCCACCTCAATATCAAGCGCACGTTTGATAACAAAATCTTTGGTTTTAGTATTACCCGTTAGCTCTATTTTGTTTATTACAGATTTTCTTCCCGAATCGATATTAAAATAAATGTCCGCGTAATGATTATTATCAATCGAATCAGTGTAAAAGAAAATCGACTCGATACTTATCCTTGCAAATGGATAACCGTTATCCTCAAACCTTGCTAAAATTATTTCTGAAATATTTTCTATTGATGAGCTTCTTAATAAGTTGGCTTGTAAGTTTGCAAAAGTCCGTTCTAAAAAAGTTGAATCCAGCACAACCTGATTGTAAAATACTTTATTAATCCTTGTGGGAGAACTCTCTTGCAACTCAACTACAATTTCTGAATTGGTGGTATCAATAGCTTGTAAATTAATTCTGTTGATAGTGTAATTATAGTATCCTTCGGAGCGCAAACCTCTACCGATGCGGTTTTTTATTGTGTCTTCAATTCCAACAAAATTTTTTGCGGGTAAATTCAGACCAGTCCAGTAAGTATAATCAGGCAATGTAAATTCTTTATTCCCTTTTATTTCTATGGACTGAATTGATTGTGCAAAAAAAGATTGGATTGATAAAAACGAAAGTAGAACAATAAAAAGCAGATAGTTATGACTTACGGAATTATTATTATGAATTGTCTTGGTGATCATAATAAATCGGAGTTCTATTAATGAACCGTTGGCGCATCATCAATCAATTTCATTTTTTTACCGATCGATTCCACATCCACATTTTTCAGTAAAACATTCATTTGTTCTAATGAAACAGTGCATGTATTCCAGCTTGAAGCATTAGCAGCGCCCAATGCAGAAGCAATTTTTATAAACTCATCATACACAAGAGAGTTTTCCAAGCCATAAACTATTCCAGCAACAAATGCATCGCCGCTGCCGGTTGCATCTATAGAATTTATTTTTGGTGGAATAATTTTATAATGAAAATCATATTTAGAAGAATAAGCTGGATTAGCACCATCGGTTAGGAATGCCATCTTTATCCCTTTAGAATAAAGGTGGTTAAGAAATTTTAGCTTGTCTGTTTCATTTTCCAGTTTTAGACCAAGCGAAGTTTCTATCTCGTGAATATTATTATGAATTACAGTAGGTGACGATTCAATACATCTTGCCAAATGTTCTCCGTATGTATCGAGAAGAGAAATTTTATCGTGCTTGTTGGCTAATTCAATTCCATATGGAAAAATATCATTGGTTTCTTTGCAAGGAGAACTTCCTGAAAAAACCACAATCGAACAATTCTGAATCATTTTATCAAGTTTATTTTTGAATTCATCTGATTCCTCTTTGGTTACAGAACTATTAACACCAAAGAATGTAGTAATTCTATTCTCGGTAGTTTCAATAATTAAATCTGCAGAACGGGTTTCTGATTTAGTTGATACTGATGAGTATTCAATATTTTCATGAGTCAAAATGCTTCGTAATATTTTTCCGTTATTACCTCCAAGAAATGTGTAAGCGGAATTTTTTAATCCAAGGTAATTAAGTTGACGGCTTACATTAATTCCTTTTCCGCCGGCGGCATATTCCTCTTTTAATGCTCGATTATCTCTGCCCCAATAAATTTTATCGTAGAAGAGTCGTCTTTCTAATAATGGATTGATTGTGATTGTAAGGATCATTTTATTTAATGTAGAATTAATAATGTACAATGTATAATGAAATGAGGAGAATTGAAAACTTGATATTAATGATCATCTAAAGATCAAAAAGGATTTTACATTATACATTATTCATTTTTTATCTATATCCCGGCCAGCGGCTGTAATCCGGGTTAACCAGACGGTAATCTCCAAATCCGGTTGGATCAGCAAAAATAAAAGATCGGTTCAAATCGTAGTACTCCCAGATTTCATAAGGGATTGAATTAGCTTCCATGGGATGTCTTTCAACATTATTAGGAGGACCAAATGTAATGTAAATTAAACCCATATCTGTCCGCCAACCATTATTCAATCCTTTAAAGTTTTTATTGGCGTATTCAACCCTTCTATAATATTCATACAAAATAGGATTTTCTTCGAGTAGCGGATTAGGTTTTTTTGTATCCCAGAACTTTAAGAACCTCTCAAGTTTTTCATCATAATTTTGTGCTTGCTTTATATAACTTATTTCTTGTGGCGAGGCAATATATAATAATTGTTCTACTGCGTTGTCAAGATCGGCAATTGAATTAGGGAAACCATAAATTTTTGATATGAAGGACTTCTCCGTGGATGCTATTTCTTTCCAGTCTTTATCTTTTAGGACAATTCTCAAAATATAATCGCCCAATTTGAAATTTACGTTTTCTATTGTGTGATAAATTTGATTGGTGCCGGACTTAACAGTAACCGGGTCCATATATTTCGTAGTGATTTTACTTTTAAGATTTTCGATCTGGTATTCAAGAACAACTTGCTGATCCTTATCGGAATAAATTTCGAAAGAGAAAGGTAAGTCGGTTGTTTTGTTAGATACTACTTTGGAAATATTTGGAACAATTCTATCACCTGATGGATCTTTTATAATTTCAGTAATTAGAAAAAGGTCACTGAGTGCCAGAGAGTCAGAAAGTTTTTTCAGTCCGATTTTATATTCGCGTGTTGCAGCTCTCCTGGAATCTGAATCTTCAAGAATACATCTAATCGTATAATTACCGGGGTTAAGATCAAAAGTCCGGTAGGAGAAATTGAAGTTATTTCTTGAAATAGTCTGGGCAAAATCGCTGGAAATAATTTTTTCTTTCCAGCTCCTTTCAAAGAGAATAGTTTTCTTATCCTTATCATAAAATGTTAATGTAACATTATAACCGCCAGTAAAAGAATTATCTTTCTTGATAAACTGAATAGAAGAGTTTGGAATTTGAACAAAAACATCCAATCTTGCTTTATCGGGTGAATCGCTTTTATAATTTGCAAAGTCGATGTAAAACAAAGGTGCATTTAAAGCTAAATTTGTTTCTGCTGAGTATTCAACCTGTGCATTTATAGTAATTGTAAATAAAAAAATAATTAAACAAATCCTTTTCATTTTATTACTCCTTGGTTCATCTACAAAATTGTTTGTAAATGAAATCTATAAATGAAGACAGCACTTACGAGTTAGTTATTTTTCCAAACAAATCATACTCATTCGAATCATAAATTTCAACATCATAAAAGTGACCTATATTAAGCGTTTTATCTTTTCCATCGATTAACACTTCACCGTCAACTTCCGGTGCATCTCTTTCGGTTCTTCCAATAAAAAAATCACCCTCTTTATTATCTATTATAACTTTCATTTTTTTGCCGATCAATTCTTCATTCTTCTTCTGCGAAATTTCTTTCTGAATATTCATTAGTATCGCTTTTCTTTCTTCTTTAACTTCTTGCGGAACAGGATCGCCCAGAATAAATGCCGGAGTATTTTCTTCAACCGAGTAATTAAATACTCCGAATCTTTCGAACTTTATATCCTTAACAAATGCGCAAAGTTCCTCAAATTCCTTGTCTGTTTCGTTGGGGTAACCGACAATAAATGTTGTGCGTAAAGTTAAATCTGGAATTCTTTCTCTTAATGCATAGAGTAACTCTTTAGTCCGCCGTTGAGTAATTCCACGACGCATCGATTTTAATACATTATCTGCAATGTGCTGGAGAGGAATATCAATGTACTTGCAAATCTTAGAGTTTTGCGCAATCTCTTTTATTAAATCTTCAGGGAAATGTGAAGGGTAAGCATACAATAATCTTATCCATTCAATTCCATCAACATGCGAAATTTTATTTAATAACTCTGCTATATTTCTGTTACCTGATTCTTTTCCATAATCTGTTGTATCCTGACCAATAATATTTATTTCTCTAACTCCCTTTGCAGCGAGGAATTGAACTTCCTGAATCAAGTCATTCATCGGTTTTGATTTATGTAATCCGCGCATCAGTGGAATAGCACAAAACGAACATGGGTTATCGCAACCTTCCGAAATTTTTAAATATGCAAAGTGTTTGGGTGTTGTTAAATACCTTTCGCCTAACAATTCATATTTCAGATCACCGCCAAAGTCGTTAACTATTCCTTCATAAGCTTCGGTTCCAAAGAAAGAATCAACTTCAGGAATTTCTTTCTTTAAATCTTCCATGTACCGTTCTGAGAGACATCCGGCAACAACTATTTTTTTGAGTTTACCTTTTTTCTTTAATTCTACTGCAGATAAAATTGTATTAACCGATTCTTCCTTGGCAGCGTCAATAAATCCGCAAGTGTTTATTACTACGGAATCAGCATCCTCGGGATTTTCAGTTATGTCGAATTTATTCAGCTTCAATTGATTCATAAGTCTTTCGGAATCCACAGTATTTTTAGAACACCCGAGTGTAATTACAGATATTTTTGGTTTGGACTGCATCTATTCCTTTGGCTTTATTTTCAAATCTTATAACAATAAATATATGGAAATAGTTTTAAGATATTTAATCTGAATGTGAGGTAAAAATAGTTATAAGAGCGTTATAAAAAATGTTGGTGTGTTTTTTTATTTATTCCTTTACAGTTGTGAGTAATGGAAAGTACTTGCCACTAATTTCACGAATAAGCACTAATTTCTGTTAGTCATTTTGTGAGATCTATATCGAAGTGATTTTTGGCATAGTATATTGAAATAATTATCAATGTATAACTTTTAGATAAGATAAATAACTATCCAAACCAGTAGTTCTTTAAATGGTGAAAATTAGTGTAATTAGTGGCGGAAACAGTTGCCACTAATTTCACGAATGTACACTAATTTCTATAAGCAGCTTTATCAATATCTTTTAACGTTGTGATTTTTTTAGGAGGATTAAGATATTTGTCGAGGAATTTATAAATCTTAATTCTAATTTCTCTTCCTATTTTATGATCCATCCTGTCGAATGAATGTCCACCCGGTAAATCCTTGAATATCTCGTATTCAAATTTTTTCCCCTCAGCTTTAAGAGATTTAATTAAGTGTTCTACTTCAAGTACATTAACATCTTCGTCGTTAGTGTTAGTATGAATTAGTAACGGCGTTTGTAATTTATGTGCGTTCCACGCGGGGGATCTCTTTTTGTATTCTTGCACATTCTGGTCCGCAGTTTTGCCAAGGTGATAATCTGCTGAGAATAGATCGCGGTATTCATCATCCTTATAACCCATCCTTGCGATTAAATCACTCACCGGTACTCCTGCAAAACAACATTTATAATTTTCAGGATGGTCAAAAATATTAAACAATGCAATTTGTCCGCCATGGCTCCATCCTATAATTCCCACTCTATCCGGATCAACATAATCGTAATTATCTAACATATACTGTCTGCTTGCATTTACGTCCTCATTCTCCAATCCGCCGTAATCAATTCTTTTGTAAAAACCTTCTCCATAACCGGTACTTCCTCTATATTCGGGTGCAACGACAATATATTGCTGATACATCAACTCGCGAATAATGTGGGTGTAATAAGTAGTAAAATCGGCATGAACACCACCATGCGGTAAAACAATGAGAGGATATTTCTTGTTATAATCGATTCCTTTGGGAATGAAAACGTAAGACCAGAATTTAACCGGATTACCCGCACCCTGAGCAGTAGGATTTTTTTCTTTTGCCGGTGGCGGACCGGTCATAAAAATTTTATCTACAAATGCTACGTCGCCAACACGTTGAAACCAGAGAACATCATCAACAAGTTTTTCAAGCCGGTCTAAACGATGTTGAAGACTCTCATCATTTCTTGTTATTTGTTTCTTGATATCTTCAAGAGTTTGAGCCGAATAATTTGTGATAAATACAAACAGGAATAACCATAAAATGTTTTTGAAAATACTTTTCATGTTGCGCCCCTGAGAAATTTTTAACGATTAATTATCAGTTCCATGTATAAATAAATAATCGGTGCAGAAAAAAGGAGAGAGTCGAACCGATCGAAAATTCCACCATGACCCGGAATAAGCGAAGAAGAATCTTTTACATTAGCATCGCGTTTTAATAAGCTCTCTACAAAATCTCCCGCCTGTCCAAAGACACCGACTATAAAACCAATTGCAATTGCATCTTGCATCGAGATAAAATTAAGAGCAATAATTTGAGCTACTACCATTGTAATTATTGAAAATACAAAACCGGCAATTCCGCCTTCCCAACTTTTATGCGGACTAACCCTTGTTAAAATTTTATGTCTTCCTGTGGCAGATCCAATAAAATATGCAGCCGAATCGCATATCCAGATAGTAGCAAGAACTGCAATTATTATATAACCACCCTGATCATATAGAAAATATGAATCTCCATAATACTCGCGGATAAGAATTAGAGCGGAAGCAAATAATCCTATGTAAAAAACACCGATTAGCGAAGCGCCGATATTTGCAATTGCAGACTCACTTTTTCTGAATAATTCAGCAAGTAACAACACGGGTACAATGATCAAAGAAAGCATTTCAAATGAAATGAATTGATAAAACGAATTAATAATAATAAATGCTACCGATAGAAAACCAATAATTAGATTAGGATAAAATCTTCTTCGTGAAAGCATCTTCGAAAATTCGAAAAAGGAAACAAGTCCAATAAAGAGAACAAAAATTAAAAACGGGATTTTACCTAATATACTAACTATAATAATAAGTGGAATACCAAACAGTGCAACAATTACACGTGTGGCAAGATTACTCATTTTCATTTTTTGTCTCTCCGGTATTTTCCTCAGGAGTTCTGTTTTTTATATCGTTAATAATTTCAATTGCATCGTTGGCATCTGTTTTTTTAACAAGGAGTTTAATCGTATCCCAGCTTCCTGAAACAGGGTAGTTGCGATCTTTTTTTGTGAAGAATATGGAATCAATTCCCGCACCGCTTAAATTAGCTTTGTACATTTCTGCTTCGTAAACCTCTGCAAATGTTCCGATAACAACCCAATCTGAAGGATGTAACAAATTACCTTCGAATTCTTCTACCGGAATTAAATCCGCACCGCAATCGGCACATACTTTAATTCCATCAACATATTCATATTCACAATTTGGACAGATCATACTTCCTCCTTTTGTTTTTTGAAGGAATGATAATTCTTTTTAACATAGTAAATGAAAATAGAAAAGAGCAAAAGTAAAATAACAAAGCTGATTACATGATAAAGTATGTCGTTAGTAGTAGTAACGCTCGAATTTATTAATTCCTCGTCACCTAAAATCATATAAGCAATTACAGCCAAAAAATTATTTAGGAAATGAAGAATCATAGGAATGAAAATGGAATTACTTAGATAAGCGGCAAATCCGAAATATACTCCAAGTGCAATAAGTGCCAATAAACCATAGGGATTGAAATGATAGATCCCGAAAAAGAGTGCGGTTAAAAGAATGCTCCATATTGGTTTGAAGCGGTATTCAAAACTTTTTTGAACGAATCCGCGGAAAAAAGTTTCTTCGCATAGTGCAGGAATTACAGCAACAACAAAAACTATAAATGATGCTTCGAAAATAGAATTTGATTTAAGAAGATCTCCGTAAGTAGATTGAACCATTTTATCAATCTTATCAATAACCTCGCGAAGTAAATTAAAGAACGAAATACCATCAGCTAATTTGTTGAACAAAAAATTTTGAATGTAGAGAAAATTTTGTAATAGTGGTGTAAGCAATACTAATCCGCCAATAAAAACAAATACTTCTTTCCGGGAAGGGAAGTTTACCCTCAAGGTATTTGTTACATCTGTATAAATAAATTTTGCAAATAAAAGAGCGGGGAGAAGGATAAATAAAATTTGTCCGCCCATAGTAAGAAGACGGATGGAATTTACATCTGCCTTTTCAAAATCTAACCCGAAAATTAATAGTGTTAAAATTGCACCACCGAATTGATAGAGAATAAAAACAACCGCAAGAGCAAGGAATGCTCCGGTAAGCGGATTCATCCCGGGAATTAATTTGGGTGGTTGGTTCTCTTCAGAATGATTGTTGTTTATCTGTTCGTCCATAATTTAGTCTGAATTTCGTTTTATGCTGGAATTACCATTCCAATTTATTTTATCAGTGGATTGAAAGCAAATTATAGATTACCTAATTTCCATTTGAGATTGTTAATTTTATATAATTCTATATGACGCTGCATTATTACCTTGCTTTAATTGCGATGATTTTGACTTTTATTGTGGCTCATATCAGAATGGCGCAGATTTACAAGGAATCGAAAGAATATTGTATAAAACTAAAAGACCATAATAGTTTTTACTCTGTTGTTAGTACACTTGGAATGTTTTACACAATGTTATTGATAACATTGATTATGTATTTGTTAGGCTTCGAAGTATGATGTTATTAATTACCAGACTTCTTCGCTTTTAGCTCTCCCGCTAATCCGGAATATTTTGTAAGCTCTGCATCAATTGAGCCGATTATTACTTTGGTTTTCACTTTAACAGGAACTTTTAATTCGTCATCGGTAACCCATAAGAGCATTGTTCCTTCGCTCTTGAATAGTCCGCCTTCCTTAGCAAGTGGTTCGAGTATAATACAATCAAACGTTCCGGCGGCAACTGTAATTTGTTCTTTTCCGTGGAACACAACATCG
>Ga0067045_1029500_pt1 | contig 20367 bp, 23 predicted proteins | sample TerdegcTABiofilm_FD_59184 | JGI IMG/M metagenome (GOLD analysis project Ga0067045, IMG submission 59184) | Combined Assembly of (Gp0054472, Gp0054536) Wastewater bioreactor microbial communities from Singapore -Terephthalate degrading...
GGGATTATTATTTAGGCATACAGGCTGGCTTTTCGTTATGTGATTATTTTAAATATTTGAAATAAAAATGGAGGACTTTTATGGAGCGTTTATGGGAAAAGAATTATGATTTCTGGTACCATTCTGTTCACTTTCAAAGGATGACAGTGCAGGATATGTTACATTGCAGCGCAGCTGTTGCACCTGATAAAGTAGCAACGGATTTCTTTGGTACTCAAATTACCTATTATCAATTGCGACTGTTATCAATAAAATTTGCACAGGCGCTGGTGAAAATTGGCGTTAAAAAAGGTGATAGAGTTTGTTTGCAATTGCCAAATTCACCGCAATTTGCCATTGCTTATTTTGGCACACTTATGGCTGGTGGAATTGCAACATTAATGAATCCTCTATATACAGCGGATGAGGTTAATCAATTAATTTCCATAACACAACCAGGGGCATTTATTACATTTGATATGTTATTGCCAAACCACAGGGATGTTTTGAAGCAATCTGGTGTAACAGCCATAGTAACCAAAATAACAGATTTTATAGATGGATTTCCAAAAGGCAGTGCACATGAACTTCAACTTGAAAAGAATTGGCATTATTTTTCAGATTTACTGGACAGTATTTATGAAGCTTCTGTTCCGAAAATTGATATAAGTCCTGATGATCCAGCTATTATAGTTTTTACAGGCGGGACAACTGGTGCTCCTAAAGGTGCGGTGCATACTCATTATAATGTTGTTGGTGCTACCATATCTACCATGGAAGTTGGAAAATATTTTATCGATTTAATGCCAGCAGAAACAAGGTGCAATATTGGTGTAATGCCATTTTTCCATATTGCTGGCCATATTCAGTGTTTCACCTGGGGTATTTTCCGACAAACAACGATGTACCTGGTGCCGAGGTTTGATATAAACGAATTTATTAATTTGTTGGGAAGAATTCCCCATAAAGTCACTTATTTCTTTGCGGTACCAACATTACTTACAGCACTTGTAAATCATCCTAAAGCCAAGGAACTTGCGCTTGATAAAAAGTTTGGGCTTATACTATCGGGTGGAGCCTCATGTCCTGTACCGCTCATCAATAAGATGAAAGACATGGGTTTGTTTTATATTGAAGCATGGGGAATGACAGAGACATGTGGTATTGGTATATGTACACCAATATTTGGTATAAAAAAGCCTGGTAGCATAGGAATTCCTATGCAGGAGTCTATGGTAAAGATTGTTGATTTAGAAGATGGAAAAACTGAAGTACCAATGGGAAAACCAGGTGAGTTAATATTTAAAAGCCCATTTATAATGCAAGAATACTGGAATAATAAAGAGGAAACTGCTCATGTACTAAAAGATGGATGGCTGTACACAGGAGATGTTGTGACTATGGATGAGGATGGATTTATCTACATCGTTGATCGGAAAAAAGATATGATCATTGCAGGTGGGTACAACGTATATCCATCTGAGATTGATGATGTTCTTTTGAAGCATCCAAAGGTGGATAAAGCTGTTACGGTTGGTGTTCCAGATACATACAGGGGCGAGACAGTAAAAGCATTTATTGTTTTAAAAGAGGGAGAAGTTGCAACAGAAGGAGAAATTATAGAATATTGCAAACAGCATTTAGCTGCATACAAGGTGCCAAAGATTATTGAGTTCAGAAAAGAATTACCAATGTCAGCTGTTGGGAAGATTTTGCGTAAAGTGCTTCGTGAAGAAGAAATGAAAAAACTTACAAAGTAAAATCAACAAGATATTAAGAGCGATTAAAAGAGTCATAATAAACCCCATCTGGCAGAGTGGGGTTTATTATATAATATTTATAAGGTTATGGAGTTGCAAATAATTGCATTATTCATTGTTTAATACTATAGCTAATCATAAAGATGGCGTTATCAATTGTATTAACGCGGTTACTCTTCTTGAGGCAATGAAGCCAATTCGGGATAACGTGCGTATACTTGTGTGTAAAAATCTCTGATTGTTTTGAAGTCAGTTTTTATATCCCCGGTGGGATGTAGTATGGTACCTATGCCACCAGATTTTGTTTTGTAATCTAAAAATGCCAGAATTATTGGAATATTCGCACCAGTTGCAATATGGTAAAAACCTGTTTTCCATTTTTCCACTTTTTTTCGAGTACCTTCAGGAGCTAATGCTATTGCAAATTTTTCATGCTTATTATACATATCAATTGTTGCCTGCACAGTATTACTTGATACGGAGCGATCTATAGGTATGCCACCTAAAAAACGAACCAGCGGTGCAAACGGGAATCGGAAAAGTTGATTTTTTGCCATGAAATAGATATCAACATTAAACCCAAAGGCTATCAGAATACCGTAAAATACATCCCAGTTGGAAGTATGGAATGCAAGTATGGCCAAATATTTGGGAAAATCCGGAAGCCTTCCCACTTTTTTCCAACCTAGCAATGTTCTTAACATAAATGCAAGAGCACGAAGTATATGTTTAACTATGGGGGTATTGAACATTGTATATTGAATACGCTTTGTTTTCATGGTAACTATCGCCCTGAAAAAATTTTGGATGATTCAATCATATGGCTAATTATATGACAATAATATTTTATGAGGTTGCAAAAAATTTTGTAGGGTCAGAGCCAAAGATAAATGCTCATTTGTCATTGACATCAGAATGGGGCTATATATAATCAAAAAATGGGGTCAGAGCAATGAATATGCATTGGAATTGCAGTGTTGAGGAAGCTATTGCTATACAAAAAGAGCTAGCTGGTAACGTTATCATTGCGGGAATGCCTGAAAAAATTGATCATATTGCAGGAATTGACATAGCTCTGACCCCGGATAACAAGGGGTATTGCATCATTGCAATCTTCAGTTTCCCCGATATGGAACTTTGCGAGGAGGTTTTTAGCTCTGACACCATAAACTTTCCGTATGTTCCCGGGCTTCTATCTTTCAGAGAAGGGCCATTAGTGTTGAAAGCTTATGAAAAGTTATCTATAAAACCTGATGTTATGGTTTTTGACGGGCAGGGTATTGCGCATCCCCGCCGTTGTGGCATAGCCAGCCATATTGGTGTGTTGCTTGATATTCCATCTATAGGCTGTGCAAAATCACGATTGTGCGGTACATACATTGAACCAGGACCAGATAAAGGTGACAGAGCATATCTGTATGATAAAGAGGAGATCATTGGAGTGGTGCTTCGCACACGTGCACATGTTAAGCCGGTATTTATATCGCCGGGGCATAAGATTGGGATAGATGAAGCAGCCGATATCATGATGCAATGTACCGGTAACTATCGTATACCTGTACCCACTCGCTATGCGCACTGCAGGGTTACTGAGTATAAAAGATCAGGAGTAGATACTGGCTTAAAATCATATTAATTTTTTAACTCAGTTGATGTAATGTAAAAATTTATAAAAAAATGGTGGTACTCTATGCAACCCATTTCAGGTACTAACTTTACTGTTTATATCCATGATCTTATCCATTCATGGCTTAAAACTCTGATACTGCTTGGTTCTATTTTAGTTCCTGGTTTTTTGATACTTGATTATGTAATTACGCCACATGATTTGTTCCCTCGTTTTGTTGTATATCGATGTGTATCAACAGCATTATTAATTATACAGTATGTCATACTTCGAATTTCAAAACCTGGCAGATTCAGTTTTATTCATGGTTATCTAGCAGCATTAAATACAGGCTTTGTTATTGCACTTATGACAATAGATTTAGGTGGATTTTCATCAGGGTATTATGCAGGGCTCAATCTGGTAATTATTGGTGTAAATTTATTAACGCCCTGGCCGTTTACTCATTCGTTAATTAACGGATTGGCTGTGGTGTGTATGTATGTAGGGCTTAATGTTGTTTCGTCACAATCAACTGACTATATCTACATGATTAATAATCTATTTTTTATGGTATCAACTGTCGTTATTACAGCAAGCTTTAGCTTTTTACGGTTTAAACAATTAAAAAGTGAATTTGATTTAACCACAATAATTTTATTGACGAATAGAAGTGTACAATTTACACTTTAAAAAAATTATTTTTCCATTCTCTGTATATACTCTACTATTTCATGATTATCGTGGTATGTTTTTAGTGAATAAGCATGAAAGAGTTATCGTATAATTTTTTTAATGTGAGAATCATCAATGGAACAAAAAAAGATAATTATTGCTGGATTGGGTTCAGCAGGTTTTGCAGCACTGGTAACAATCAAGCGGATTAATCCTAAAGCCCATGTTGTTGTGATAGACCCCAAAGACAAAGATATTGTCCATCCCTGTGGATTGCCATATGCGCTTGAAGGCAAAGTCAATGAGCAGGATTTACAGCAGGATATATTTCTTTCCAGAATGAATGTGGAAAAAGTAAAGGGTATTGTACACAGCGTAGATGCTGAAAAAAAAGAAATAGCTATCCAGTACGATGATAAAACGATCACCTTGCAGTTCGATACGATTATACTGTGTACCGGCTATAAACCTCAGTTGCCACCAATTGCTGGTATTGAACACTATATACACAAAGGGGTATATACGTTAAGCAGCATTGATGATTTGAAGAGAATAAAAAATGACATACAGGGGAAGGGTAGGGCGATAGTTATCGGTGCAGGGGCAATAGGCCTGGAAGTTGCCTGTGGATTGAAAGCGCATGGCCTTACAGTAACCGTTATTGAAGCAAAAGAGGTATTGCCACAGGCAGTTGACAGCGATATGGCCCAGCTGGTAGCACAGTACTGTGCCAATCAGAATATTGCATTTATAACACATTCACCGGTCACGGCAATAGAAAAGCGCGATAGTGAATTTAGTATTAGAACACCGGAAAAAGAATATACTGCTGACATTGTCATTGTTGCAACCGGTTTTGCTGCTAACTGCGAATGGGCAATTAATTCATCATTTGAAACAGGAAAATGGGGAGTTGTTGTCAATGAACATTTAGAAATAAAACCATCAATATATGCAGCAGGGGATTGTATACAGAACTGGTCGGTCATTGATAATAAACCTTTTACGGTTAAATTAGCAACATCAGCATATAAGCAGGGAATCGTTGCTGCAGAGCATGCTATGGGGTTGAATTCAGCCTATAAAGGAACTGCAGGTACGTTTGTAACAAAGGTTGGTGAGCTTGAAATAGCTGCAACAGGATTTTCCACACAGGTTGCCCAGGAAAGAGGTTTTTCTGTGATAGCAGGAAAAATTAGTGCTACAGTAAAACCAGAATATTTTCCTGAAAATGAACGTTTGACTTTCAAGGTACTGTGTGATACAAAAGGAAAACTATTAGGTGCCCAGGCAATTGGCAATGGTGCCGCAGCACGAATAAATATAATAAGCCTGGCTATAGAACATGGATTAACCATTGATGACATACTGCCCTTTGAAATGGCATACTGTCCTGCTATAAGCGAGGTTAATGATATTTTATTCAAAGCATGTGAATTTGCAAAACGGAGAATCTAATGACAGCACAGAGAACGTTTCTATATGATGATCACATAAAGTTAGGTGGTAAGATGGTTGAATTTGCTGGATGGGAACTTCCGGTAATGTATTCTTCCATCATTGATGAACATATGGCAGTGCGCCAGGCTGCTGGTCTATTTGATGTTTCCCATATGGGGGAGATAGTTGTTAAAGGAAGAGGTGCGCGGGCAGCATTGCAAAAGCTTATTCCCACCGATATGGGAAGGCTTGAAAAAGGTAAATCAATGTACACCTGCTTTCTAAATGATAAGGGTGGAATTATAGATGATCTCTTTATTTTCATGCTTTCTGATAATGAATATTACCTTGTGGTCAATGCTGCAACCACCCAAAAGGATGTAGAGTGGTTAACACAGCATTGTAAAACTAATGTGTCAATACAGGATGTTTCAGCCGCAACGGCAAAAATTGATCTGCAGGGCCCGCAATCATATAATATCTTGAAAAAAATAATCAGAGATGACCGCCTGGAAAACCTACAGCGATTCCATTTCTTTACCGGTGCTTATAAGGGTGAGCCGGTGCTTATATCCCAGACAGGATACACCGGCGAGTTTGGCTATGAGCTATTCTGCATTAATAATGTTGCTTCCCGGTTATGGAATGATGTGCTTGAAGCAGGCAAAGAATATGGCATAAAACCAGCAGGCCTTGGGGCACGGGATACATTGCGTTTAGAGGCTTGCTATTCGTTGTATGGCCATGAATTGAGCGATACCATAACACCTGTTGAAGGTGGCATTGGTTTTGTGGTGAGTGCACAATCTGAATATATTGCCAGAGATATTGTTGAATATCAAAAAGTACATGGCGCGCCACGGCAGATAATCTGTTTAGAGATGCTTGATAAAGCAATACCTAGAAATGAATACAGAGTGCTGTATAATAATCAGGATATTGGATATATTACAAGCGGGGGTTTTTCACCTGTTTTTAAAAAAGGCGTAGCCATGGCGCTGGTAACAAGTGGTGTTGTTTCAGTAGGGGATGAGGTGGCGATAGTTATCAGGGATAAAACAAGTCCTGCAAAAGTAGCCCAGCGCCCATTTTACAAATATTCAGGTAAATAATTATAACGTCATTTTGAAGAGCGAGGTTTGTATTCTGTCATTTCGACGGGCGCTTTTTACGTTGTCATTTCGACGAGCACTTTTTACGTTGTCATTTTGACGAACGCTTTTTTACATTGTCATTTCGACGAACGAAGTGAGGAGAAATCTTAAATACTCAGAAAAGAAAGATTTCTCATCCCGATGCAACCGGAATTCGAAATGACAGTATAAGGAATAAGGGATTCAAAATGACAGTGTAGGTAGTAAGGGATACGGAGTGACAATGCTAAGGTTGTCATTTCGATGAGCATTTTTACATTGTCATTTCGACGAACGCAGTGAGGAGAAATCCTAATACTCAGAGAAGAAAGATTTCTCACCCCGATGCAATCGGGATTCGAAATGACAGTATAAGGAATAAGGGATTCAAAATGACAGTGTAAATAACAAAGGATTTGAAATGACAATATAAACAATAAAGAATATGAAATAATAATTTAATAATTATTGTTACATTCAACTTTTTCAAGGAGCACAACAATGAGCAATATTCCAGAAAATTTAAAGTACACAAAGACACATGAATGGATTGATGTGCAGGATGATTACACCGGTATTTGCGGTATTACCGATCATGCACAGGAAATGCTTACTGATATTGTATTTGTAGAATTACCTGAGGTAGGGATTGAGGTCAAGAGTGGTGAACAGGTTGCAGTAGTTGAGTCAGTCAAAGCGGTGAGTGATGTATATGCACCAGTAAGCGGAAGGATAGTTGAAGTAAACAAAACGCTTGAAGATTCACCAGATTTACTTAACAGCGACCCCTATGGCAAAGGCTGGATTTTTAAGATAGATATAAAAGATAAACATGAGCTTGATGAACTTATGGATGCAGCGCAGTATGCTGAGCATGTTGCTTCAGGAGAATAGCCATGAGCTTTTTACCCAACAGCGATGATGATATAAGGTCGATGTGCAATGAGATTGGTGCCAATTCTGTAGAGGACCTTTTTGTTGATATACCATCTAAGGTAAAAAATCCAGACATCCAATTACCATCACCGTTATCCGAACAGGAAGCAATGCATTCTTTACTTCGCATTGCCAATACTAATAAACGGGTGTGTTCACTTGTAGGTGGTGGCATATATCATCATTATGTGCCTGCGGTTGTGGATCACCTATCATCGCGATCCGAATTTTACACAGCGTATACCCCGTATCAGCCTGAAGTAAGCCAGGGAACACTGGCGGCAATATTTGAATTCCAAACGTATATGTGCAGGCTTACGGGCATGGATATTGCCAATGCAAGCATGTATGATGGCGCAACAGCGTTGGCTGAAGCGGTTCTCATGGCTGTGCGTACAACCAGGAAAAACAACGTTTTATGTTCGGCTGCAGTTCATCCCCATTATCGTCAGGTGCTTGCTACGTATGCTTGGGCATCGAATATTTCATTACAGATAGTTCCTTATAAAAACGGTGCAACTGATTATAATGAACTATCGCACATAATAAACGATACTGTTGCCTGCGTTGTTGTACAAAGTCCCAACTTCTTTGGCGTGATTGAAGACATTGAAAAAGTAGCACACATTGCACATGAGCACAAAGCATTATGCATTGCAACATTTACTGAAGCAATGAGTTTAGGGCTATTAAAAAGCCCTGGCGAATGTGGTGCCGATATTGCATGCGGCGAAGGGCAGTCGTTTGGCAATTACCCTGCCAATGGAGGGCCTTTGTTAGGGATACTTGCTTGCAAAAAAGAATTTATGCGAACCATTCCTGGAAGGCTTATTGGCAAAACGGTTGATGAGGATGGTAGGGAATGTTATGTGATGACACTGCAAACGCGAGAACAGCATATACGCAGGGAACGCGCCACATCAAATATATGTACCAATGAAGGATTGTGTGCCCTGCGGGCAACAATATACCTTGGCCTGGTAGGTAACAGGTTAGTAGAGATTGCTCGTACAAACCATACTGCAGCAAGCTATTGCCTGGAACAATTAGTTAATCTTGGCTATGAGCGTGTGTTTGATGCGTCATTTTTTAATGAATTTGTCATTAAGATTAACAATGCAAAAGATGTTCAAAACAAGCTTATGGATAATGGATTTGCATTGGGGATACTGCTGGAAACATACTATCCTGAGCTATCTGATTGCCTTTTGGTTACAGCAACTGAATGTACTACTAAAGATGATATAGACACACTTGTAAAACTATTGCAGACAATATAATGGTGAGTACCATGCAAACAATATTTTCATTACATAAACAAGGCAGGAATAAATATACTGTACCGCAATTTGGTGCAGAAAGCTATGATCCTATCCCACAACACCTGTGCCGTGGTGAGCTTAACCTTGCTGATGTGAGCGAAGTTGATGTCGTTCGCCATTACCGTAGGCTTTCAAGCTTAAATTTTGGTGTAGATAATGGCATGTATCCGTTGGGAAGCTGCACCATGAAATATAATCCAAAGATAAACGATGCAGTTGCAAGTTTACCTCAGTTTACTCAGCAACACCCGGCAACTATTGAAGAACTATCACAGGGATCGTTACATATAATGTATTCCTTGCAGGAGATGCTATGTGCAATAACAGGTATGAAACAGTTTACCCTTATGCCTGCCGCTGGTGCACATGGAGAGCTTACAAGTGTTATGATTATAAAGAAATATTTTGAAACAAAAGGTGAAAAACGAAATATCATTCTCATCCCTGATTCAGCACATGGTACAAATCCTGCATCAGTTGCCATGTGTGGTTTCACTGTAAAAGAAATTCCTTCCAACAGCGATGGTGATGTCGATATAGATGCACTGCGTGCTGCAATGGACAACAATGTTGCAGCTATGATGCTGACCTGTCCCAATACCTTAGGGCTTTTTGATAGAAATATCATGACAATTGCAGATATATTACACAGTAATGGTGCATTGTTTTACTGTGATGGTGCAAACTTAAATGCAATTGTTGGCAAAGTGCGCCCTGCAGATTTGGGTTTTGATATCATGCATGTTAATTTGCACAAGACCTTTTCAACACCACATGGCGGTGGCGGACCAGGTTCAGGACCAATTGGTGTTGTTGAAAAACTTACCCCCTTTATGCCAGTCCCCGTGATTGCAAAGAAGGATAATCAGTTTTATCTTGATTATGAAAGGCCACAATCAATTGGGCGAGTGCATAGCTATTATGGAAATTTTTTGGTAATGCTTAGAGCCTATACGTATATAGTGATGTTAGGAGCAAGTGGCTTAAAACAGGTGGCTGAACATGCCGTTGTCAATGCAAACTACCTGCGTGTTAAATTGCAAAAGCATTTTAATCTGCCGTATACACGTATATGTATGCATGAGTTTGTCATAAACGACGAAGGTATGCCAAATGGTATAACAACAAATGAAATTGCCAAGCGCCTTCTTGATTATGGTTTTCATGCACCAACGGTTTACTTCCCGCTCATTGTTCATGGTGCAATGATGATTGAACCAACGGAAACTGAACACAGGGATACGCTCGATGCATTTGTGGATACCATGATTGCAATAAAAAATGAAGCCAATACAAATCCAGAAGTGCTGAAAGCTGCACCGCACACAACGCCAGTGCGCAAAGTTGATGCAGTGCTTGCAGCGCGCAAACCGGTACTGAAATGGGAAGAGTAAGGACCATACCTAACTGGATAAAATTTTCAATACCTTCAGGTGAGCAGTATAAACAGGTGCAAAAACATGTAGCAGGCTGTGGTCTGCATACTGTGTGCCTTGAGGCACGCTGTCCCAATATTGGCGAGTGCTTTTCTAAAGGGCATGCAACGTTTCTCATCATGGGCAACATCTGCACGCGCAACTGTAAATATTGTGCCGTTACCAAGGGGCAACCGCAACCGCTGGATATACATGAGCCTCAAAACATAGCCAGAGCTGTGGCAAACCTGAATTTAGAGTATGTGGTTATTACATCGGTGACGCGTGATGACCTTGAGGATGGTGGAGCATTACATTTTGTAAAAACAATAGAAGCCATACGCACTGCTGTTCCTGACACAAAAATTGAGGTATTAATCCCTGATTTTAAATTTTCTCAGCAACGTTCACTTACTATGATAATGGATGCTCACCCTGATGTCATTAATCACAACATTGAAGTAGTAAAAAGCTATTACCATACATTACGTCCAAAAGGGGATTATCAGGCTTCGCTTACTGTTTTGGCGATAGTTACCGAGCATGGATTTATTGCCAAGTCAGGTCTTATGATTGGATTTGGGGAAACCATGGATGACATTATCAATACGCTTGAGGACGTATATTCCGCCGGGTGCAGGGTACTGACGGTTGGGCAGTACTGTGCTTCGCACAGGGGGGCATATCCAGTACATAAATATTATACACCAGAAGAATTCAAAGAAATTGAAACCATTGCCTATCAGATAGGTTTTATGAAAGTACTTGCAGCACCGCTTGTACGCAGTTCATACAGAGCAGGTGAGCTTTTTTCATGAGCATTCATGTTGTACTCAAAAATCCTGGTGAAAAATTAGTCCATATTGATATTGATTTTGAAAAGAGTACTATTTCATGTATTCACATTTCAGGTGATTTTTTTATATATCCTGAAGAAGCAATTGTCGATATAGAACAAGCTTTGTTAGGCTTGCCAGTTGACCCACAGTTAATTGAACAAACTATTTTTACACTCATTAAAAATAATGATATAGAAATGGTTGGAATTTCGGTTTCCACAATTGTACAGGGCATACAGGAGGCTTTTGCACAATCATGACTACCTGGCGCCTGATTATTCACAATACATGTGCACCATCATGGAATATGGCAGTAGATAGTGCCATATTGAGGCTTACAAAAATACCCACGCTTAGGCTGTACCGGTGGAGTACGCCTGCAATTACTATAGGATATTTTCAGGATATAGAAAAAGAGGTACATATAGAACTTTGCAAAAAAGATGATATTCCGGTTATTCGCAGGCTTACCGGTGGTGGAGCAGTGTTTCATCATGAAGAGCTTACCTATAGTATGGTGCACCCTTTACAGGGCCCATTTGGCAAAAGTAGTATTACCCATTCTTATGCATTGATTGCACAGCCACTGATTCATGCACTGCGTAGTATGGGAGTTGATGCACAGTATCGCCCCATCAATGACATTATTGTTGGCAATAGAAAAATCTCAGGCAATGCACAAACCCGAAAAGAGGGGAAATTGTTGCAACATGGCACCATCCTTGTGGCAACAGATACAGAAAAGATGCTACAGTATTTAACTATCGATCCTAAAAAAATAAAACAGGAAGGGAATCCCGTTATCACGTTGAGTGAAATCGTAAAAGGTTTGTCAAAAGAAGGTATGTTTGAGCAATTAATTAAGGCTGTCACTTCTTCGTTTAAGGAACTTTTCGCGGTTAATTTTGAAGAAGCTGATATTACACTGCAGGAAAACGATATGGCAATTGAATTAGAACGCCACTATTTTTCCAATGAACAGTGGAATTGCAGGCGCCTATCGCCGTAACATTACACATCAATGCCCATATATTTTTTAATAAAAAAGCCAATGGCAAACGATATACATGCTACGCCAAGACTTATTATCGCCATTTCAGAAAAACGTTTTTTGAAATTAAGGTCTTTTGCAATAGCAATGTAGTAATTAAAGAAAAAGATTATCAGCAGCGCAATTACCAGCGTAATGCCAAGAGCAACCAGGTAATGGCCTGCCACAAAGTAGGGAATAATTAAAAGCACTACCGTGATGATATAGGCGATTCCCGTGTAGATGGCTGACTTTAACGCATCTTTTGCATCTTCGGCTTTGCTTGAAAGGTATTCTGATGCTGCCATGGATAACGCTGCTGCAATTCCGGTTATAAGACCTGCTAAGGCAATAAGACGTGTATTTGCCAGGGCAAATGAAAGACCAGCTAATGTGCCAGTTAATTCTACCAGAGCATCATTAAGCCCCAGTACTACTGAACCAACATACTGAAGATGTTCTTCTTCAAGCAAGATATATAATTCTTTTTCGTGGGCATGTTCATCTTTGATGATCTTTTTTACTTCGGGGATAATGGGTTCTAATGATTTATAAGAAGCTTGAGCCTGTTCTTCGCCGCGTTCCATTAATTTTATGCCAAATGTCAGACCAAATAAACGGGAGATAATATAATATTTTATTATCTTCCACCGATCAGGTTTAACATCGGAATGGGTGTAGCTTTTCCAGAACTCATAATGCTTTTTTTCATCTTCTGCTACTTTTTTCAATATGCGTGCATTATGATGATTCTTAATATGTGATGCTAAAAGGTTATAGATATGGTATTCGGTTAATTCACTTTTCTGAAATTTAATGATCATTAATATGGTTTCAGGAGTCAAATGCTTTTGCATAAGTTTTCCCTACATCTCAATGATATCATACACTATATTAAATGAGATAAGACATTGGAGGACAGCCTTAAGCGGCATTCCTTTTGTAAATTTTACCAGAAAGTCATTTGAAACATCACAAAACTCCCAGCTGGTGCCTTCTACCAGGATCTTGCCTGAGTATTCCAGTGAATCTGCATCATACAAAATTACTTCTTTGATGTTCATACTCATACTCAAACACTCCTGAAAGTAAAATTATACACTATCATTCTGAACTAAACTCAGAATCTCCTGCACCCCACCATCATCCAAAGATCCTGAATCACGTTCAGGATGACGAAGTGTGTATGTCATTCTTCGTCCCGATTGCATTGGGACGAAGAATCCAAGTTTTATACTTCGAGATTCTTCTCCCAGCATTATTGGAGTCAGAATTACCAGATAAATATTCAGAATGTTATGTGACAGACTACTTCTGGACTATTCAAATAAAATCATCATAATTATCAAGTGTTTTTATGTTTCCGCGTTGTTTTCTTTCAATTATTTCTTTTAGTGCTGTCCTGGCTTCATCGCTTATAAATGGGTTTTCATTTATAATTGCTGATCGTACACAGTCAATGGATTTTTCGGTGCCAATATGTTTTAATCCCTGTATAGCCAGCATCTTGCAATCCTCATCATCTATAGTCAGAGCCTGTTGTAACAGCGTTTCTGATTCTTCTGATGGGAAATATGAAGCCAGCTGTATAAGGCGTTTTTTTACAATAAGTGGGGCATCATGAAAAGAGGTAAGCAAACTGTGTGCTGTATTGTTATCAATACTTTTTGAAAGGGCATAGATTGCACTTGATTTAATAATGGGGTAATTCTCATTCAGTATTAAATCGGTCAATGGTTTGATAATTAATCTGTTGCTGAATGCACCCAGTGCCCGTGCACATGCTTCCACGAATTGGGGGTTAGGATCAGAAAGACCCTGAATAAGATGTTCAATTGCACGTTTATCCTCAATAACTCCTAAGGATCGTGCTGCAAAAATACGGAGGCTGAGGCTATGGGATTGCATCATTTCTATGAGTTTTGGCACAGATAACTTTTTGTATCGTATGAACAGTGGCATCATCTCATTGATGGGGAAAATGGTTTCATCATTTATCTTTTCAAAAAGTGGTTCAATAGTCAAATCGCCAATATTAATTAAAGCATCTATGGTTATGATAATTATCTGTCTGTTGCTGTGATTGACAAACGGTATGAGGTATTGAATGGCATCAGGTTCGCGTAACTTACCTAATAATTGGATAATGTATGATAGCTGCTGAATGTCGCGTGTGGTTGTTAGAAGATTAATTAACCTGTCAAGTTGAGGTGAAGCAATTTTTGCAAGGATGTATATTATATCATCAATGTTGCGGGATGATTGCAATAATTGTTGCAAAAGTGCTTCAAACGCAGGCTCACCAATATGTTCTAAAATCCACCTTGCAGTATCCTTGACCAGGATACTGTCATCGTACAAACAATTAACAATTTCCTGTACAGTTTGTGGATCATCATAGCCAATTTTTACCAGTGACCATGCTGCGGTTTCTCTAACCTTTTCGTTTTCATCTTTTAAAAGAGGGATCAATGCTTTTGTTGCATGTGGGTTTTTGCAAATACCTAAACAGAAAGCTGCGGATTCACGTATAACGGGATTTTTGTTCGATAGTTCCTGTATAAGGGCCTGTCCTGCATGTTCTTTCAACTCACATAATGCCCATATTACACTGTCGCGTATCTGCTCATCAGGATGTGCAAGCAATGTAATAAGCGGAACTATGGCATCTTTCCCGTATTCTATTATTTCTTCGAATGCTTTATTGCGAATACTATCGTCACCTGTCTGTATGTTTTCCATTATCTGCTCTATAGTATGTGGGGTTTTAGCTTCTGTCATATAGTAATACTGCCTTATTTTTAAGGGATTGAATTATAGTAATCAACACCTTTGTTGAAATATATAGTGTAAATTGGATATTTTCAAAATAAAAAATATAATTGATTTGAATATATGCCATGAATAATTAAAAAGCAAGCCTATTAATTTTACGATACAATACATATGTTAATAGTAAGCGTGATATGCTATCAAAGATGTGAAATATTCTTTACAAAATGTAGTAATAATGAAAGTATTAAATTACCAAACACCTTACGTTCTATTTTAGAGAGGTCACTATGGATAATACCCAAAAAGTAATTGATGCATTTAAAAAATCAAATGAACCTTTAAACGCCAGCACAATTGCTAAAATGACAGGGCTTGATAAAAAAGAAGTTGATAAAATAATGGAAAAGCTTAAAAAGGATAGCGTAATTGAATCGCCTAAACGTTGTTACTGGACTTTGAAATAGATTGAATCATAACATTCATATACAATATACTATTGATGAAACAATTATTTGAGGATCATGGCTACAACCAAGAAAAGAAATTCTGCTAAAACTAAAAAATCAACAGCAAAGAAAAATATTTCTTCAAAGAAACGTTCGTCTACATCTTCGCATGCTCCCTATGTACTGGTAATAATGGCATTGGCAGCTGGTTTGATTTTTGTTCTGTCATTAAAAACTGATACCATTAAACAGATAATTCCAAAAAATGATACAGTTGTGGATGTAAATAAACATAATAGTAGCACCAATGATGTAAGCAAGAACTCAAAGAAGGATGATAATCATAAAGACTTTGACAGCAAAGAAAAACTTAAACAGGAACTATCGCACAAAGAAAAAAAGAAAGAGGATGAAGTCGCTACTGTTCAGGCAAAGGTTTATTTTTTATTCTATAATGAGAAGGCTGATAAAATTGAATTGCGTCCTGTTGTGCGTGAAGTGAATGCCAGGGTCCCCGTAAAAGCTGTACTTGAAGAACTCATAAAAGGTCCAACAAAAGTAGAAGAGAAGAAAGGCTATGTGACAGCCATTCCACCAACTCTTAAAGTAATTGATGTTTCGATAGTCAATACTATTGCATTCATTAATTTCAATGGAGCACTTGAAGAAGGTGCAGCGGGAAACATTATGCTTAATCGTCTTGATCAGATTGTATATACCGCAACTCAGTTTGACAATGTTGATGGAATACATATTTTAATTAACGGGCAGCGCAAACGTTTCCTTGGTCCTGATGGTATATCCGTTGCAGGGCCACTAAAGCGTCATTGAAGTATGCGAGGTATAATGTTAGAAGTTGAGATTAAATCACGATGTAGTGATCTGGATAGTGTAAAAAAAACAATAGTGGAATCAGGGGGAACATTTATATCCACTGAGGTAGAAGAAGATTGGTATTTTAATCATCCAGGTCGTGATTTTGGAAAAACCGATGAGGCATTGCGGATCAGAAAGGTCAATGATATGGTTTTTTGCACTTACAAAGGCCCAAAACTTGGTGGTAAAACCAAAACACGTTTTGAAAAGGAAGTACAGATTCATGATGCCGTAGCCATGCAGGAGATATTACAAAGGTTAGGATTTATATTGTATGGAACAGTTCAGAAAAAACGCGATGTCTATTTGCTAAATGAGGTTACCATATGCTGCGATGATGTTAAAGGTTTGGGAACTTTTGTTGAACTGGAGATGATAAGCAATAATAAGGAGGAAGCTGAAAAAAGGCTCTTTGCGCTGGCCGAAAAATTAGGACTTTCTGATTTTATTACAACTTCATATTTAGAAATGGTCAAAGGAGAGTAAGCTATTTTATATAAATGGGTTAATGATTTTAATTTTGTTTTTAATAACCTGGTTATTTTGTAGGTCTTCGGTGTAAAGAATAATGCAGTTATTCTTAATTGCAGAAGAAATTATTAAACTATCCCAATATGAAAATTTATATTTCATTGCTATATCTATTGCATAAACGATATCTGCCATATCAATAGTAGCAATGCTAAAGTTTTTAACTAAGCTTGTAATTAATTTTTTTATATCAGTAAAATGTATTTTAAATTTTTTATTAAGCACCCATATAAATTCATTAATAACTTGAGTGCTAAGTATTATTTCGTTAAATTCTAAGAGTGATATGACTGTATCTCTTTTTAAAGGTTCAGTTTCTGAAAAGGCATAAATCAGAATGTTTGTATCGATAAATACTTTCTCAGGCATAAATTTCTTCTCTGTTGAATTTCCATTTTTTTGTATCAATTTTTATTTTGTTTAAAAATATCTCTTTTTTAACGGGATGTTTAAGTCTTATGATTACTTCAATTTCTTGTTCTTTGAATTCATCAGGTATTTCTATTGTTAAATATTTGTCTTTTACATGATAATCTTTTTTTATTGCAATCATAATGCTACCTCTTTCAATACTGATTTCTAAACAACAATGTATCAGAATAATTAAAAAAGATTTGAATTAATATATATAAAATAATATAAAAGTGTAATTTGTCAATTAGATATTTTGAATATTTATATTAAGGAGAATAAGCCATGTACAAAAAAATGCTAATACCCTGTATTGCTATTATTATGCTTTTTACTGGTTATGCAATTTTTGCCAATGAAATGTTGAAACAAAAGATTATTGCTTTTGAGCAATCCATACCATGGTCAGATGTATATGATGGTTTCAAAACACGTCAGCATTCATGGCATCAGGATGTCATGATGGCAGGTTCACCACAGGAACTGGGGAAGCTCCTTGTTGAGTTGCAGAGTTTCATTATAAAAGAAAAGTTGGGAAGTGATTGGAATAATGTAAAAGGGACATGGATAGCTAAAACAACTAATGCCACTACCTATGATGACATTGCAGCAAGTTTAAAGCAGTTGCAGGATTATTATCTTAGCAGTGCACGTCATGAGGGCAGTGATGTTAAAAAAGAAATTATTGCATTTGAACAATATGTTCCCTGGGAAGATGTTAAAGATGGGTTTAAAGCACGTCAGCAGGGGTGGCATTATGATGTTATTAATGCAAAATCACCTCAGCAGGCGGGTTTATTGTTACTTGAATTTCATGACTGGATATACCCCGACAAGTTTTCTGATGCATGGGCAGTTATAAAACCTGCATGGGTTAAAAAAGCAAAGAATGCTGCAAGCTGGCAGGATGTAAAAAACCTATTAAAAGAATTACAGTGGAATTACAGGAAAGGGAAATAACCTTTTTTATTGATATTGATTAATTGTATAATCCCACGCTGTAAGAGACGGCGTGGGATTATTTGTAATATAACTCATATACTTTTTTTACTTTAAGGTATATGATTCGAAATCAGGATACCCTTCAATCCCATGTTCGGAGATATCAAGCCCAATAAGTTCTTCTTCCCTTGTAACTCTTATTCCCATGGTAGCGTTAATAATAATCCAGATAACCCAGCTTAACACAAAGACAAAACTGCCAACTGCAACCACGCCAACAAGTTGATTGGCAAAAGAGCCTATTCCACCACCGTAAAAAAGGCCAAGAGGTGGTTGCCCACTTCCGCCTGCATACGGTGCTGCAGCAAAAAGACCCACTGCTAATGTACCCCAAATGCCATTGACAAGGTGGACTGAAAGAGCTCCAACAGGATCATCAATACCCCATCGGTCAAAGGCAAGAACAAATACCACTACAAGAATGCCTGCAATCCCGCCAATGACAATAGATGCACCGGGAGTTACCCATGCACAGGGTGCTGTAATTGCAACTAATCCGGCTAATGCACCATTAAGTATCATTGATAAATCAGGCTTTTCCAGTGCAAGCCATGCTGTTATAGTTGCAGTTAATGTACCAGCAGCGGCTGCCAGGTTGGTAGTTACAGCAATTCGCCCTATATCCGCAGCATTTGCAGCCATTGTTGAGCCCGGATTGAACCCAAACCAGCCAAACCACAGAACAAACACACCTAACGTTGCAAGTGGAAGGCTATGCCCGGGTATAGAATTGACACTGCCATCAGGGTTGTATTTACCAATACGAGGACCCAGTACCAGTGCACCTGTCAATGCAGCCCAGCCACCAATGGAATGTACCACTGTTGAACCGGCAAAATCCCAGAAGCCACGCTTTGCCAACCAGCCACCACCCCATATCCAGTGGCCTGCAATGGGGTAAATGATACTGGTAAGGATGAATGAAAATACAATAAATGCAATGAATTTTATTCTTCCGCCAACTGCTCCGGAAACTATCGTTGCTGCAGTTGCACAGAATACCAGTTCAAAGAAAAATTTGGCATATAGTGGTACCCCTGTCCAGTTAAGGGAAGAGTATACACCTTTATACATTTCTCCGGTTACAGGGCTGTTATCAGCACCATTTAACATAAACATTCCTTTCCATCCCATAAAACCGTTGCCATCGCCAAACATGAGTCCCCAACCAATAAACCAGAACGCAATTGAAGAGATAGCAAACACAACAAAGTTCTTTGCCGATATATTAACTGCGTTTTTTGCCTGTTGCAAGCCTGTTTCAACCATTGCAAACCCTAAGTTCATGAAGAAAACTAGAAAGGCTGCAAAAAGGACCCACAGAGTATCTGCAACAACAGCCATGTTCACTGAATCTGCCTGAACCTGGGTAACTATAGTGTTGGTTTCCTGTGCAAATAGTAAGCCTGCACACAGCAACACTACACCAATTATTCCTGATATTTTTAATAACCTCATAGATTCCTCCTAAATTTCATAGTAAAGTGCATATTCCCATGGATGGGGTCTTAAAGCTATCTGGTCTATCTCATGCAATCGCTTGTGGGCAATATAGCTTTCAATGAGATCAACAGTGAATACTTCTCCTTTTAAAAGGAAGGAACAATCACGCTCAAGACCATCAATAACTTCTTTCAGTGTTCCAGGGGTATTACGTATGTTCCTTTTTTCATGGGGCGATAGTTCATAGATATCCTCATCAATGGGGTCAGGTGGTTCAATCCTGTTTTCAATGCCATCCATTCCAGCCATAATAATGGCTGCAAATGCTAAATATGGGTTAGCTGAAGGATCAGGGCACCTGAACTCAATACGTTTTGCCTTTTCGCTGGTGCTGTACATTGGTATTCTAACCGCAGCCGAACGGTTGCGTGCCGAATATACCAGGTTGATGGGTGCCTCATAACCAGGAACAAGCCGCCTGTATGAATTGGTGGTAGGGGCTGCAAATGCCAGCACTGCCTCAATGTGGGCAAAAATACCACCAATGAAATACCGTGCATAGTCACTTAAATCTGCATACCTGCCAAAGTCATAGAAGATATTCCTGTTTTCCTTCCACAAGCTGACATGCACATGCATACCTGAACCATTATCCATAAAAATGGGCTTTGGCATGAATGTAACGGTTTTATTATATCGGTGTGCAACATTCTTGATAATATACTTGTACATCACCAGTGCATCAGCC
>Ga0067045_1029501_pt1 | contig 20364 bp, 18 predicted proteins | sample TerdegcTABiofilm_FD_59184 | JGI IMG/M metagenome (GOLD analysis project Ga0067045, IMG submission 59184) | Combined Assembly of (Gp0054472, Gp0054536) Wastewater bioreactor microbial communities from Singapore -Terephthalate degrading...
GACAGCACCATTCCACTATACTCGGTTTTTCTTTTGAAAGAACCATGAGGCTAAACTCGGATTATCTTTTGATAGAACCGTTTCTCTTTACTCGGATTTTACGTGATATAACGCGTAAAGTATTGTTCCTGAGAGAATATGCTATAATGGGTGAAAGCGAATAGGGACCTGCTTGCGGTAAAGTGGCATAGGGTCCCCTGCCTGAAGCCGCGGCAGCTCAGCGATCTATTTGGGAGGATGCCGAATGCCTGACCTGGAGATCATTCAATTACGCAACCGGATTTTGGGGATTTTGATTCATCAGGCGCGGGAACGGGCACGTCGCTCTCGCAAAGAATGTGCTACAGCGTTGGGAACTTCTACGGGACGGTTTGCCGCTTACGAAGAGGGGGAAAAGCCCATTTCGCTGCCGGAGCTGGAATTGTTGGCGCGTTACCTGGAGTGTCCGTTGCGAGATTTTCGCAAGAATGAGGTTCCCACTCAGGACGCGGTTGCTCATCTGCCTGATCCCATGTTATTCCTGCCATTGGGCCACCGTTTGGTGGGGGCGCGCCTGCGCCAGGCGCGCTTAGAGCGCGATTTACAACAGCAGGACCTGGCGGATCTATTGGGGTGTTCAGCCGCCGCCATCTCGGCCTATGAATACGGGGAGCGTCCGATGCCCATGGCTGAATTAGAGGTGGTTGCCCGTGCTTTGGGGGTAACCCTGGATTTCTTTATGGACAGCCAGAACGAAGTGGGCGCGTGGCACCGTTTACAGGAGGAGTTTGAGCGTTTCCGGGAATTGCCTGCTGAGATGCGGGAGTTTGTGCTACGCCCCATCAACCGGAGCTACCTGGATCTGGCGATCAAGCTCTCGCAGATGCCGGCCGGCTCGTTGCGTCAGATCGCCGAAGGACTGTTGGAAATCACCTATTAGACCTGTTCTTTAAGGAGGATAAGGATGGCCAACCCCACCGCTGAAGAATTACAAAAAGAAGGGTTGCGACTGTTTCAAGAAGGGCTGTATGATGAGGCTGTGTTACGTTTCAGCGAGGCCCTGGAGCATTATGGAGAAGAGGGGCGTGAAGTTGAAGCTGCTGAGATGCTCAATAACATTGGGATCATCCGGCGCAAACAGAATCGCTGGCCGGAAGCGGCCGAATCCATTGAGGCGGCGCAGCGCGTTTTCGTCAGGTTGGGCGACAAATCACGGCAGGCGCAGGCTCTGGGCAACCTGGCGGCGATCTACGCGGCGATGGGTAAGCGTACCGAGGCCATGGATGCCTGGCGTGGGGCTGCGCTGATGTTTGAGGAACTGGGCGACCGGCAGCGCCAGGGGGATACCTTGATGGCGTTGGGCACAGCGCTCTTCAAGGCCGGCCAGCGACAGGAGGGATTAGCAACCTACCAGGCCGGCTTGAGCCTGTTGGAACATCCGACTACCAGCCAGAAGTTCACCCGGACTCTGATGGGGTTACAGGCCAGATTGACCAGATAGCCCGGCCGCGCTGCGCTGCGTAATGACGGGCAGGAGAGCCACGGGGCTCTCCTGCTGTTATATTGGCATCAACCGCCCCGCCGGTGGTTTGCGGCCTCGCTTGCTTGGGTTTTGTGTTTCACGTGAAACAGGCCCTCAGGCATTCTGATAGCTGCATTGCCGTTTTTGTAATTTGGGGTATGATTACGTTACGGGTGAATCCAGGAGGCAAAGGATGAAAGTAGTCCTCAAACGTGATGTGCCCGGTCTGGGTAGAGCCGACGACATCAAAGAGGTCTCGGAAGGCTATGGCCGTAACTATTTGATCCCCCGAGGTCTGGCGGTCCCCGCCACCGAGGGGGTTGTGAAAGCTGCTCAGGACCTGCACAAAGCCAAAGAAGATCAAATAACCCGCCAACGCGACCGGGCGCAACGGATTGCCGCGCGTTTGAAATCCGAACCGCTGCATTTTCGTGTCAAGGCTGGCGAAAGCGGCCGTCTTTATGGTTCTATTACCTCAGCGGACATTGCTGAAGCTATTGGGCGGTTGATTGGATCACCCTTTGATAAGCGGCAGATCTTGCTGGAGCACCCGATCCGTGACCTGGGTAGTCATCTGGTGGACATCAAGATAGAAGGTGGCGTTCGTGCCCAGGTGCGGGTCATTGTAGAAGCGGAGGGTTGATGGCCGAAGGATTGGGCCTTTGGTTGCGGCGTGCCCGCGAGGCACGTAAACTGACCCTGGATGAAGTGGAGCAGGCTTTGCGCATCCGGAGTCGCTACCTCCAGGCGTTGGAGGTTGGTGATTTCAGTGCGCTGCCAGGAGAAATCCAGGCCCGTGGTTTCCTGCGCAATTATGCCCGGTTTCTGGGATTGCCGGTGGAGGAAGCTATGGCCCGGTATGAAGCCGAAGTCCAGGGCCGCCCAATGCAACCGCGCCCGCGGTCAACCGCCGGGGATACGCAGGATGCCATCCTGAAACGCCCGGCTGTTTTCCCCCCACCGCCCGGCGAGGGTGAAATGGAAGTGGCCGCGGCACGGCCGGTGGCTGCCAACCGCTTGCTCCCCATCTTGTTGGCCAGTATGGCCGTTTTCCTGGTGATTGCGGTAGGCGGGTTTATTTACTTACAGTTTTTCAGCAAGCCAGCGGTTGCCACTCCTGCTACGCCACCCAATGGATTGGCGGCCACTTCGGTGGCTGTGACTATGCCGCTGTCCAGCACGGCGTTCCGCCCCTCTGCTGATGGCACCGTCGTGGTCCGTCTGGAACCGCAGGAACATGCCTGGGTGCGCATTGCGGCCGATGCCAATGTTGCTTTTGAGGGGATCGCGACTCCAGGACAAGCCCTCCAGTTCGCGGCCAGGGAATCCCTCACCGTGGCGACCGGTAATGGCGGTGCCTTTCACCTTTACGTCAATAACGATGACTGGGGAGCTCTTGGGGCTGAGGGACAGGTGGTGCGCCGGGGCTGGTCCCCTACCGGTGAGCTGGCCCTGCAAAGTCCATGACTCACCGTTCGGTTGGGCGCCGGAGTAAAACCCCTCGTTTTTACGTTGTCTCATTGGGCTGTCCCAAAAATACGGTAGATTCTTACGGGATGGCCTCTCTGTTGACCCGGGCCGGCTATGTCGGCACTGAGTACCCCGACCAGGCTCAGATCCTCATTGTCAATACCTGTGGTTTTATCGCGCCAGCGCGGGCCGAATCGCTGGCAACCTTGCAAGAACTGGCCGCGCAACGTCGTCCGGATCAATGTCTCATCGCGGCAGGTTGTTGGGCTCAACGTGAGGCCGCTGCCTTGCTGGAGGTCGTGCCGGGTATAGATGCGGTGTTGGGGACGCGCTCGTGGCCCCGCATCGGCCCAGTGGTGGCGCAATTGTTGGCGCGCCGGGGCCAGCTGCCACTAACCTGTGTGGAGGAGCGCCCGATTGCTTTACCGGAAGAGGCGGGCGCGCCGGGATATGCTATCCAGGGGGCCAGCGCCTTTCTGAAGATTTCTGATGGCTGTAGTCGCCGGTGCGCGTTTTGTGCCATCCCGTTGATTAAAGGGCCGGGTGTCAGCCGCCCGATAGCGGCCATTCTCTCCGATGCTCGCCAGCTCCAGGAACAGGGAGTCCTGGAAATTAATCTGATCGCCCAGGACTCCACTTACTACGGCCACGATCTGGGGTTGAATGAAGGACTGGCAACCTTATTGGAGCAGCTGGTCGCAGCGGTCCCCGATGTACCCTGGCTGCGGGTGCTCTATGCTTTTCCCGGTTACCTCACCCCGCGCTTGTTGGAGGTGATGGCGTCCCATCCCCAGATTTTGCATTACATTGACCTCCCGTTACAGCACGCTCACCCGGCCGTTTTGCGCCGGATGCGTCGTCCAACGGATGTAGAAGAGGTGCAACGCACGCTGGAACGTCTGCGCCAGGTGATGCCGGATGTCGCGCTACGGACCACTTTCATCGTGGGTTTTCCCGGCGAAACGGAAGCCGAGTTCCAGACCTTGCTGGATTTTGTGAAGGCAATACGCTTTGATCGGTTGGGAGTCTTCACCTATTCCCACGAAAGCGGCACGCCGGCTGCTGAATGGGAGGATGACGTGCCCGCCGAGGTTAAAGAGGCACGCCGGGAAGCGCTCATGCTGGCCCAGCAACCGATCTCCTTACAGCAGAACCTGTCCCTGGTGGGCAAGCAACTGCCGGTCTTGTTGGAAGGGGTGGGGGACGGAATGACCATCGGGCGCAGCTATCGGGATGCGCCGGAGATTGACGGTCTGGTGTTAATTCACGGGGAATCCCCTGTTGATCGGCTGGCTACTGTTGAAGTGGTGGATGCGATGACTTATGACCTGATGGGCCAATGGGTGGACAAATGAGGGATGTCAAGTATCCCCGTCACCAGACAGGTTTACCGGATCATCACGCCGGTAGGGTCTAACGTCTCTGTCAGGGCGTTGGCGATGTCGTTCTCAAGATTGGATTCCAAGGCGGTTCTGTTTCGCTGCCAGGTGGTTCCGCGAGCCACTTCGTAGATGGCCTCTAATTGTGTTTGCAGAGCTTCCGGTCCTCCGGCCGCCTGCTGCCCCACCAGCAACGTGTAGATAAGCGCATATTCCTCGGCAGCGTATAAAGTGGTGAAGACTAAGCCCGGCACACCACCGGTAGCTTCATTGATGCTCCGCAGTGCTTCTTCCCAATTGCGGCAGAATTCGGCGGCTTCAGGCCAGGGAACCGCTGTGGTCAATGTATGGGCCAGAATCCCCCGCTCCCACAGCGCAGGTAAGAGCGCCAACGTTTGACGCCAGGGTTCCTCGCCCGGTCCGGTTATACCGTTGCCACTCTCGAGCCGGCCCTTGCTGTCGCGAATCAACGTTTCAAATTGCTGGCGATAGCGGGCGATCATGGCCTCCTCGCAGCTTTCGACGCCAATGGTGAGCTGCACCTCGCCTTCGGCGGCTTCTTCACGCCGCAGGAGAGAAAGCCGCCGTGTCGGGCGTTCGGGTGGGGTGAGCAAGGCGGCCTCTTGGGGCACCAGGATACGCGCCCACGTTGGTTTGAGGTTACTCTCCAGGGCCTGGCGCAGAGTTGCCACAGCCTCTTCTCTGGAAGGAAAAAGTGCTGCCTGGGTATAGGTGACGGTGGGCCGGGGGAAAAGGCGCAGATTGAGCTCGGTGATGATTCCATGCCGGCCGTGACTGCTCAGCAGTAACCCGCGCCAGTCTGGGGTGCCCGGTGCCGGCTTGTGTAAATTCAGCAGGCCGGCGGGCGTGATGGCTCGCACTCTGGTCAGATTTTCGTGGAAGGTGCCGTAGCCGAGGGCTTTTAGCCCCATGACTCCATTGCTGACGCTGCCGCCGACGGTGGTCAGGGGCGATTCAAACGTTTGACCGGTTGTCATCCCGGCCGCTTCCAGTTGCTTTTCCAATTCCGTCCAGCGGATGCCGGCCTGCACTTTCACTTGATGGTGGGTAGCGGTGATTTCTAACAGCCGGTTCATTCGTTCCAGGTTTACGACCACGAACGAAGGGCTGTCCTGACCTTTACGCCAGAACGGGTCGTTGCCACCTCCCCAGGGGAGGAGCTGGAGCTCTCGTTCCCCGGCCCATTCCATGAGGGCGGCGATCTCTTGCTCACTTTCCGGGAAAATGACGGCTAAGGGGGCCGCCACCTCCCGGTAGCGGCGTACAAAACCGGGATAGGTCTCCCCGCCGGCGTGAGCGTGCAACAGCTCTGGCGAACAGGCGACCCGGTTTTCCCCCAGCAAAGCCTGGAGTGAGAGCAAGAGGGGTTCCTCCAATGGCTCGAGGTGGATGGCGGGGACCGGGAGCGATGCAGGGGGGACCTCTGGCAAGGGGAGGTAGGAGCTAAGAGCCTGCCAGAGCGCCTGGAAGGGTGCGGGGAGGGGAGTAGGGCGGCGCAATAAGGTTAGTCGGTTCCTGTCAATAACCGTTGTACCACCTCAAAAAATTCACTCAGCATCATGGCGGTGGCTCCCCAAATACAAAACTCACGGTAGCGGTAACAGGGAACTTCACGCAGCTGCCCCTGGAGCCACCAATGTTCATGTTGGATGGCCTCCGGATGTAACAAATGGTCAAGGGGAATAGCCAGGACCTGATCCACTTCTTGGGGATCAGGTTGCAAGGGGGGGAGCGTCGGGATCCAACCCGCAAAGGGGTAGACGAGGTTCTGGCTGGGGGGAATATACAGCGGCGTGAGCGCCCCCAGAATTTGGATCGCCGTGGAAGGAATTCCTAGCTCTTCCCGTGCTTCACGCAAGGCCGTGTGGATCAAAGATGGATCTTCTGGTTCGGCCCCTCCGCCGGGGAAGCTGATTTCCCCGGCATGATGGGCTAACTGGTCAGGTCGGTGGGTGAAGAGAAGATGGATTGTGTTGTGGTCAGGATACAAGGGGAGCAAAACGGCAGCCTGGCGCGGCATAACGCCCGCTTCCGGTTGCATCCGGCGTGCCTGAGGTGCCATTTTGGTTTGGGCGATGACTCCGGGCAGCGGCTCCTGTAAGGCGATATTTAAGCGTTGGATGAACCGTTCTGGGTTCCCAAGCGCCAAATCAGGGTTTTCCATGCTTGTTAGCTTAACAGTTTTTTCTAAGAAAACAATAGGAAAAAGGTAACAGAGCTGGATTCAGCTAAAGTAATTTGCGTTTGTTTTGGCATTGAGGCTCAGCCCGTGTATAATGCTCCTAAAGGATACGGGATGGCCAGGCTGAAGTTTTTTCTACAAAAATTTGGACAATGGGTTGCGCCACTGGTGCGACGGTTGTTGTTGTGGGGGGGCCCAGGCGTGCTATTGCTTTGGGGCGTGCAAGCTCCTGCCATCTTAGTGGTAATGGGGCCGCCACAGCAGGTGCAAACTCTTAACCCCAAGGTGGGAATTCACACGCGCCTCAACGATGAAGTAGAGGAGTGGAAAATACAGCGTTCCCTGGCGTTGGTCCGCGAGATGGGAGCGCCATGGATCGTGGAATACTTCCCGTGGGCTTACATTGAGGGCCGGGAGGGCGATTATGGTTGGGCGCACAGTGACATGGTGATTGCTCATGCTCGCAACCAGGGGCTCACAGTCATCGCCCGCCTGGGGATGGTACCGGCCTGGGCTCGTCCGGACCCTCAAGAGCAAGAAACGACCTTCACTTATCTGGATGAAGCTCATTATGCGGCCTTTGCGCGCTTCGTGGCTGCTTTCGTAACCCGTTATCGGGGCCAGGTTCAGCACATCATCATCTGGAACGAGCCCAATCTCAGCTTTGAGTGGGGGTATCGTCCAGCAGACCCGGAAGCTTATACCGCGCTGTTGCGCGTGGTTTATCCGGCGGCCCATGCGGCCAACCCTGAGGTTGTAGTCTTGGCCGGGGCGTTAGCGCCCACCCTGGAGCCGGAAGGCAGCCAGGCTGGTATGAATGATCTGCTGTATCTGGAACGCATGTATCAGGCCGGCGCAGCTCCTTACTTTGATGGTTTGGCGGCCCATGCTTACGGTTGGGCCTTTCCGCCGGAGATGGATCCCGCCCCTGAATTGCTGAACTTCCGGCGGGTAGAATTGCTTCACGCGCTGATGGAATCTCATGGAGATGGTGGTAAAGCTATTTACGTGACGGAAAGCGGCTGGGACGACCATCCCCGTTGGACCTGGGCCGTGTCGCCCTCCCAACGGGTTGCTTATACCATCGGGGCTTACCAGTGGGCGCAGGAACATTGGCCCTGGTGTGCTATGGTGGGAATTTGGATGTTACGCACGCCGGCCCCGCTGCACAACTATCAGGATTACTTTACATTTGTGACCCCTGAGTTTCATCTTAAGCCGATTTATCTGGCTGTACAGGCTTACACCAGCGGTCGTTGAAAGTTCTAAGAGGTGAATGTGGCGAAAAAACGTTCCTGGCTTTGGGGGGTGAGTTGGGTAGTTTTATTGTTGAGCCGTTGCACTGTCGGTGCGCCGTTGCCATCCGTAACTCCTGTTACCCCTCTATCCTCGCTACCGACACCGACCTTGACGCCGACGCCTCAGCCCCTTACTGTGGAACCGGGTCTGCTGACGTTGACGCTTTGGGTGCCCGATGTTGTGAATCCTTTTGCAGAAACCGGGGGGGCGTCGTTGTTGTTGACTCAGCTGGACGCTTTTACTCAGGCCAACCCGGGCATCCAGGTTCAGGTCCTGGTCAAAAAAAGTGAAGGCCCCGGGGGCATTTATCACCTGCTTAGTACTGCTACTGCCGCAGCCCCTACTGTATTGCCGGATTTGATCATGTTGGGGGAGGCTGATTTGTCATCGGCGGTACACAATCAATTGATCCAACCGCTGCCATCCACGGTGACGCTCCAGGAGACCGATTTTTTCCCCTTTGCCTGGAGCGGGGGGCGGATTGAGGATCAGAGCTACGGTTTCCCTTACTTAGCGCAAACTGCACAAACGGTTTACCGTGTGCAGAAACATGCAGCGCCACCGCTGGCCTGGAATGACGTCTTAACCGGCAGCTATTCTTTCCTGTTCCCGGCCGCACCTCCCAACGGCCTGGCCGATGAGGCGTTGTTGGCGATTTATCTTGGCTCTGAAGACACAGTGGTGGATGAAAATGGTGCGCCGGTGTTGGACCGGGCGCACCTGGAGGAACTTTATCGTTTCTTCGCCGCGGCGTTGGACTCCGGCGTCTTGAATGCCGAACAGGCAACCTTGCTGACAAATGCGGAAGATTGCTGGGCGGCTTATCAGGGGGGCAAGGGTAATTTGAGCGTACTGCCAGCCGGGGCCTACTGGGCGACTCTGCCCCGCAATAGCCAGGCTGCCTGGTTGCCTACTCGGGATGGGGAACCGGCCGCCGTGGCGCATCTCTGGACGCTGGCGCTGGTGACGCGCGAGCCAGCCCGCCAGGCGGCAGCCTTGACGCTGGCGCGCTGGCTCACGACGCCGGAGCGGGCGGCCGCCCTGGCGAATGCGACCCAGTTGTTACCGGCTCAGCGCCAGGCGCTGACTTATTGGTCGCTCACGCCCGAAGAGGCGCGCCTCCTGGAAACTCTTTTGATGGTTGCCCAGCTGCCTCCGTCGCCTGAGGTGGGGCAGCCGGTGCGGCGTGCGTTGCAGGCGGGACTGGCTGCCCTGTTGCAGGGCCAGGTGGCGACACCGGAGGAGGCCGCCACTCAAGCCCTGACGGTGCTGCGCCGCTAAGATCGCGAGTACGGACCGGTAGCTGATGGGCAAACGCCAATTGAATTTGACCGGCTGGAAAGCACGCGCACAGCAGCTCAGGGCAGAGACTTATGCTCTCTACCTGGCCTATCAAGATCCACGCACGCCCTGGTACGCCAAATTATGTGCGGTGATAGTGGTCGGTTATGTTTTCAGTCCCGTGGATTTGATCCCGGACTTTATTCCGTTGCTGGGCTACCTGGACGATCTGGTGCTGGTCCCGCTGGGGGTCGCCTGGGTGTTGAAGCTGATTCCACCGGAAGTGCTGACCGAGAGCCGGGCGCGAGCCCAGACGCAGTTCCAGGGTGGATCTCCGGTCAGCCGGGTAGCCGCCGCGGTCATCGTTGGCCTTTGGTTGCTGGTAGCGACGTTAGTGTTGCTGGTGGTATGGAGGATGGTGCATGGCGGAAAATGAATTGGCGGCACAACTGGCGCAAATTCGGATTGCGGCGTTGCAGGCAGTGGATCCTGGACTGGCGGTGCGACGTTTTATGCGCTGGGAAAATGAAACAAACTTGCAGGTAGGCAATGTCCGTTGGGAAATGCCGCTGGTGGAACGGGTCTGGTTGGTGAGCATCGGCAAGGCGGCAGCCCCCATGGCCCAGGCGGCGGCCGACGTGTTGGGAACCCGGCTAACAGCTGGCGTCGTGGTGACCAAATATGGTCACGCGGAAGGTTATTCGTTACCGGCGTCAATCACTGTGATGGAAGCCGGCCATCCGGTGCCGGATGCGGCCGGTTTGCAGGGCGCCGAGGCCATCATCCATTTGCTGCGGGGGGCGACCGAATGTGATCGGGTCCTGGTGTTGCTTTCGGGCGGGGCGTCGGCGCTGACGCCGGCCCCGGTGGCGGGATTGACCCTGGCCGATCTGCAAATCACAACCGATCAACTGTTGCGGGCCGGCGCTACGATTGGCGAGCTCAACGCGGTCCGCAAGCATTTGGATCGCTTGAAGGGCGGACAGCTGGCCCGCTTAGTAGCGCCGGCGCCTGTGGCGGCGCTCATCCTTTCCGACGTGGTGGGCGATCCATTGGACGTCATTGCTTCTGGCCCTACCGCACCTGACCCCACTACTTACGCCATGGCCTGGCAGATCTTGGAACAGCGGGGCGTGCAGACGCGGCTGCCGGCTGCCGTGAGAGCTCACTTGCAGCGTGGGCGCGAGGGGATGCTGCCGGAGACCCCCAAGCCCGGTGATCCGCTCTTCGCCCGGGTGACTAATACGCTGGTCGGCTCCAACCGACTGGCGGCCCTGACGGCGGTGACCGCGGCCGAGCAATTGGGCTACCGGGCCTTGCTGCTGACCACGTTTGTGGAAGGTGAAGCGCGCGAGGTTGCGCGTGTGGCCGCCGCCCTGGCAAAAGGAGTGCGCCAACACGGCGATCCGCTGCCAGCGCCGGCCTGTCTGGTCTGGGGCGGGGAGACAACGGTGACGGTACGTGGGCACGGTCGCGGTGGGCGCAACCAGGAACTGGCGCTGGCGGCTGCGCTGGCGTTGGAGGGACTGCCCGGTGTCGCGTTGATGGCGCTGGCCACCGATGGCACCGATGGCCCCACCGACGCCGCCGGAGCGCTGGTTGATGGTACAACAATCGGTGCCGCACGCTCGTTGGGATTGGATCCGGTCGCGGCGTTGGCCAACAATGATGCCTACCCGTTGTTGGAGGCGGTGGGAGCGTTGCTGCTGACCGGTCCAACCGGCACCAATGTTAACGATTTGTTGGTCGTGTTAGTGGTTTGAAAGTTTCTGAGCTCTTGCCTTTTTTGAGCGAGTGGAGTATGATGCGCTTGATTGGCCAGAATCTGGAGGATGAAACAGCCATACGCTTTTTTTTACTCCAGTGACGGTACTATTTCAAGTAATGTAGGGGACCTGAATTGTTGCATTATCTCGTTACTGGTGGGGCTGGATTTATCGGTTCGCATCTGGTGGATACGCTACTGGCAGCCGGTCACACTGTGACCGTTTTGGATGATTTTTCTACCGGCAAGCTGGCTAATCTTCAGCATTCATTAGAGCATCCTCACTTTCGCCTGGTGCGCGGCACCGTTCTGGACGCGCCGTTGGTAGAGCGCCTGGTCGCTCAGGCCGATGCAATCTACCACCTGGCAGCAGTGGTGGGAGTGAAGTATGTTGTGGAGGATCCGCTACGCGGAATGCTGGTCAACGTGCAGGGGACCGAGACGGTCCTCGCCGCGGCGGCTCGCTACCAGCGTAAAGTGCTGGTGGCCTCCAGTTCGGAGGCTTACGGCAAATCAACGCGCGTCCCTCTGTGTGAACATGAGGAGACGGTGCTTGGTCCAACCAGTGTTCCGCGCTGGTCCTATGCGCTTTCCAAATTGCTGGACGAGCAACTGGCACTGGCTTATAGGCGACAGCTGGGGCTGCCCACCGTGATGGTGCGCTACTTCAACGCCTACGGGCCGCGATTGGATCCGCGCGGTTATGGGAGCGTGATTGCTCGCTTTATCAAGCAGGCACTGATTGGGGAACCGTTGACAGTCTACGCGGATGGGCAGCAGACACGCTCGTTCACGTTTGTGGCCGATACAGTGCGGGGGACGATGGCAGCTATGGAAACGCCGGCCGGTGAAGGGCAGGTCTTCAATATTGGCTATGCTCAGGAAACTACTGTTTTGGAACTGGCCCGCCTGATTTGCACGCTGATTGGTAGTTCCAGTGAGATTAAAAGTATCCCTTACGAACAAGTCTACGGGCCGGCCTTTGAGGAAACGCGCTGTCGGCGACCCGATCCGACCCGTGCGCGCGAAGTGCTGGGCTTTTCGGCCCAGGTGCCGTTAGTAGCAGGGCTACAGATGACAATTCCATGGTTTGAGGAGCACCGCGATGAACTCATCCAGGCTTAGTTTATGGTGTGACCGGGCGTTAGAGACCGGCTGGCTCTTGGGGGTGACCATCACCCCGGTTTTTTTCAACGTTTACTCCAGCCGTGTCTTTGAACCGGATAAGCTGACCACGTTGCGGGCGTTGGCTACGGTCATGGCGGTGCTTTGGCTGGTGCGCTGGCTGGATGGCTTGTTGCACAAGGAAAAGCTCGTCACGTTCTCGTGGCGGACGCCGCTGGTGCTGCCGGCGCTGGTGATGATGGTAGTCTATCTGATCAGCTCTATTTTCTCGTTAGTACCGTATACCAGCTTTGTGGGCTCCTACCAGCGCTTGCAGGGCTTTTATTCGCTGATGGGATACCTGGTGCTCTTTTTTGCTATCCTATCTGGGCTGCGAACGCGGGTTCAACTGAGCCGCTTGCTCACGGTACTGATTCTCAACGGCTTACCGATTGCACTCTACGGCATTATTCAACACAATGGGTTGGATCCGCTGCCCTGGGCTGGCGACGTGCAGACGCGCGTGGCTTCCAACATGGGCAATCCTATTTTTGTGGCTGCTTACCTGATCATGATTATTCCACTCACGGCGGCCCGCATTGTGGAGAGCTTCCGCGATATTCTGGGGCGGGAAGAAGCTCGGGTGAGTGATATCCTCCGGGCCTCAGGGTATATCTTCGTCCTGGCGGTTGAGGTGTTGGGGTGGTGGTATGCGCAAAGCCGTGGCCCTATTTTGGGGTTAATCGCGGCCGGGTTCATGTTCCCTTTGCTGGCCTTGTTGATATTGCAGCGGCAGGCGCTGGCTAAGGAAATGGAACGTCGCTCCTGGTTGATGGATACAGCGCGGGGCATTGCTTTTGGTGTTGGAACCCTGCTCCTGGCCGGGGCAATTCTTGCGCTTGGTGTGCTGGTATTCCAGGGGAAAGTTGGGCTTTACCTGGGGGGCTTTTTAGCGGCCCTGGTGTTTGGCGCAGCCTGGCTCTATTTTATCGTGGAGCGTAAGGGTTGGCACTGGCTCTGGATTGGTTGGGGGGCCGTGGGGCTGTCAGTGGCCATGGCACTGCTGGCGATCAATCTCCCCGGTCCTTTGCAGACTCGCGCGCAGCAGGTCCACACTTTGAACCGGCTGGCGAATATTACCGAGCTGGAGAGCGGTAGCGGTAAAGTCCGCACGTTGATCTGGCAGGGGGCGATAGAGCTGATCAAGCCCCATGCGCCTATCACTTTCCCCGATGGAAGCACGGATAAGTTCAATGCGATCCGTTTACTGGTGGGATATGGCCCCGAATCCATGTACGTCTCCTACAATAATTTCTACCCTCCGGACCTGGGGCATTATGAATCCCGCACCGCTTCGCCGGACCGTTCGCACAACGAGACGCTGGACTCGCTGGCCAATACTGGCCTGCTGGGATTGCTGGCTTATCTTTTTGTCTTCGGCAGCGTCTTCTATTGGGGCTTCCGTTGGTTGGGGTTGCTGAAAAGTCGCCAGCAGCTTTTGATCTATCTGGGGCTGGACATTTTCTTTTTCCTGGTCTTTTTCTTCGTCGGCTGGCGTGTCGCCGGTCTTTACCTGTTTGCAGTGGCCGTCCCGTTGGGTATCCTGGTAGGGACGGTGGTTTATTTGGTCCTGGAAGGGTTCCGTGGGGCTATTCGCGGGCGCGAGGCGGCGACCGAAAGCCAGTCGCACCCGCACACGATCTTGATTGTGGCAATTCTGGCGGCGGTGATTGGCCATCTGGTAGAAATCAACTTCGGGATTGCGATTGCTTCCACCCGTACCACCTTCTGGGCTTTGGCCGGGTTGCTGGTTGTCCTGGGGTTGGAATGGCTCCCCGGCGAGAATAGCATCAAGTCGTCCAAGGAATTGCCCGCTCCGACGGTTGCCGGGCAGCCGCAACGGCGGCGCAAGCGCCATGAGGAGTTGCCGGTCCCCTTCCCCGTACCGACCCAGCAGTGGCTGTACGCTGTGTTGGCGTTGTGTCTTTTGAGTACTTTCTTATTGGGGACACTTTCGTACGACTTTATTAACAACCCTGGCCGGCTCAGTGATGCCGGAAAGATTTTCTGGAATTCACTGACGCAGCTTTATGTCCAACAACGTACCTCTTACGGCGGTCTGTTGATCTTTATCTTCACCTGGATCATGTTTGGGATGATCGGCTTGAGTGAGCTGGACCGTGAGGGTCTCTTTGACGAACAGCGTGGTCAGCGTTGGGGGACGGCTGTGCTGGCCTACGTGGGTATCACCCTGCTCGGCTGGCTGTTATTCGGTTCATTGTTAGCTGCTCACCAGGGCCGGTTGGTTTCCATTCCGGTGACTTCCATTCCTGACGTGGTGGCTGTAGCCGTCCGGCTGGCCAATATTCTTGGCTATTACTATCTGTTCATTTTCCTGCTGGTTGCAGTAAACGGCCTGTTGCTAATGCGGGAAGCCCCGCAACCCAAGCCGTGGGGCGACCCGATCAGTGCCGGCGTGCTGGTAGTGGCCCTCTTGATGGCCGGTGTTTTGATCCGCTATGGCTGTTACGACTTGATCCGTGCTGATATTGTTTTCAAACAGGGGAGTGTGTACGCCGACGCTGATAACGCGGCGCAGAAACAGATCGGCATTGCTCATTATGAAAAGGCGATTGAACTGGCTCCCCGTGAGGATTACTACTATCTTTTCCGGGGCAAGGCTTACCTGGAACTGGCGCAGATGGTAGAAGATGCCCAGACCCGCGAGGCGGTGATGGTTCGCACCGAGGAGGTGCTCCAACAAGCGCGCGAAATCAACCCGCTCAACACCGATCACAGCGCCAATTTGGGGCGGTTCTACCGCTCCTGGGCGGGACAAACCACGGACTCGGCATTGCGCGCCGAACGGTTACAAAAGTCCCTGGAGAACTACAAAATCGCGTTGACTCTCAGTCCGCACAACGTGATTTTGTGGAATGAGCAGGGCATCCTCTACGCTTTTGATTTGCAAGATAGTCTCAGCTTTCAACAGACGATTTCCCACTCGTTTGAACTGGATTCCCGCTTTGATCAAACCTGGATGTTGCTGGGCGATGTCCGCTCCTCGCAGGGAGATGTTGCCGGCGCGATGGCGGCTTATCAAGAGGCACTGGATATCTCGCCTGCTAATTGTAATGTGCGCCGGGTGTTAGGTACGATGCAGGCCCAACAGGGGTTATGGAATGAATCGGTGGCGACATTGGAACGAGCTGTTGAGGATTGCGCCAATGTGACCGAGCTGTGGGACGTTTACCGGGTGTTAGCGATTGGGTACGCCAATCAGGGGCGCGGCTCTGAAGCCTTCCAGGTGGCGAATCAGGCTTTGACGTTAGCGCCTGACGACCAGAAATCAACCGTACAACAGCTGCTAGATGCGTTGCAGGGCCAATCTATTCAACCAACGCCGCAGCCCACGCCACAACCTTAACGTTCGGTGAGTGGTGATGCAGACCTATCTGATTGTTTTTGTGGGAGTGCTTTTTCTGGCGGTGTTGGGGACGCCCTTAGCACGCAAGCTGGGCTTGCGGATTGCTGTGGATCAGCCCGACCCCACCCGTAAGGTCCATACCGTGCCGACTCCCCGGTTGGGCGGCGTAGCGATCTTTCTCAGTACCATGGTCGTCACATTGATATTGGGGGAGCGGTATGGCCTGAACCAGCTGGCCGGGACGTTGATAGGCGCTGCCATCGTCTCTTTTTTGGGCCTGTGGGATGATCGGTTTACACTTCGGGCCTGGACTAAGCTGTTGGGGCAGCTGGCCGCGACCGCGTTGTTGATCGCCAGTGGCGTTTACATCACCAGTCTGCGATTGCCGTTGCTGAATTACGCCGCTACTGTATTGTGGGTGGTGGGAATCACCAATGCGCTCAATCTACTGGACAACATGGATGGGCTATCGGCCGGGGTTGCGGCCATTGCCGCGGCCCACTTCGCGCTGATGTGCGCTTTCAGCGGCCAGTATTTGGTGGGCGCGCTGGCTGTGGCGGTGATGGCAGCCTGTGTGGGATTTTTGATCTACAACTGGAACCCGGCTACCATTTTCATGGGGGATTCCGGGAGCCTGTTCCTGGGTTTTGTGCTGGCAGCAATTGGGATCAAGCTACGGTTTCCTGATAATGTCACCTTTGTGACCTGGATGATTCCTATCCTGGTCATGGGAGTTGCCATTTTCGACACCAGCCTTGTGACCATCTCACGTCTCAAGCGTGGGTTGAACCCTTTGACCACACCGGGTAAAGATCACACGTCGCACCGGCTGACCTATGCCGGTCTAACCCGCCGTGAGGCGGTATTGGTCATCTATGTTGCCGGTTTCCTGTTGGGATTGGTTGCCCTCTTTGTCACCCAGGCGACCATTTTGCAGGGGTATGGGGTGGGCAGTGTCGTTGTCATCATAGGGGGATATGCGCTATGGCGGATGGAGCGCCCCCCCTTTTGGCCGCCTCGTCCTGAGTGAGTCAGCAAACCGGCAGGGGGACAAGGTATTTGTGCATTCGTGATCTATGCGTGGACGGCCCCGTGTGCCCCCCGCATTCCAGCCTCCCCTGCGATACCCCTTGTTTTCCAGGCGGTCGGTGGTATAATTTTTACTATGTTTTTTAACGAAAAAAGAAGGAGACTAAGGATGAAGAAAAACGGTGGATTGTTCATGGCTCTATTGGTGGCCATGCTGGTAATTCTAAGCGCCTGCGGGCCGCAGCCGACCGCTGAGCCACCGGCGACTCAAACACCGACCACAGCACCTACCCAATTGCCTGCCACTGCTGCGCCTACCGCCACAGTGCCTACCGGACCGGTGACCATCAATACGCCGGAAGCACCCGGTGAATGTGTCTCCAGTGCGTTGCCACTGCGCCCGTTAGATGATACGGATTGGGTCAAAGGGGCCAGTGCTGATCAGGCCAAGATCACGATTGTTGAATATTCAGATTTTCAATGCCCTGGTTGTAGCGGGATGTATCCGCTGGTGGAAGAATTGCTGAAAGCCCATCCCGAATTACAGTTTGCCTACCGACACTTCCCGTTGACCAGCATTCATGACAAAGCTTTCCGGGCCGCCGAAGCCGCCGAAGCTGCTGGCGCGCAGGGAAAATTTTGGGAAATGTACGCCCTGTTATTCCAAAATCAGGCAGATTGGACCAGCCTTTCGGCGGAGGAGTTTGATAAGAAACTGGAAGAGTATGCCGGTCAGCTGAGTCTGGATGTATCTCAGTTCAAGCAGGCCCTGACGGAGGGTGCTTTCAAAGACAAGGTACAGCAGAGCTATGATGAGGCTGTCCAGATTGGATTACCCGGTACACCCAGTTTTATTTTTGACGGGGTCGTTTACCAGGGTGGACTTAGCTATGACGGGCTGGAGGGTTTCATAACGACGGTGCAGCAGCTGAAGTCACTGCAGTTTGCTGAGCCGCCGGAGACAACGCTGAACGTCAACAAATCGTACCAGGCGACTCTCCAAACCTCCAAGGGCAAAATTGTGATCAAGCTCTTCCCTCAATCGGCTCCCACCCAGGTGAACAATTTCATTTTCCTGGCCAAGAATAAATGGTACGACGGTGGTAACTTTTTCTTCGTCCAGCCCAACTATGTGGCGGTGACGGGGGATCCTACCAATACCGGGGCCGGTGATCCCGGTTACTATTGTTCAGGGGAAACCAACAGTGTATTTGACCGGCCTGGCCTGGTTGGGATAACCGCCGGCGGGCAGTTTTTCATCACTCTTGGCACGGACGCTAACGCCTTGAGCGGGCGGTTGGCACTCATCGGTCAGGTGACGGAAGGGTTGGAAGTGGCTCAGTCGCTGGCCACCCAGGCTATGGAATCCGGCGATCCGCCGGCCGATGTGTTACAGAGCGTGACCGTCACCGAGCAATAAAAAACTCCGAGTTTCGGCAATCCAAACGGGGCGGTCACAGCGACCGCCCCGTTGTTATAGTAACCCTGGTTGTTGCATGTCCAGGCAGGCGTGGTATAATCAAAGCGCAACTGACTTTTGGGGCGTGGCCAAGTGGTAAGGCGACAGACTTTGGATCTGTTTACCGTAGGTTCGAATCCTACCGCCCCAGCCTGATTGTGCTGGCGGCCCCCGGGCCGCCCACCGCCAATCCTGTGCGGCCCGGTGTCCAACCGGGCCGCGGGTGTTTTCTGGAGGCGACTATGGTTCTGAACCTGCCAACCTATACCTCGTTGGTTGAGGCTGCTCAGCGCTACCAGGTCAGCGCGGAGACGTTGACGCGCGCCGTGGAATCGGGTATGCTTAGAGCAGTACAAATCAACGGGGAAATTGCGGTGGCGGATGAGGATGTGGCGGTGGTGGCGGCGCAAATGCAAGTTACAAATGAACCCGATGATAAGGTTTCTATTAGCGAAGCTGCAAGAAAATTACAAATCAATTCGGGTATTGTTTGGTGGTGGTACAAACATGGTTGGTTGTCTGAACTTGGCAGGGGTCCAAATAGAATCATCTATGTTTCGTATCGTCAAGCCCAGGCCTTGGCAAATCTTAGAGAACGACAGGGCAAAAGGGGACATCGTTTAATTCCAAAACAAAGCGAGTCTGCGCTTACCTGAAATTTAAAGGCGGAGATTTTCCCGCTTTTTTTGTGTTCACAAGTCCTAAAACTATTGACAAGTTTTAGGACTTGTTGTATACTTGAGTCAGTTTTGAGCGCTCTGTACCTTGACATTCCCGCAAGGGGGCATACCGGGGACTCTACCCTCTGGAGTTGGCAATACAATGTCTTGAACAACGGGCCATGAGATCGGGAGGTAGAGACCGTTCTTATGGCCCGTGTTTATTGGACAGCAGTGGGCTGACCGGGACTGCTATGCCGGGGTGTGCCGGCCATGCCATGTAATCAAATGTCCCCGCGCTTGTGCAACCAAGCCGGGGACGTGACCCAGAGAGACGCAACTCCCCAGGCCCTGTTAGTATACCACAAAAACCTGGAAAGTGCGCCTCCCGCCTAATCAAAGCGGGAGGTTTTTGTGTTAAAAGCCGTGGTGGAATTGCTCACTGTTTTGTGTAATTGCTGCGCTATGGCGACCTGAGGCCATTTCCGCGCCTGGGGGCGGTGCTGATTGGGTGGTGACACCGGAAACTTGCGTTGGCTTGCCGGGTGGTGAATGATGGACGGGACTGTGTATCTCTTGCACTTTGACAGCCCCATTGGCGATGTTGCCAAGGCCCACGGCACGGCGCAGCACTACCTCGGCTGGACCACCGACCTGGCCCAGCGGCTGGCCGAGCACCGGGCCGGGAATGGGGCCCGGCTCATGGCCGCGGTGGCGCAGGCCGGGATCGGCTTCCAGGTGGCGGCCACCTGGGAGGGCGACCGGGTCCTGGAGCGGCGGCTCAAGCAGCGGAAACATGCGGCCCGGTTCTGCCCGCTCTGCCGGGGGACGCATGGCTAAGCACCGCCGCTGCTATTGCGCGCGCCCGGCCGTACCGGGCACCCGCCCCCCGTTGTGTGAGGCGCACCTGGCGGCTCTGCAGGTCGTCGCCGCCGCGCAACAGGCAGAGCGGCCGCTGGCGCCGCCGGTGGAGTCGGCGGGATCGCTCACTCCGGGGCAATTTGAGACCCTGCTCCAGGATCTGCTGGCCGGCGACCGCGCCGGTTAGTGGCGAGCCGCCGGGGCGGCGGGCAGCCCATCCCGATCGCCGCCCCGGTTGGCTCCCCAAATGGACACGAGGGAGAAACATGTTTCAAGAAACCGAAACTGAACACGCCCACCGCCTGGCCGACTTGCTCAGCGTGCGCCAGGTCAAGTTGCGCCGGCGCATTCTGGCCGACAAATGCGCCGGGCTGCGTGAGGCTGAGATCACGGCCAAGCGCGGCGCATCTAACGCGCCCTGGCAGCTGGTAACCATGTCAATCCCCGAACTGGCAGCGAGCCTGCACCTACGGCTGATCAACGGCGTCTATGGGCCGGATGACCATCAAGCCTCGGCTACGGCCCAGGCCATGCGCCAGGTGGTGGGGGCGCTTTGGTCCCACGCCAGTTCCAAAGAGCTGGTGGCCCAGGCCGGGTTCTTCGTCGGTGCCCCGCCCTACGGCTACGTCAAAACCACTCAGATCACCGTGGAGTACGCCGGCCAGCCGGTGACCGGCTGGCTGACGCAGCCAGAGCCGGCTCAGGCGGCCGTCATCCGGCAGCTCTTTGACGCTGTGAGCGCCGGCGAATCCCTCTCAAACATAGCTCGGGACCTGAACGCGGAGCCACCGGCGCCGGCGCCGCGCGGCGGGCTGTGGTCCGGCGACAGCCTGCGGGAGCTCATCCGGCGCGGTCCGGCGTATGCCGGGTACGTGATTTACCGGGGCGAGCAGCGGGCTGACCGGTGGGCCGGGACGTTGTACCCCG
>Ga0067045_1029502_pt1 | contig 20350 bp, 17 predicted proteins | sample TerdegcTABiofilm_FD_59184 | JGI IMG/M metagenome (GOLD analysis project Ga0067045, IMG submission 59184) | Combined Assembly of (Gp0054472, Gp0054536) Wastewater bioreactor microbial communities from Singapore -Terephthalate degrading...
CCAGCCCCGTCTTGCCCAGGCCGGCCGTCAGCAGGTCATTGCTCTTGCCGTCGTAGTCGGCCCGCGAAATGGTGCCCAGGTAGGCGGGCAGCTGGTTCAGCTCTTCCGGCGCATGGTTGCTGCCGCAGCCGGCCAGCAGCAGCAAGGTGCACAGGCCCGTGCCGTTGGCCGCGCGCATGATCGTCGTTTGCATGGTGGTTCTCTCCGTTGAGGACACAGTGGACGCACAATGAAAAACGCCGGACGATCCGTCCGGCGTTGCTTGAAAATCAGACCGCGGCCTTGGCGGCCCTGCCGCCGAAGCGCGCGATGGCTTCGCCGACGATGCCGCGCCGGAACAGCAGCACGCAGATGACGAAGATGACGCCCGTGACCATGCCCACCGATTCGCCCAGGGTGCCGAACCACTCGACGCCCGTGTGCGTGGCCAGGTAAGTGCCAACATCACCCAGCTTGTTTTCCAGGGCAATGATCAGCACGGCGCCGAGGATGGGACCGGCCAGGGTGCCCATGCCGCCCACCAGTGTCATCAGCACGACCAGGCCCGACATGCCCCAATACACGTCGGTCAAGGTCTCAAAGCCCAGCACCAGGGTCTTGGTGGCGCCGGCCAGGGCGGCGAGCGACGCGGACAGCACGATGGCCATCAGCTTGTACTTGTTGACGTCGTAGCCCAGCGAAATGGCGCGCGGCTCGTTTTCCTTGATGGCCTTGAGGACCTGGCCGAACGGCGAATGGATGGTGCGCACGATCAGGGCGAAGCCGGCGATGAAGATGGCCAGCACGACGTAGTACAGCACCGTGTCGTTGCCCAGGTTGATGGTGCCCAGCAAGGTTCCACGTGGAACACCCTGCAAGCCATCTTCGCCGCCCGTGAACGGCAGGCGCAAGGCCAGGAAGTACACCATCTGCGCCAGCGCCAGGGTGATCATCGTAAAGTAGATGCCCTGGCGGCGGATGGCCAGGCCGCCCATCACCAGGCCCAGGAGCGCTCCCGTGGCGACGCCGGCCAGCAAGCCCAGTTCCGTCGGCCAGCCCCAGGTGCGCAGCACGTAGCCGGTGACATAGCCGGCGCCGCCAAAGAAGGCCGCGTGGCCGAAGGACAGCAGGCCCGTGTAGCCGATCAGCAAATTGAAGGCGCAGGCAAACAGGGCAAAGCACAGCAACTTCATCAGGAAGACGGGATAGCCGTAAAACGGGGCCGCCAGTGCCAGCAGCAGGGCAATGGCGTAGCCTACATTCTTATTCATCGTGGTAGCTCCAATACATGACTGATGAGGATTACTTTTCTTTGCCGAACAGGCCGGCGGGACGCAGCAGCAGCACGATGACCATCACCACGAAGACCACGGTGGCCGAGCCTTCCGGGTAGAACACGCGGGTCAGGCCCTCGATCACGCCCAGGCCCAGGCCCGTGAGGATGGAACCCATGATGGAGCCCATGCCGCCGATCACCACGACGGCGAAGACGACGATGATCAGGTTCGAGCCCATCAGCGGCGAGACCTGGATGATGGGCGCGGCCAGCACGCCGGCAAACCCCGCCAGCGCCACGCCGAAGCCGAAGGTCAGCGTGACCATCAGCGGCACGTTGATGCCGAACGCTTCCACCAGTTTCGGGTTTTCCGTGCCGGCCCGCAGGTAGGCCCCTAATTTGGTTTTCTCGATGACGAACCAGGTGGCCAGGCAGACGGAGAGCGAAGCGATGACGACCCAGGCGCGGTAGTTCGGCAGGATCATGAAGCCCAGGTCCGTGGCGCCGGCCAGCGCTTCGGGCACGGCATACGGCTGGCCCGAGACGCCATAGAAGGAGCGGAACACGCCTTCCATGATCAGGGTGATGCCAAAGGTCAGCAGCAAGCCATACAGGTGGTCGAGTTTATACAGCCAGCGCAGCATGGTCTTTTCGATGAGGATGCCGACCAGGCCCACGAGAATGGGGGCGATGACCAGCATGGCCCAGTAATTGATGTCGAAATAGCTGAGGCCCATCCAGGCCAGGAAGGCGCCCATCATGTACATGGCGCCGTGCGAGAAATTAATGACGTTAAGCAAGCCGAAGATGACGGCCAGACCGAGGGACAACATGGCATAGAACGAGCCGTTGACGAGGCCCAGCAGCAGCTGGCTCATCATCGCTTGTAATGGAACGCCGAAAATTTCCATGGCATCACAGTATAAAAAGCACCGCCGGACGACGGTGCGGCATCAAGGGAAACACGCCACCGCAGACGGGCGCGGCGGCGCAAGGCTCACCCCGCGCACCGGCAGGTGGCGCGCAGGAAAACAGACTGCCCGCGCGCGGCGGGCAATCCGCAAGGTTTGCTACAGCGTTACTTCCACAGCGAACACTTCGACTCAGCCTTCGTCACGTACGCCTGCGCGCCGGGCACGGTGGCCACCACCTTGTAGTAATCCCACGGATACTTGGACTCGGACGGCTTCTTCACTTCCATCAGGTACATATCGTGCACCATGCGGCCGTCGGGACGCACTTCGCCGTTCTTGGTGAACATGTCATTGATCTTGGTCTTTTTCAGGTAGGCCATGACCTTCTCGGTGTCATCCGAGCCCACCGCCTTGACGGCCTTCAGGTAATTGGCCGCCGCCGAATAATCGGCCGCCTGCAGCATCGACGGTTCCTTCTTCATCTTGTCGAAGTAACGCTTCGACCAGGCGCGCGTTTCCGGATTCAGGTCCCAGTACCAGCCATCGGTCAGGTACATGCCCTGCGTCAGGTTCAGGCCCAGCGAATGGATGTCATTGATAAAGATCAGCAAGCCGGCCAGCTTCATGGATTTCGTCAGGCCGAACTCGTTGGCCGCCTTGATGCTGTTGATGGCGTCGCCGCCCGCATTGGCCAGGCCGAGAATTTGCGGCTTGGCTGCCTGCGCCTGCAGCAGGAAGGACGAGAAATCCGAAGCACCCAGCGGATGCTTGACGCTGCCCAGCACCTTGCCGCCGGCCGCCTTGACGACTTCGGCCGTGTCTTTTTCCAGCGAATGGCCGAACGCATAGTCGGCCGTCATGAAATACCAGTTCTTGCCGCCCTGCTTGACAATGGTGCCGCCCGTGCCGCGCGCCAACGCCACCGTGTCGTAGGCGTAATGCACGGTGTAGGGCGTGCACTCTTCATTCGTCAGGCGCGAGGAGCCGGCGCCGATGGCGATGAAGATTTTTTTCTTTTCCGCCGCCACCTTGGCCATGGCCAGGCTGGCGCCGGAATTGGTGCCGCCGATCAGCATGTCGACGCCCTGCTGGTCGAACCATTCGCGCGCCTTCGAGGCGGCGATGTCGGCCTTGTTCTGGTGGTCGGCGGAAATGAATTCCACTTTCTTGCCGGCGATGACCACGCCGGCATCGGCGATCGCCATCTTGATGGCTTCGGCGCCGCCGAGGCCGTCGACGTCGGAATACACGCCGGACATGTCGGAAATAAAGCCGATCTTGATGGTGTCGCCCGATACCTGGGCGTGCGCGGCGCTGGACAAGCCCAGGGCGCAAAGAGTGGCGGTGGCAATGGCGATAGCGTTACGTTTCATAGTGTCTCCGTTGGGGATTATTGTTTGCTATTCAGTCGATTGCTGGACGATGACGGGTAAAACGGACTGGGACTACACGCCGAGCAGCTCGGTCAGGACCGGCATCTTGGCCTCCAGTTCGGATGCAGCAAAAGTCTCGACGATCTGACCGTGCTCCATCACATAAAACCGGTCCGCCAGCGGCGCGGCAAACCGGAAATTCTGTTCCACCATGACGATGGTGTAGCCCTTCGCTTTCAGGGTGGTGATCATGCGCGCCAGGCCCTGCACGATGACGGGCGCCAGGCCTTCGGAAATCTCGTCGAGCAGCAGCAGGCGCGCGCCCGTGCGCAGGATGCGCGCCACGGCCAGCATCTGCTGTTCGCCGCCCGACAATCGCGTGCCCTGGCTGTGGCGGCGTTCCTGCAGGTTGGGGAACATGGCATAGATTTCCTCGACCGACATGCCCTTCTCGCCGCTGGCCAGGGTCGGCGGCAGCAGCAGGTTTTCCTCCGTCGACAGCGAGGAAAAAATGCCGCGCTCTTCGGGACAATAGCCGATGCCCAGGTGGGCGATCTTGTGCGTGGCCAAACCGATCGCTTCGGCGCCGTTGACCTTGATGGACCCCGTGCGGGCGCCCGTCAGTCCCATGATGGCGCGCAAGGTCGTCGTGCGGCCGGCGCCGTTGCGGCCCAGCAAAGTCACCACCTCGCCCTGCTCCACTTTCAGGTTCACGTCATGCAGGATGTGCGATTCGCCATACCAGGTATGCAGTTGTGCAATTTCCAGCGCCGGTGCGTTGCCATTCACTTGTGTCGCCATCAATGCGCCCCTTCCAGTTCCGCGTGGGTCGTGCCCATGTACGCTTCCATCACCTGCGGATTGCGCGACACTTCCGCGTAGCTGCCTTCGGCCAGCATGGCGCCGCGCTGCAGGACGGAAATCTTGTCGCAGATGCCGGACACCACGTTCATATTGTGTTCCACCATCAAAATCGTGCGCCCGGCCGAGACCTTCTTGATCAGTTCCGTCACGCGGTGCACGTCTTCGTGGCCCATGCCCTGCGTCGGTTCGTCGAGCAGCATCATTTCCGGTTCCATCGCCAGGGTGGTGGCGATCTCCAGCGCCCGCTTGCGCCCGTAGGGCATGTCGACCGTGATGGTGTCGGCGAACTCCGTCAAGTCGACCTCGGCCAGCAAGGCCATGGCGCGGTCGTTGAGCTGGCTCAATGAACGTTCACTTTTCCAGAAGTGGAACGAGGTGCCCAGCTGGCGCTGCAAGCCGATGCGCACATTCTGCAGCACGGATAAATGGGGGAAGACGGCGGAAATCTGGAAGGAACGGATCACGCCCATGCGGGCGATCTGGGCCGGCTTGGCGGCCGTGATGTCTTTGCCATTGAACAGGATCTGTCCGCCGGTGGGGACCAGGAATTTGGTGAGCAAGTTGAAACACGTGGTCTTGCCGGCGCCATTCGGACCGATCAAGGCGTGGATATGACCCCGCTCTACCTTCAGGTTCACCTCGCTGACGGCGGTGAAACCCTTGAATTCCTTGGTCAAATTTCTTGTTTCCAAGATTACGTTTGACATCGTGTCTCCTAGTTGTACTTTTTGTACTACTTAGTCATTTTTATAATACACAACTTAAATTTAACGCACAATACAGTATAACTACGGGGATTTTTCGCCAGTCCGAATGGCGCAAACTCGCACGCTTGCCCAGCTATTTCCAGGCGGCATGTATCATTTGCGCCGCTTTTTCCGCGATCATCACGGTCGGCGAATTGGTGTTGCCCGACGTGATGTACGGCATGATGGACGCGTCGACGACGCGCAGACCCGCCACGCCGAGCACGCGCAAGCTGCTGTCGACCACACTCGACGGGTCGCCGGCCACGCCCATGCGGCACGTGCCCACGGGGTGGAAGATGGTGGTGCCGATCTGGCTGGCCGCCTGCGCCAGTTCTTGCTCGCTCTGGAATTGCACGCCAGGCTTGTATTCCTGCGGCGCAAACCGCTTGAGCGCCGGCGCGGCCACGATGGCGCGCGTCAGGCGCAAGGCGTCGGCCGCCACCTTGCGGTCCTGCTCGGTACTCAGGTAATTGGGCACGATCTTCGGCGCCACATAGCTGTCGGCCGAGGCGATCTGCACATGGCCGCGCGACGTCGGGCGCAAATTGCACACGCTGGCCGTAAACGCGGGAAACGCGTGCAAGGGCTCGCCGAATTTATCCAGGGACAAGGGCTGCACGTGGTATTGCAGGTTCGGCGTGGCTTGCTGCGGGTCGGACCTGGCAAACGCCCCCAGCTGCGACGGCGCCATCGACATGGGCCCGCTCTGGAACAGCGCATACTGCAAGCCGATCTGCATCTTGCCGACGATATTGCTGGCCATCACGTTCAAGGTCTTGACGCCCTGCACCTTGTACACCATGCGCAGCTGCAGATGGTCCTGCAAATTGCCGCCCACGCCAGCGGCATCGAGCACGGGAACGATGCCATGCTGCTGCAGCAAGGCGGCCGGGCCGATGCCGGACAATTGCAGCAACTGGGGCGAGCCGATGGCGCCCGCCGTCAGCAGGGTTTCCCGCCGCGCCGTCGCCTGCCACTGCGTGCCGCCGCCCGTCAACACGACGCCCGTGCAACGGGGGCCCGATGCCGTCGTTTCCAGCAGCAGACGTTCCACGTGGCAACCCGTCATGATGGTCAGATTGGGCCGCCGCGACGCCGGTTTCAAGAACGCTTTCGAGGTATTCCAGCGGATGCCGCGGCGCTGGTTGACGTCGAAATACGCGCTGCCGCTGTTGTCGCCGCCATTGAAATCGCTGGTTTTCGGGATGCCGACCTGCTGCGCCGCATCGCGGAACGCATTCAAAATATCCCACGACAGCCGCTGTTTTTCCACGCGCCACTCGCCGCCCACGCCATGGTTTTCCGACGCGCCGCCGTAATAATCTTCGCTTTGCTTAAATAGCGGCAAGACTTTGTCCCAGCGCCAGGAAGCGTCGTCCGTCAGGTCGGCCCAGTGATCGTAATCGCCGGCCTGGCCGCGCATGTAGATCATGCCGTTGATGGATGAGCTGCCACCGAGCACTTTGCCGCGCGGATACATCAGGCTGCGTCCGCCCAAGCCCGCGTCCGCCTGCGTGGAATACAGCCAGTCCGTGCGGGGATTGCCGATGCAATGCAGATAACCGACGGGGATGTGGATCCACACATAGTCATCCTTGCCACCCGCTTCCACGAGTAAAACGTTGGCGTCCTTGTCGCGCGTGAGCCGGTTGGCCAGCACGCAACCTGCCGTGCCGCCGCCCACGATGATGTAGTCGTATTCGCCTGCCGATTCCAATGAAGCTCCTTTCGGTATGCCATCAAGCTGTCGCGCAGCGTGTCTCCCCGCCGCGTCCCGTTACCAGAGTCTGTCTTTCTTCATGCATGCATGGCTGCTGAGCCGCACTGAGATTACCACCAGTGCCGGCCCAGGGCGACATTAATCGTCAGGCTTCCATGATCCGCGCAGCAACGGGCAGTTTGGGCAGCCAAAAACCGTCCCGCACAGGGACTGCATGCCGTGGATAACCGTATGGATATCCACAGGTACGATATGTGAGTAAACGAAAAATTTTTTCAGCAGCTTTTTTTTATCCCAAAACCATCCCGGGCACATACAACGCTTACTCAGCGCTTATCCGTACGCCAAGCGATTGTTTACAAGGATAAATCGGGACTTATCCACAGAAGTTGCCGCCGTTAACTACTATTACTATTCTTGTATACGATCTTGTTAAGGTAAACCCGACAACGCACGTTTTGCCTGCCCTTCTCCATCAAACAGCTTCACCGGCCTGTCATCAAAAAAAAAACCGACGAACGGCTTTCACTGACAAAAAAAACCGAGCCAACAACTGAGCGGCAAAAACCGGCACGGCCGGCATTACGCCAACAGCACTGCCAAACCGTTTTGCAAAATGGAAACATCAACCGGCTTGAGCAGGCACAGTGCCAGCAAGCGCTTCGATGTCGAAAAGAGGGGAAATTTGAGACGATTGTGGATAAGTCACTTGATATCCACAGGATGACTTGTGAGTAAACACGAAGTTATGCGCAGGCCCGCATTTTATACAATTTTGCTCCTCGCGCGATACAGCGATTATGCACGCTTTATTTTGCGCGTAAACGCTTGATCCTGTTGAAAAAAGACGACTTATCCACAGAAAAAAACACGTTTACTATTACTACTATTTTTATATATAGATCTATTGTAAACCGACAAAAAAAACGGAAGTCCGGGGATATTTCCAAAAAGCATGCAAAAAACGCCAAAAAAAAAGCCAACGGCAACACTCGGATCCACTGCCAAACCGTCTTCCAGGAATCACCTGGATGCCAAGGTCCGTGAGAGAACAATGCTCGTGGTCATTCAATCTTGATTGCCCGACAAGCATCAATGCCAGCGAAGCGCGTTAAACATGCCACGACAGCAAGAAAATCCGTGCCGTTTGCTCGCCGGTGTGGATAAGTGCCTGCATATCCACAGGATGAGATGTGGGAAAAGTCGGTCTTTGTCCACAAGCCGATTTTTATCCCAAACAAGTCCTCCGTGGATACAATGCTTGTGCGCCTACTTTTTTGTACGCCAAGTCGATGATTTTTATACGGTATACCGACTTATCCACAGAAAAATGGCCGTTTACTATCACTACTATTTTTATGTATACATCTTTATTTAAAACACAGAAACAAACGCGGACGGTGGAAAAGTCGCCCGAATGGCTGTTTTCACCCTGTAAACCGTCTGGCAATCCCCAAAACCTGTAAAAACAGCATGAATTCAGCCCAAAAAATGCGTTTAGGCATCATCAGTGCCTTGCACGAAGAACAGCAGGGGCTCGTAGAAGCCATGCAAGGCCCCCAGAGGCGTTCACACGGCATGCGTGACTACACCCTGGGAACCCTGTGGAATATCGACGCTGTGTGCGTCCTGTCGCGTCTGGGCAAGGTTGCCGCCGCCATGACGGCTTCTATCCTTGTGGAAAAGTACGGAGTTACCCACATCGTCTTCACGGGCGTGGCCGGCAGCGGGGATCAACACGTGAAAGTGGGCGATATCGTCGTGGCCGAAGCGTTGTTGCAGCACGATATGGATGCCCGTCCTCTGTTTCCCCGCTTCGAAGTGCCGCTGACGGGACTGCAGCGTTTTGCCACGGACCGGGAACTGAGCACGCAACTGGCTGGCGCCGCCGCCGATTTCCTGCGTGACGATGTTTCCAGCGTGCTCCAACCAGCCGAGATTGTGGAATTTGGCTTGCAGCACGCGCAAGTGCACCGCGGCATGATCGCCAGCGGCGACCAGTTCATCAGCAGCGCCGCGCAGGTGCGGCAATTGAAGGAGGATTTGCCCGATTTGCTGGCCCTCGAGATGGAAGGCGCCGCCGTGGCGCAAGTGTGTTTTGAACTGGGCGTGCCGTTTACCGTCATGCGCACCATTTCCGACAATGCCAACGAAGAGGCGGCCGTCGACTTCATGCGTTTCGTGCAGACGGTCGCCTCGCCGTACGCGTTTGCCGTCATTCAACAGCTGTGCCAGCGCCTGGCCGTCTGATTTTTCAGCTAGCATGCATAAAAAAAGGGCAGAACCACTGGTTCTGCCCTGTTTGCGTTGATGACCTGCTTAAATATTAGACGCTGAGCATCATCAAACTGGCATTGCCGCCGGCTGCCGTCGTATTCACGCACAGGGCCCGCTCGGCGACCAGGCGCCACAGGGGGATGACATCGTCCTGCGTGGTGGCGATGGTGGCCACCAGGGCACCTTCCCGGGCCGCCAGCGGCGCTTTGAGCTGGCCATCGAGGCTAGGCTCGATCATGGCGATCTGGAAATCCTGTTGAATGGATGCAAGATCATGGATAACCTGGATGCGGTCCTTCAGCGCGGCCGGCAGGTCGCCGGGAATCAGGCCAGCCGATTGCGCCAGCACGAGGGCCTGGTTGCCCGTCGCCAGCACGGCTGCCAGCTGGTTCATCAAGGTGCCGGAGGTGGCTGCCGCGCACAAGATCGTGCCGCGCGGGGCAAAGCTCAGGGTATTGCGTTCGCCCGTCGGGCCCGGCAAGACGGTGGTGCTGCCCAGCAAGGTCGTACGCGCGTATTCCTGCGCCAGCTGCTGCACCTTGTCGTGGCCATGCATCTTGGCCCATACGGTCAGCGCGTCGAGGGCCGGCGGCGCCTGGCGCTGGTGCTGCGCGCCGGCCGGCGCATTGCGCTGCAGGCGCTTCAGATACAGGGGGCCGCCCGCCTTCGGTCCCGTGCCCGATTTGCCTTCGCCGCCGAAGGGCTGCACGCCGACGACGGCGCCGACGATGTTGCGGTTCACGTAGATATTGCCCACGTGCGCGCGCTTGGTGATGAAGGCGATGGTTTCATCGATGCGCGTATGGATGCCCAGGGTCAGACCGTAGCCGCTGTCGTTGATCGATTGCACCAGTTGCGGCAGTTCGGCCCGCTTGTAGCGGATCACGTGCAGCACGGGGCCGAAGACTTCGTGCGTCAGCTGCTCCAGCGACTTGATTTCCAGCACGGTCGGCGCGACAAACGTGCCTTTCACGGTCGGCAGGTCGAGCGAATAGTGGTCGAGGGCCACGGTTTTCATCTTGTTGATGTGCGCCAGCAGATTGCCTTGCGCTTCCGCATCGATGACGGGGCCGATATCCGTGGCCAGGCGGTCAGGATTGCCAACGCGCAACTCCTGCATGGCACCTTTCAGCATGTGGATGGTCTTGTCGGCGATTTCCGCCTGCAGGAACAGCACGCGCAAGGCCGAGCAGCGCTGGCCGGCGCTGTCGAACGCGGACGACATCACGTCCTGCACCACCTGCTCTGGCAAGGCGGAAGAATCGACGATCAGGGCATTCTGGCCGCCCGTCTCGGCGATCAGGGGCAGGTCGATGCCTTCGGCGACGGCGCGCGCGGTCAGGTTGCGGTTGATCAATTGCGCCACTTCCGTCGAGCCCGTAAAAATCACGCCTTTGACGCGCGCATCATTGCACAGGCCGGCACCGACCACTTCTCCGCTGCCGGGCAGGAATTGCAGCGCACCGCGCGGCACGCCCGCCGCGTGCAGCAATTGCACGGCGCGGTGGGCGATCAGCGGCGTTTGCTCGGCCGGCTTGGCCAGTACCACGTTGCCGGCCGCCAGGGCGGCGGCCAGCTGGCCCGTAAAGATGGCCAATGGGAAATTCCACGGGCTGATGCAGGTCACGGGACCGAGCGCCAGGCTGTTCGGCGCATGTTCCACCTGTGCCGCGTAGTAGCGCAGGAAGTCGACGGCTTCGCGGATTTCCGCGATGGCGTTCGGCAAGGACTTGCCCGCTTCGCGCACGGCCAGGGCCATCAGCTCGATATGGTGTTCCTCGAACAGGTCGGCGGCGCGCTGCAGGGCTTGCGCGCGCAGCGACGGTTCCGTCGTTTGCCAGTCCATGGCGTAGGCGCTGGCGCTGGCCAGGGCCGTTTCCACGTCCGCCGGGCCCGCTTCCATGACCTTGCCGACGAGATCGTCGTGCTGCGCCGGATTGTGGATGGCATGCGTGGGCGCATTCAGGCTGACGGCGCCGTCGATCAGGGGACCCGCCTGCCATTGCTGCTGCTGCGCCAGGCCGGTGGCCAGGGTGCGCAAGGTGTCCTCGTTCGACAGGTCCAGGCCGGCCGAGTTCTTGCGTTCGCTGCCAAACATGTCCAGCGGCAAGGGAATCGACGGGTGCGGCAAGCCGCCCTGCAGGCGCGCCTGTTCCAGCGGATCGCGGATCAGGCTATCGATGGCCACGCTTTCGTCGACGATCTGGTTGACGAAGGACGAGTTGGCGCCGTTTTCCAGCAGGCGGCGCACCAGGTAGGCCAGCAGGGTTTCGTGCGAGCCGACGGGGGCGTAGATGCGGCAGGGCTTGTCCAGGTTGGCCGGACCGACGACCTGGTCGTACAGGGTCTCGCCCATGCCGTGCAGGCACTGGAATTCGTAGTCGGTGATGCCGTCGCGCTTCGCCCAGGTAAAGATGGTCGACAGGGTTTGCGCATTGTGCGTGGCAAATTGCGGGTAGATCAGGTCGCTGGCGCCCAGCAGTTTCTGCGCGCACACGAGGTAGGACACGTCCGTGTAGACCTTGCGCGTGTAGACTGGATAGCCTTCCTGGCCGTCGACTTGCGCGCGCTTGATTTCCGCGTCCCAATACGCACCCTTCACCAGGCGCACCATGAACTTGCGGCCGCTGCGCTTGGCCAGGTCGATCAGGTAATCGATGGCAAACGGGCAGCGCTTCTGGTAGGCCTGCACCACGTAGCCGATGCCGTCGAAGCCGGCCAGATCGGTATCAAAGGCAAGTGCTTCCATCAGGTCCAGCGACAGTTCCAGGCGGTCCGTTTCTTCCGCATCGATGTTGAAGCCGATGTTGTACTGTTTTGCCAGCAAGAGCAGGGCTTTGACCTTGGGCAGCAATTCCTGCATGACGCGGGCGTGCTGGGCGCGGCTGTAGCGCGCGTGCAGGGCCGACAGTTTGACGGAAATGCCGGGGCCGTTCTTGATGCCGCGGCCGTTCGACGCCTTGCCGATGGCGTGGATCGCCGTTTCATACGAGGCATAGTAGCTGGCCGCGTCTTTTTCCGTCAGGGCCGCCTCGCCCAGCATGTCGTAGGAATAGCGGTAGCCGCGCGTTTCGTTGTCGCGGCTGTTTTTCAAGGCTTCCTCGATGGTCTGGCCCGTCACGAACTGGTTGCCCAGCATGCGCATGGCCAGGTCGACGCCTTTGCGGATCAGCGGCTCGCCGCCCTTGGCGATGAGCTTGGTCATGGCCGAACCGAGGCCCGATTCGCTGCTGGTACTGACCAATTTTCCCGTAATCAGCAAGCCCCAGGTGGCCGCATTGACGAACAGCGACGGCGATTCGCCCAGGTGCTTGCGCCAGTCGCCCTTGCTGATCTTGTCGGCGATCAGGCGGTCGGCCGTTTGACTGTCGGGTATACGCAACAGCGCTTCAGCCAGACACATCAATGCAACACCCTCTTCCGAGGACAGCGAGAACTCATGCATCAGTGCATCGACACCGGACGCGCGTGTGCGTTTTTGGCGCACGTTCGAGACGAGGCGGTGCGCCAGGGCCTGGCCTTCGGCCGTCGTTTCGGTGCTGCTGGCGCGCACTTGTTGCAACAGCCACTGCACGGCCGAAACCTCGTCGCGCCTATAGGCGGCAGTGATGGCGGCGCGATGTGGCGTCGCCTCGGGCAGGATTTCCGCCTGGAGCGCAGCAAAGGGAATCGGGGTAAAAGCCGAAGGGCCAGCAGGGTGCATAGGGACTCTTTACAAGGAAAAATGGGACGAAACCTGCGGTAATTTTTGCTCTTTTTTGGTGCAAAAAAATACAGAAAGTCGAACGTTAAGATGATTCGATTGTAAAGGGGATTCTTATGGATTAATTCTGGTAATACAGAGGACTAGCAATAGATAGTTTTTGATGCGACAATTTAACCAAATAATATTTATATGGGGGTGATTCGCATGCTGGACAAGATCAGTAAGAAAATCTTGATGGAATTGCAGAGTGATGGACGCATCAGCAACGTGGAACTGGCCGCGCGCGTGAACCTGTCGCCGGCCGCCTGCCTGGAGCGCGTGCGCAAGCTGCACGAATCGGGCTACATCATGGGCTATACGGCCCAGTTGAACCCGCAGCTGCTCGATGTCTCGTTGCTGGTGTTTATCGAAGTCGTGCTCGATCGCACGACACCGGAAGTGTTCGACGCCTTCAAGCATAGCGTACAAATCATTCCAGAGGTACTGGAATGTCACATGGTGGCCGGCGGTTTCGATTACCTGGTCAAGGCGCGCGTCAAGGATATGGCCGCTTACCGCGAATTCCTGGGCAAGACGCTGTTGCAAAAAGGTGTGCGGGAAACCCACACTTATGCCGTCATGGAAGAGGTCAAAAACACCACCAAATTGCCGATTAAGTGACCCCGGTGTAGTGCTGCCGTTTTTCTGATTGAGCTATTGGAACAAATGTTGTAGGGTAGAACCACAATTCTGCCATCCGGTAGCCGCCTGAAACGACGCGCAGACGCCAGTTCAGGGTGCAAGGCGGGCAATCGTGCCCATCCGCATACGGTTACACCCCCTTCTTCACGGGAGGGGGACGGGTTCTCGCAGCGGGGGACAAATGAAGCAGTTGCAGCATCAGCTGGTGCGTTTCTTTGTATTCACGATCCTGGCCATGGCCGTCGCCTGTTGCCTGGTGTATCTGCTGCTGGCGCTGGGCGGCGGCGCATCTCCCTATCTGATTGCCTGCGTGGCCGCCGGCACGGGCGCCGCGTTGCTGGCGCTGGCCAGCCGCCCCCGCGGCGACACGGGCTTGCAGCAGTTCACCGACACGGTGGGCCAGGCCATCGACGCCATCATGATCGGGGCGGCGGAAACGTCGTATTTTGTCGACTCCGTCAAACAGAAGGTGGAACTGGACGTGCAGACGGCCAGCGACATTGCCGACAGTTCCGGACAGAATGCGGTCATGACGGAAAAGATCGCCGCCAATGCGGAACGGGCGGCCAAAGTGGCCGCTGGCGTGCGGCAGGAAAGCGTGGCGGCGCGGGCCGAAGTGGACCAGGGTTTGCGGCGCATCAATAGCGCCCGCGAAGAGGCGCAAGGCGCGTCCAGCACCATGCTGAGCCTGCAGGAAAAATCCAAGCGCATCACGGGCTTTACGGAAGCCATTTCCGATATTTCCGCGCGCACCAATCTGCTGGCGCTGAATGCCGCCATCGAGGCCGCGCGCGCCGGGGAACACGGGCGCGGCTTTGCCGTGGTGGCCGGCGAAGTGCGGCAACTGGCGCAGCGCACCAAGGAAGCGTCCGATGAAATCAGCGTGATGGTGCGCGAAATCAATGAACAGGCGGAAAAAGCCGCGCGCGGCATGGGGGCACTGGCGGCCGGCGTGACGGAAGCGGCGCGCAATGTGGAAAGCGTGCATGCTTCGCTCAGCCATATCGAGGAATCGTCGGGCGTGTCCGAGGACGAGATCGGGCAGATCGCCCGCGCTTCGCGCGAGCATGTCGACACGACGCAGGTGATCGCCGATGCCATCGAGAAAATCCGCGACAGCATGCTGTCGACGAATGCGGAATTGCCGCGCGCCACGCAGTCGGCGATGGCCCTGGCCGAGCGGGCCGAAGTGATCGCCGGGGCCCTCGGCGAAGCGAGCGTGGCCACGCCCCACGACGAAATCCGCGAGGCCGCCCAGCGCGCCGCGCGCGAGGTGGGCAAATTGTTCGAGCACGCCATCGCCTCGGGCCGCATCACGCGCGAAGCGCTGTTCGACCGCCACTACCGGCCCATCCCGAACACCAATCCGCCCAAGCACAACACGCAGTTCGACGCGTTCACGGACAAGGTGCTGCCGGAGTTGCAGGAGGGCGTGCTGGCCGCCCTGCCCCACCTGGCGTACGCGGGCGCCGTCGACAACAATGGATACTTTCCAACGCACAACAAGAAGTTCTCGCAGCCGCTGACGGGCGACTACGCCACCGATATCGTCAATAACCGCACCAAGCGCATCTTCAGCGACCGCACGGGCAAGCGCTGCGGCAGCAATACCAAGCCGTTCCTGTTGCAGACGTACAAGCGCGACACGGGCGAGGTCATGCACGACTTGTCCGTGCCCATCCACGTCGAGGGCAAGCACTGGGGCGGGTTCCGGGTCGGCTACCGCTCCAGCAGCCATGCATAGCAAAACGCCTGATGATTACTCATCAGGCGCTTTTTTCTGGTGCTGGCAGATCATTTATTCAATATGCGGCTTCGGCGCCACGCCGCCGCCGGCCGCCGTGGCCGAGCGCAGGGTGGGCGTATTCATTTCTTCCAGGTGGTTGCGCAGCCACTTGTGGGCGGGGCTGCGGGCGTCGCGTTCGTGCCACAACATGTCCAGGTGGACGGCCGGCAAGGTAAACGGCAAATCCTTGTACAGCAGGGACTCCGTCATGCCCGTCGAGGCGATCAGGTGGCGCGGCAGGACGGTGATCAGGTCGGAATTGGCGACGACGCGTCCGGCCGTGAAGAACTGGTTCACCGTCAGCAAAATGCGGCGTTCGCGGTGGATCTGCGCCAGCGCTTCGTCGACGAGGCCGTGGGCGCGGCCGGAAAAGCTCACCAGCAGGTGATTCGCCGCGCAATAGTTATCCAGGTTGAGTTCCACCTTGGCCAGCGGATGGCCGCGCCGCATCACGCACACATACTTGCCGGAATACAGGCGCTCATGGCGGATGGGCGAGCTGGTGTCGCTCGACAATTGCGCCGCCACGCCGGGAAAGAAGCCCACGGCCAGGTCGATGTCGCCGCGCAGCAGCATGGGGCGCGGCTCGCGCGTGGTCAGCGGCATCATGCGCACGTTCACGCCCGGCGCTTCCCGTTCGATCGAGCGCATCAGCGAGGGCAGCCAGAACGCGGCCGTGGCGTCGGCCATGGCCATGCGGAAGGTGGCGTGCGTCTTCGACACGTCGAAGGTTTCCGGCGTGACGGCCGCTTCCAGGCTGGCCAGGGCCGAGCGCACGGAAGGCCACAGGGCTTCGGCGCGCGGCGTGGGTTTCACGCCATAGGCCGTGCGGATCAGCAATTCGTCACCGAGGCTTTCGCGCAGGCGCTTGATGGCGTTCGATACCGCCGGCTGCGTCATCGCCAGGTGGCCGGCTGCGCGCGTCAGGTTTTGTTCCGTCATGACGGCGTCGAAAACACGCAGCAAGTTCAGATCCAGCGTCAGAAAACTCATGGAAAGCCCAGATAAAAGTTGAATTCGAAGAATTAGTCAGGAGTGTAAACCGCGCCGGGCACGAATATTTTCACTCGTAAAAAAATATTACAGTTTTCCATTCACGATTCATATAATTGGTATCAGGAAATGGAATTAGATTTATATGTTGCACTGCACTATAGTACTGGCAAATTCTATAATGCACTGGAACAGTATGTCTACCTTCGCCTCCGCCCTGTACGCAGTATCCGCACCCGTGCTGGAGATTTCCCTGCTCAACGCCCTGCAAATCGTGCTGGTGATCGTCGCCGCGGGCGCCTTCGCCCTGCTGTTCAAGCCCTTGCTGGTGGGCATCGCCCGCGCCATGGTGCTGGTGGTGCGTCCCAAGCTGAGCCGTGAAGAGCGCCTGGCGCGCCAGCAAATGCGCGAAGCGCAGGCGCTCAAGCGCACGCTGGGCAAGATGGATGGCGTGTCGCCGAGCAATGCCGCCGAACTGCGCGCCCTGTCGACACGCGCATAAGCTCGCTGTTACGGAAAGACCAGCCGGTGTGCGCACCGGCTTTTTTTACGCCTGCGTTGTTGCCTACGCCATGTCACCCAGCAAGTGGGCGCGCAGCTGGGTATCGGCCGGATGGGCGCCGATCCAGATTTTCAGCAGCGCATTGTAGAAAGCCAGCTCGGGCACCTTGTCGCCCAGCTGCTTGCCGTTCAGCTTGCATAAGGTACCTTCGTCCGGCAGCCAGTCGACGGTCAGGATGTCGCCCTTCTTCAGGCCCGGCACCATGGCGAACATGGCGCCGAACTGCATCGTCTGGCTCAGCAGGCGCGTGCGGTCGGCCTGCTCCGAACTGCGGTTCAAGCCCTGCATGAAGGCTAGACCCAGTTCGTCGGAGGTGATGTCGCGCAGCATGACGATCTCGAGACGGCGCGGACCCGGCAGCGCCAGGATGTCGGCCAGCTGGGATTTCTTTTCCGGCAGGTACAGGGCGATCGTGTAGACCTTGAAGATGACCTTGTAGCGCACGCCGGCGCCGTTGAGTTTCAATTCGCGGCTGGCCAGCTGTACCGTCTCGTCCAGCCTGACGCCGCCCACCTCGACGGCCAGCGCTGCTTGCGCCAGGGCTGCGCACAGGCAGGCGGCGGCCAGGGAGCGGCCCAAACGGGATGTGCTTATTTGCATCTTCTGCCTCCGTAGAGAAACATGTGCTGTGGATAAGTTCGCACCAGCACACAGTGTAGAACAGTTGGCAGAAGCTGGCGCCACGCAGACGTGGCGAGAAAGAAAGGCTTAGGGTTTGGCGGCAGGCAGCTCGGCCTGCAGGCGCTCGTACTTGGCCATCAGCTGTTCCGGCGTCTCGCGCCAGGCGGGATTGAAGGGGATGCAGCTGACGGGACACACTTGCTGGCATTGCGGCTCGTCAAAGTGGCCCACGCACTCGGTACACTTGTTGGGATCGATTTCGTAGATTTCCGCGCCCATGTAGATCGCGTCATTCGGGCACTCGGGCTCGCAAATGTCGCAATTGATGCATTCGTCGGTGATCAGTAATGCCATGATTTCACTCTTACTTATTGCGATGAGGCAGCGTTGGCGGCAATCTTGTTTTGCAGCCAGCGGTTCACCGAGGGGAAGACAAACTTGGAGACGTCGCCGCCCAGCGCCGCGATTTCGCGCACGATGGTGCCCGAAATGAACTGGTACTGGTCGGACGGTGTCAGGAACATGGTTTCGACATCGGGCAGCAGGTAGCGGTTCATGCCCGCCATCTGGAATTCGTATTCGAAGTCGGAGACGGCGCGCAGGCCGCGCACGATGACGCGCGCTTCGTGCTTGCGCACGAAATCCTTGAGCAAGCCGGAAAAGCTTTCCACCTGCACGTTCGGATAGTGGCCCAGCACTTCGTTGGCAATTTCCAGGCGTTCGTCGAGCGAGAAAAACGGTTGCTTGTTCTTGCTGTCGGCCACACCGACGATCAGCTTGTCAAACAGACCCGATGCGCGGCGCACCAAATCTTCATGACCGCGCGTGAGCGGATCGAATGTTCCTGGATAAACGGCTACAACCATTGCGGCTCCCTGATGATGCACCAATATAGACGCGCATTATGCCTGAAAATGGTGCCTCGCCCTGGGCCGGGGCGCCGTTTTAGCCCTGTTTTGCCTGTTTTATAGGCAGATTCAGGCCGTTGCCGGCACTTTGTTGTAAGTTAGCAAATGATAATAAACGGTGCCCGCCTTGTCGGCGCGGATGACTTCCCACGGCGCCATCCACTCGGGCTTTTCCAGTGCGCTGGTTTCATCGAAGACCAGCGGCAAGCCCGATTCCGCGTACACCATGCCGCCTTCCTTGAGCAGCTTGGCGCACAGCGGCAGCACTTTGGCGAGGAAATCCTGCTGGTACGGCGGGTCGAGGAAGATCAGGTCGTAACGCTGGCCCCGTGCCGCCAGGCCTTGCGCCGTCAGCAGGGCGTCGCCGCGCAGCAGCTGGACATTGTCGGCGCGCAATTTGGCCTTGTTCTCTTCCAGCTGGCGGATCACGGGCGTGTGCGTGTCGACCATGGTGACGGAGGCGGCGCCGCGGCTGGCCGCCTCGAAGCCCAGGGCGCCGCTGCCGGCGAACAGGTCCAGCACCTGGGCGTTGGCCCAGTCGCCATCGCGCAGGTGATTGATCCAGTTGAATACGGTTTCGCGCACGCGGTCCGGCGTGGGGCGCAAGCCCAGTGCCTGCAAGACAGGCAGCACGGAGCGCTTCCACTGGCCGCCGATGATGCGCACCTGGTTCGGTGGCGGCGCGTGGTGGACGGGGACTTTGGCGGGTTTCTTAATTTTCTTTTGCATGGGCATTTAAAACGCCTGACAAAACCATAGCGAGCGGCAGTGCGTCGTGGCTCAGAAGCGCAGCTGTGCGAAGGCACAGTGCGCATCGCAGGCCGCAAATCGCGACGCGCAGCAGGTTTTGTCAGGCGTTCCATTTCTTCAATTCGATGGCGGCCACTATAGCATATGGCCCCCTCCCCCCTGCTGGCGCTGCCTCGCTATTTGGCTTGCGTGGCCAGGGAATTGAAATCGTCGATCCAGCCCTGCATGCGCTTGACGGCATGGGCTTTCTGCGCCGGCGTGGCAATCTTGATCACCGTCAAGACCATCTGCGCCGTGCTGTCCTGGTAAGCGTCAAAGAAGGCCTTGCGCTCGGAGTGCTCCAGGCGCTCGAAACTGTCCTTGATCAGGGTATTGATCAAGACCACGGTGGCGTCCTTGCCGAGCTTTTCCTGCTGCACTTTCTTGACCAGGTTCAACACATTCTGCTGGCGCCGCATGCGTTCGTCGAGCCAGATCTCGTTGTTCAGCGGGCGCGCGTCGGACGCCTTGCGGATGATGGCTTCCTGCTCGCTGCTGAAGCCGCCGAACCACAGTTCGAACTGTTCCATGGCTTTCTTGTAGCGCAGCTTCTGGCGCTTGTCCTGGTCGCCGCTCAGGTATTTCTTGCGGTAGTCGTCATTGTTCGACTTGAACTTCTTTTCCATCTGCGCGATCTGCTCGGGCTTGAGCGAGCGCGCCAGGTCGGCCAGTTCCGGCGCGGCCCTCAGCAGCAGCGTCTGGGTGCGGTGCTTGATCTCGCCGTAATCTGCCAGCAAGTCCGCCTGCGTGATATTGCCCTGCAATTGCTTCTGCCCCGTGCGCAGGATGTCCACATAATCCTTCAGCTGCGTCTTGCGGTGCCAGTCGAACAGCTTGTCGATGTCCTCGCGCACCCAGCCCTTCTGGTCGCGGTCCAGGTCGACATAGGCATTGAGCCACCAGTACAGCACGGTGTCGCCGTTGTTGTAGGCCAGGCGCAAGCCGCTGCAGCCGGCCATGATGACGAGCAGGATGGCCAGCACGGCATAAGTAAAGCGCCGGAATGGCGTGGAATACGGGGCCTGCGTGTTAAACTTTTCCATATTCTTAACTTTTAAAAAATTACGGTCTATGAACGTTGTCATTCTCGCCGCTGGTATGGGGAAACGCATGCAGTCGGCCCTGCCCAAGGTACTGCACCCGCTGGCTGGC
>Ga0067045_1029503_pt1 | contig 20343 bp, 16 predicted proteins | sample TerdegcTABiofilm_FD_59184 | JGI IMG/M metagenome (GOLD analysis project Ga0067045, IMG submission 59184) | Combined Assembly of (Gp0054472, Gp0054536) Wastewater bioreactor microbial communities from Singapore -Terephthalate degrading...
CTATCTTGTCGTTCATTTTTGCGGTCAGTTTTTTTACGTTAAGCTCTGCGCAGCAGTCAGAACCGATTAAGTTACCGGAACCTAAAATGGACAAGAGCGTGACCTTAATGGAGGCTCTCAAGAACAGGAAGACCTCGCGCGAGTTCAACCCCGGAAATCTATCCAATCAGACTCTCTCCAATCTTCTTTGGGCCGCCTGGGGAATTAATCGCTCTGATTCAGGCCGGAGAACTGCTCCTTCCGCCAGAAACAGACAGGAAATAGACCTCTACGTAGTAACCTCAGATGGCATCTACATTTATGACGCCAAAGCGCTATCTCTTAAGCCAATAGTATCAGGGGATTTTCGTGCCCTAACTGGAACTCAGTCCTACTTCAAGGACGCTGCAATAAATTTGGTATTTGTTGCAGATCTCTCAAGAATGAATGATCGCGATGAAGCAGGAAAAATCAATATTGCTTCCATGGACACCGGATTTATTGCCCAAAACGTATATCTGTTCTGCGCATCCGAGGGATTGGCCACGGTTTACCGAGTGTCGATCGACAAACCTAACCTTGCCCAGACTATGAAACTCTCCCCCGATCAACGCATCATCGGAGCTCAGAGTGTTGGTTTGCCGGCAAAGAATTGATTGAGCTCAGGAAAGCCCAAATCAAAACCCATATGAATTTTGGGCCTTCCTGATAGTAAGATTGCCAATTAACAGCCTAGAAAGGTGAATGTCGCCTCCTGAGGGTATCAAAAATTTGCTCGGCTCGTTCCTCAGATGCCTCAACCCATATCAACAATTCGCCTGTTTCAAAAGCGCATCCAAATTCCTTTTCAAGGTTTTTGATGTGTCCAGAAGTCAGCTGGCTGGGATTCAATCCTAGAGCCGCTATAACCGTACCGTGCCGTTCATTTCCGTTGTTCTTGTGTGAAAAAAACATTTCCCTACACCTGCGCCAAGTATGTCAACGATTCTTTCTCAAACCCAATAGGCGCTATACCTACTCGAAACACATCAGGGCATATAGCGTGCCAAAACGATGTAACACGATAGTTTACATATGATTACAATTAGTTACTGACAGAAAATTGTTTCTAGACCGTTTAAGAAGAAAGATAAAGGCTACATTATCGTATGGTCAACCGAACAAAACATACGAAACGGTAGCATTTGTCGAGGAGCGAGATTTGTGTTTTTGCTGACTATTTATATTGATTTTTTGAGGGCTGAATTAGCATCAATTACGGCTTTAATCCAGAGAACGAGTTTTCATGATGTGTCAATCGATTGACGTAGCAGTCCTCAACATGCGGCGCCGAGGTTACAAAAACGTAATAATTAAGCTTTTATTGCCCTAAGCAGTAGATGGATCATTTGCTCTGTACTCGCGATAGTGGGTTGTTTTTTAGACAACATCATTCGTGCAAGAGCCTCATGTTCGAAAGCGCCTTGAACAAGGTGCAGATAGTAGCTGATCTGAAAATCTTTGCGGAAATGACCGCTTTTCTGACCTTCCTCCACAGTTTGTCTTATCAGTTCCCAGAAACGTCTGGTGTTAAGATATTCTTGAGATTCGTAAAACTTAGGATTTCTGTACAACTCCAGAATGAAAACGCGTGTTTCCCATTCACGAATCTGAAAATCCAGAGCCCATCTTCTTAAGAGATGTAAGAGCCGTTCATAAGGGTTTAATTTACCGGAAAATGCTCGCTCGAGTTCATCGGCCAGCTCGATAAACCAGGGACCAAGAACGGATACCAGCAGCTGTTCCTTGCTCTTAAAATACTGATAAATAGAAGCTTCAGCAATTCCTGCTCTCCCCGCTATCTCGGAAATGGTAGCCCCTCCATATCCCTTCTTCCCGAAGACCTCTGAGGCTACCTCCATTATGTTGCGACGCCTGATTTCACCACGACTAGGCTCATCGCCATACTCAAAGCCGCCAGTCTGCTGATTCTGCCATATCGATGCTTTAATCAATGAACAAAGGGCGTCAGCGGCCTCATTGGGGTCGTAAGGATCGTCAAAAAAAAGCCACCTGAGGACAACACTGTCAATCGCCCCAAAAATCATCTCCAGGACAAGAATTACTTCGACATCAGGTTCAATCTCAGCATCCTTGATACCTTCTCTAATAGCCTCTGCCGCAAAGGCGCTGTATTTTCGAATCATCTCATATGCGGGTGATTCATAAAAATTGGGTAATGTCCTTAATTCACGTAATAAAATGGACGTGTAATTCTTGTTAATTGAAAGGTCTCTTAATTGATGCCAAATAAGTTTTCGAAGCTTGGGCTCAGCGCCCTTCATACCCTGGAGATGTTCAGTAATTCCAGCCAATGTGTCCCTGAGGTGTCGCTCCGGAACTGTTACGATAAGATTTTCCTTGGTCTTGAAATATTGAAAAATGGACGCTTCATGAACCCCACAGTCGTTGGATATATCAGCAATAGTCGTATAGTAATAACCTCGAGACGCGAAAATTTTTTCGGCGGATTCCAGGATCAGTTGACGTTTTACGTCAGCCGATGATCGTCTTCGTTTCGAAGAGGACGCCTTTTTAGTAGTATTTCCGGGCGATCCTGTGAAATCCATGAGAAAACTCCAGGAGACAGACACAAGAATTACTATATCTTGGATCAAACTCGAATACCACCCATACAGAATTGAGTCAAGGACTTTCTTTTCACATTGGCCAAACTGCCGTGAACGAATAATCATTAGATGTCATAATTTACAGGCGTCTTGCACTTTACAAATACAGTCTTTAATAGTTATTTCTTAAGGTTACAATTGGGAGTAAAAAAAAGTCCCATCCATGTTGTTGGCTGAATCCTGCCATCTCATCTGTTTTTTGGATCATAAAAGCAAAAAGTCTTGACAGGAATTTAATATAAGTTATATTCACATTGAGAGTGATGCCAAATGCAAGTCAGTATTGTTTCCCGAATTCGGAAGCAGTTTATTCTGAATTTTTTGCTGGTCCGACATACAACAAAAACTCGAAGGTTCATCTTAAGGGGTTGGCAAGATGAGGTACGCTGAGACAGGATTTAACTTAGAAATCGATTTGACCAGAGGGAGTATTGAAAGGGTAGCTACTGACCCTAGACTCACGGAGCTTCATCTTGGAGGTTTAGGAACGAGTTCCAAAATCCTTTGGGATAGGGTTCCACCGGAGACAGACCCATTTTCCCCGGACAATTTGCTCATATTTTCCACAGGTTTGCTGAACGGCACACCGGCTACAGGGGCTAATCGCACGATAGTCAGCTCCTATTCACCTCAAACTCTGTTGATGGGTTATTCGATGATGGGAGGATTCTGGGGACCAGAACTAAAATATGCTGGTTACGACAAAATCATCTTCCGAGGAAAGTCCCCTTCCCTGGTCTATATTTGGATCCACAACGACAAGGTTGAGATTCGAGACGCTTCACATTTGCATGGTAAAGGAGCTGTAGAAACAGCGGAGACGCTTCGAAAGGAATTAAAAGATCCTAATGTCCAAGTTGCTGCAATAGGTCTAGCGGGTGAGAACAGAGTTTACCTTGCTTCAATTGAACATGGCAGGTCAAGCGCCAGTAGACTCGGGTTAGGCGCCGTAATGGGAGACAAAGGCATAAAGGCTATTGCGGTTAGGGGCACAAAGGACATTAACGTGGCTCGTCCAGCCGAGTTCATGAAACTCTGCAACGAAGTCCTGCAATACATAAAGATTCGTGAAGAGAAGCCTGTTCCAGGAGTAATGCCCATTCTGGCTGGCCTAGGCTCCCCCCAGGAAATGAAGCTGGTTGATGAAGAATGGCATACTCAAAATTTCATGTGGGGAAATTCACGCGAGAGAAAAAGAAATTTTTGGAATGCCGAGATTGAAGAGAAATGGAGGCAAACCCAGGAGAACGTCAGGAAACGCCTTATCAGTTGCTATAACTGCCCGATGAAGTGTGGAGCTACAATTTCTGTTCCAGGCATATCCACTTACATGATGAAGTGTTTTTCCAAGCTCACGTACACGATGGCCGCTTACTCTGACCTGGACTTTGGTTTTAGAATTGCTCAACGAGCTACCGAATACGGTGTAGACGGGTTCTCAACGCCTCAGGTCATGGCTTTTGCGGTTGAACTCCTGGAAGCCGGAATCCTTTCAGAAAGGGATTTTGAAGGTTGTCCTACGGACAATGAGGGAAGATTTTTCTGGCTACTCGACAGGATCGTCCGTAGAGAGGGTATCGGTGATGTTTTGGCTAACGGAACCCACTGGGCGGCTGAACAGATTGGCAACGGCGCTCATGCCTATGCGCATAATAACATAAAGAAACACGAACAATTACCTCTAAAGCTCGGAATGCTTAATCCGGTCTATTTTCTAATGTATTGCACCGGCGAAAAAATCAATATTACGCAAATTGAGGGTCAGTTCCCGCAGTCTCCATTCCCGACCATCGAAGAAAGAGAGGACTTTGTCAAAGACTGGATTCAAGTTCCCGATGAAAAGTTCAAGCAATACCTCATGGACTGGGAATTCAGGGGAGAGCGATCAAATCCTTACTATCCTACAGTGGACATGTCCGTGGACATAGTCGATTGGCAGGAAATGATGCACTACATTGACGATGCGTTGGGTATGTGCGCTGGTCTGTCGTCATTTCCGCTCAAGCCCCCATATCACATTCACAATTATCCAGAATTCATTTCGGCGGCGCTGGGTATAGACCTTGATGAAGAAGGACTGAAGAAGATCTATCGACGGAATCGTAATCTTCTAAGGGCTATTAACGTTAGAAGAGGACTTAGAAGAGCAGATGAAAAACCACCTGAGAATCATTGGAAAAAGAGATTTCCGGAATTGGAAGAGAAATTGTTGGATGCTTATTACAAATTCAAAGGTTGGAACAGGGACGGTATACCGACTAAAGAGGCTCTTCATGATTTGGACCTGGATTACGTGGCTGAAGACTTGCTAAAAAGAGGCATTTTGACTGACGATGGCGAGAGTGACTCTACTGGTTCCTCGTCTGAAGCAGTCAATCAATAATATGGATTGGTGGTGACCGTAATGGCAGAGAAAAAAAAGAAGATCGTCAAGACAATAAAGATCGACGTTGATAAATGCAACGGTTGCCGTGCGTGTGAGGTGGCTTGTTCCGCCTTCCATGCTGCGCCCAAATATAGTAGTAACAATCCGGCCAGGTCACGTATTCGCCTGATTCGTGATCCTCTATCCGATGTATATCTGCCTGTTTACGCGGGTGAAGAGGCTAAAGCCGAATGCATGGGACGAGGCAAGTACGTCATCGATGGCAAGGAATACTCAGAATGCGATTTTTGCAGATCCGCCTGCCCTTCCAGGGACATCTTCAAAGAACCTGATTCTGGATTACCTTTGAAATGTGACATGTGCGAAGACAACCCTCCAAATGAAAAACCACTTTGCGTTCAGTGGTGCCTGGCGGAAGCGCTCATTTATGAAGAGCGTGAAGAAGAAGTCGAAGAACCGGAGGAACAGGTAAAAGCAGAGGAGGTTGAGATCGGCTTGGAGGCCATGATCGACAAGTTTGGATTGCAGAAAGTCATGGATACCTTTTCCCGGATGTCAGCTTCCAAGAAGGGTTAGAAGTCTGGCTTCAACAAAGAGGAACACTAACATTGGAAACTGTAACCCCATATAAGGAAATAATCGATGTCATTAAGGCCAGCGGAGGGGATGCCTTCAAGAGGTGTTTTCAATGTGGTCTTTGTGATTCTGTATGCCCATGGAACAGGGTGAGATCTTTCAGTATGCGCAAATTGGTCAGGGAAGCTACCTTTGGCCTCACCGATATTGAAAGTGAAGAGATGTGGCTGTGCACCACTTGTGGCAGATGTCCGCAACAATGTCCAAGGGATGTCAGACAAATAGATTCGGGAATAGCTTTACGTAGGATCGCTAATGAATACGGGGTTTATCCCCCTACTGTTAAGGCTATCAAAACTGTCAATGCATTCCTGGTTGGCGAGGGCAATCCATTTGGAGAGGATAAAGCTAAGCGAGCGGCATGGGCTGAGGGCCTATCGATACCAGAATTTACGGAAGATATGGAGATTCTTTATTTTCCCGGTTGCTATCCATCGTATGATCCACGTTTGAAAAAAGTGGCTAAGGCGACAGCAAATATTCTCAAGAAGGCTGGCGTTGAGTTCGGAATCTTAGGACCAAAAGAAAACTGTTGTGGCGAAAGTATCCGAAAAACTGGTGACGAAGAACTTTTCAAGCGCTTGGCTAAAGAGAACATAAAGACCTTTATAGACAACGGTGTCAAAAAAATACTCGTGTCGTCCCCTCACTGTTATCACACATTTAAAAATGAATATCCTGATTTCAGAGTTAACTTTGAAATAATACATATTTCCCAGTATCTTTTTGAATTAATCAGCGAAGGAAGGCTTCAGATAAAGGGCGAGTATCCGAAGAAAGTCGCATACCATGACCCATGCTATTTGGGCAGGCATAACGGCATTTATGACGAGCCTCGTGAGGTCTTGAAAAACGCCCCTGGCCTTGAATTGGTTGAATTGGCTGATTCACGCTCGGATAGCCTTTGCTGTGGCGGTGGTGGCGGTAGAGTTTGGATGGAGACACTCAAGGGAGAGCGGTTCTGCGATCTCAGGATAGATCAATCTCTCGCGGGAGATGCGCAGGTGCTGGCGACGGCATGTCCTTACTGCATCACCATGCTTGAAGACAGTCGAGTAACCATGGATGTCGCTGACAGAATCGAAATCAAAGATATTACGGAGATCATTCAGGAATTGGTTTGAGAAGAGGATTACCGTAGAGGAGATATGAAGTGGAAATAGTGCGTGCTGGAGAACGTGTGCTCAATAGTCTACCTGACGGAAATTTTGGTGATGTGATGGTAGTTGGCGGCGGAATCAGTGGCATTCAAGCTTCTCTTGATCTTGCCACATCAGGATTCAAGGTCTATTTGGTCGAGAAAGCCCCTAGCATCGGCGGTCACATGGCGCAACTTGACAAGACCTTTCCGACCAACGACTGTAGTATGTGAATACTTGCTCCCAAGCTGGTCGAGGTCGGCCGGCACCCAAACATCGAAGTATTGACATATACTGAGGTTAAAGCAATAGAAGGTGAAGTCGGGGACTTTAAGGTTACTTTGGTCAAGAAGCCAAGGTACATACTTGAAGATAAATGCACCGGCTGCACTATATGTGTTGAATACTGTCCGGCCAAATATCCCGATGAATACAATCAGGAAATATCTATGAACAAGGCCGTCCACGTATACTTTGCCCAAGCCATCCCACTGATCACATACATTGATGAAAGCTGCCTATACCTGAAAGAAAAGAAATGCCGCATTTGTGAGAGAGTCTGTAAGAACGACGCCATAGACCTGAATCAGGAACCGGAAAAGAAGGAGATACAGGTAGGCGCTATCATTCTAGCCCAGGGGATGGAGCCTTTTGATCCAAAGGTGAAGAAAGAATATCATTACGGTGAGTTTGCCAACATAGTTACTAGCATGGACTACGAGCGGCTATTGTGCTCAACGGGCCCTTATCAGGGAGAAATTTTACGAGCCTCTGATCTGAAGCATCCACATAAGATCGCATGGATTCAATGTGTGGGATCCAGGCGGGTCACTCCGGGTGAGAATAGCTACTGTTCGGCGGTTTGTTGCACATACACGCAAAAACAGGTCATTGTGACCAAAGATCACGATGCCGATGTACAATGTACAATATTCCACAATGACGTTCGCGCATATGGGAAGGATTTCGAGAGGTTTTACGAAAGGACCGAGAAGCTCCCGGATGTCAGATTTATCAGGAGCTACGTTTCAATAGTCAAGGAAGACCCTGTAACCAAAAATATCACCATTCGCTATTCTACTACTGATGAAGGAGTCAAGGAAGAAGAATTCGAGATGGTGGTCTTGTCTGTCGGACTAAATCCACCCAAAAATGTTCAGGACATTTCGGAGAAATTCGGTATTGAACTTAACGCTCACAATTTCTGCAACATAACTTCTACCAATCCAATGGCTACTAACAGGCCCGGAATATTTGTCAGTGGAGGCCTTCAGGGTCCTGTGGATATTCCTGAGTCGGTGTTCAGCGCCAGTGGAGCTAGTTCCCAGATAGGTGAACTTCTCAATTACAGGCGAGGAAATCTCTCTCAAGAGAGGGTTTATCCACCAGAACGTGACGTGTGCATGGAGGAGCCGCGAATTGGCGTATTCGTTTGTCATTGTGGCGCCAATATTGGACGAATAGTCAATGTCCCCGAAACGGTTGAATACTGTAAAACCCTTCCAAATGTAGTACACGCTCAGGAACAACTTTTTTCCTGCGCAACAAATTCGGCTAAAGAAATTACTGACATGACCAGAGAAAAGGGGCTAAACAGGGTAATTGTGGCGGCATGCAGCCCCCGAACTCTTGAACCCCTGTTCCGTGACACAGTTCGAGAAGCTGGAATCAATCAGTATTACCTTGAAATGGCAAACATTAGGGAACATAACTCTTGGGTTCATTCCAAGGAGAAAGAAGAAGCTACCCAAAAGGCTAAAGACATCATACGTATGTCGGTGGCGAGAGCCTACCAACTTGAGCCATTACAGGAATTTGATCTTCCTGTGAATAAGGCCGCTCTGATTGTCGGTGGTGGAATAGCCGGAATGAATTGCGCCTTATCAATCGCAAAACAAGGCCATGAGGTTCATTTAATTGAAAAGACCTCAGAACTTGGCGGAATTGCACGAAGAATTCATTCAACTCTCGATGGATTGGACGTTCAAGAATATCTTCGTGCGCTAATTTCAAGAGTCTACAAGCATCCTTTGATTAGAGTCTACCATGATGCTAGCATAACCGATGCCACAGGTTACGTTGGGAATTTCGTGACAACCGTAAAATCTGAAAGAGGCGTGACTGAAATCCAGCACGGAGCGGCCGTAATAGCCATAGGTTCTGATCTATATACACCCGCTGAATACCTTTACAGTCAGGATGATCGGGTTATTACTCATCTGGATTTGGAAGAGCGAATCGTCAATGACGATGAACAGATCGTGAACGCTCAAAGTATTGTAATGATCCAGTGTGTTGGATGTCGAAATGAGGACAGGAACTATTGTAGCAGGCTGTGTTGTAGCCAATCTATAAAAAACGCTCTTAAGCTAAGAGAGAAAAATCCAGACATGGATATCTATGTTCTGTTCAGGGACATACGGACTTACGGATTTAACGAAGACCATTACAGAGAAGCTTCCAACAAGGATATCAAGTTCATACGTTATGAACCTCAGGAACCGCCTGCTGTTGAACCCGGAGAATCCGAGGATGGACGAGCTGTCTTAAAAGTGACAGTAACTGATTATGTGCTTGGAAAGATGCTCCTCCTGGATGCCGACATCGTTTCTTTAGCCGCCGCTGTAATACCTTCTGAATCCACCAGGGATATCGCAGGATTCTTTAAAGTGACGTTGAGTCCAGATGGATTTTTTAAAGAAGCTCACGTCAAATTGAGGCCGGTCGAATTTGGGACAGATGGTGTCTATCTATGCGGATTGGCGCATTATCCCAAATTCATTCAGGAAACTGTCAACCAGTCCTATGGAGCAGCCGGACGTGTCCTGACTCTGCTCTCCAGAGATACCGTCGTTGCATCAGGTTCTGTCGCCCAAGTTGATGAATCCAGGTGTATAGGTTGTGGGGCATGTGTTTCTGCCTGCACTTACGGTGTTCTGGAACTTCGTGAGGTCAAGAAGGCCAAGAAAGCCTTTGTCAATCCTGTCCTGTGCAAAGGGGATGGTCTTTGCACCACTAAGTGTCCAACTGGAGCTATTCAGCTCAAACATTTTACGGATCAGGAAATCATGAGCGAAATCGACGCGGCCATACCCGTGGAGGAAGCCATGCCATTGGACGCAGCTGTGGGCTACAAGTAATAACGTTTTAGCCGCGAACAATTAGTAAATTCTTGAGGAGGTGAAACATATGAGTTCAGGACTTAAGTTCAAACCAAAAGTCTTGGGTTTTGTATGTCACTGGTGAGCATACGGAGCTGCCGATTTAGCTGGAGTTTCCAGACTACAATACACGACTGAAATGAGAATGATCCGCTTGATGTGCTCGGGCAGGGTTGACCTGAGTTTTATATTCCGGGCTTTCCAAAATGGAATGGACGGGGTTTTTATTGGCGGTTGTCATTTGAACGAATGCAATTACATCACCCATGGAAATTACCATGCCCTGAACGTGGTGCTATTGGCCAAGAGGGTCATGCAACACATTGGCATCAATCCGGATAGATTAAACATAGAGTTCATGTCAGGAGCAGAAGCCAATCTATTCGTCGAGGTCGTCAATCGTTTCGTGGACAAGGTCAAAAAGCTGGGACCACTCGGTTCCACCGAAGGCATTGACCAAAATGAATTACGAAAAAGAGTGTCAGAGGTTTCAAAGCTAATACCCTATATAAAGATCGTGAATCAGGAAAAATTGGCTTCACGTCTCACGGATCCGACAGATTACGAAAAACTTTTCACTCAGGATGAAATCGATGCTTTGTTCAAAGAGGTGGTTTCATACTACATCGACCCGGCCAAATGCCAAGCATGTTCAACTTGCCTGAAAAGATGCCCGGTTGTAGCGATAGAAGGCGGAAAACTGCAGGTTCATGTTATCGATCAAGACAAGTGTATCAAGTGTGGGACTTGCTTTGAGGTCTGCCCACCCAAATTCGGAGCCGTCACTAAGATCGTTGGAGGGCCTGCCCCACCTCCTCTCCCATTGGAGAAAAGAGCAATTTTAAGAAAGGCCAAAACTGCTTCTTGATCTTTCCAGATCAACAAAGTCTAACCAAAATCAAAGGCGTTTCCCAGTGGTCTCAGCTCTTGGTTCATTGGGACCTAAAATCCAAGAGCAACACCTTGTTCGGGAAGCGCCTTTCCAGTCCAGTCTCACCTGCAAACTTGCCAAACTAACTCAATAGTCAATCCTCACAAGAAAATGATAACTAACCTTCATTCGAAAGCATTTGAGTAGTTGACAAGGTGTCAAGGTGAGTTTAATTTCTCCCGTTGGGTTTGCCCAAAACAACCTGAGAAAAAAGGCTGAAGCTATATATGAAAGCAATCCTAAGCACTGTGGTTCTATTAACATTGTCTAATGTTTTCATGACTTTTGCGTGGTATGCGCATCTTAAGAACCTTAACGACCGGAAGTGGTACATTGCGGCCTTGGTAAGTTGGGGCATAGCCCTTTTTGAATATCTCATTCAGGTACCGGCTAATCGTATTGGTTACACGGAGTTGACCTTGCCGCAACTCAAAATAGTCCAGGAAGTCGTTACCTTGTCAGTGTTTGCCCCGTTTGCAGTGATTTACATGCAACAACCTCTAAAGCTCGATTTCCTCTGGGCTGGCCTATGCTTGTTTGGGGCCGTTTATTTCATCTTCCGTTCATGAGTCTGGATTTTGACTAGCGTCCATCCATAACTGCAACAGGCAAAACGAAGACGAATTTCGACATTCTATTTGCGTCAGGCTACTCCTCGGATAATTACTAGACTTCGGTTTTAAATGTGAAAATTCAATGTCTTGAGCCTTTTGCTAATTTTGCCGGACTATTCCATTTTATAGGTGTGAACCCACAATACGGCTCCTAGTTCCACTGCCTTGTCTTTACCATCGTGTTTAAGAGGCTTATCCCCTTCCATTAGGGCCGAGAAGCCCCACCAACCTGCCTTAGGCATGACAAATGAAAAATATCCGTTTTGGTCGGTCTTGATGACCTGAGTGACATGAGCGTCAGTCGGGGCCTTAGACTCACCTTTGCCCCAGAATTCCACTTCGACCTCACCATCCTTTACAGGCTTGCCATCTTTTTGGACCTGCCCGGTAAATATGTTTCCAGCGTAAAGGCTATAAGGCCGTGTCAAAGGGATGATCTCCGCAGGTAGTCCAGCTTCCTTTGCTATAGGCTTGTCCCACCCCTCTTCAGCCCCCATGGCATCTACTATAACCTTCGTCACATGCACGATGAACTTGTCTTCAGCCGGCTCCCAATACGGTTTTGGAACCATATAAAAAATATAGTCTGCGGGTCTTGCCAATTTGTAGGAAGTCCCCCATGTCGACTTTCCATCTCTCTTTTTCTCGATCAAAGCGTTTGTTAAATCCTCAACCTTATCCCCAATAACAACTCCGAATTTTTCAGGCTTATCCATGTGCATTAAAGGTCCACCCTCAAAAGGGTGAGTGAATTGTATCATCAAATCAAGGTCCTTTTTGTCCGATGCCCCTACAACATCACTCGAAGGAATTATCATTGCAAAATGAGCCTGACAGGACAGGCATGACAAAAATGACAACAGAAACAAGATCATATAAATAGCGACTGGTCTCTTCATGAACATAACTCCTATCTGTAAAACGAACGAATCTAATAGCACCACCTAAAATAACGTGCCACTAAACAAATATCAATTAAAATAGACAACGCTTCTTAAAATTGTGACTTCTCAGTCATTAATCACAGAGCGGTAAGTGGGGCGGGTTAAAAAATGCTTTCCATTAAGATTGGAAAATTTTAGAACAAAATTGTGCTTTTAGTCTGACAGGCGGGCAATCAGCAGGTCGACCTAGGGGATTATTATCTTCATTTCATTTCAAATTCTACACCAGCAGATATTTCCTCATGACCTCCTCGTTCTCACGTAATTCATCGATAGTTCCGGAATATTTTATGACCCCATTATCGAGAATGTAGCTACGGTCACTGAGTCTAAGAGCTGCCTTCTGGTTTTGTTCAGCAAGTAAAATGGTTAGGCCCTCTTTCTTGAGTTGAAGAATGTGTTCTTCAAGCATGCCAACGATAATGGGAGCCAGACCCTCGGTTGGCTCATCGAGCAACAGCAGCTCTGGATTTGTTATTAGCGCCCGACCGATGGTGAGCATTTGTTGCTCTCCGCCGCTGAGTAATCCAGCTTTTCTATCTCGTATGTGCCCTAACGGCTTGAAAAAATCGTAGACTCGTTTCCGATCCCAGGAATTGGGTCTTTGAGTATGCATTTCAGAAATTTCGAGGTTTTCATCAACGGTTAGATCAAAGAAGACTCTTCGGTCATCAGGCACAAAGCCAATACCCATTCTGGCTATTTGATACGGCTTCATGCCCACAATGCTTGTTTGCTTAAATTTTATTTCGCCATTCTTAGGAGGGGTCAAGCCGATAACACTTTTCATGGTGGTGCTCTTCCCTGCTCCGTTTCTTCCTAGTAAGCAGACTATCTCTCTCTTTGAGACTTGAAGAGAAACTCCGAAGAGAATGTGGCTTAATCCGTAATAAGTATGAATGTTTTCAACTAAAAGCATCAGTCTGAACCGCCGATATATGCTTCTCGCACTTCCCTGTTTTCTCTGACCTCCGCAGGAGGCCCCTGAATTATTGAAATACCCTGCTGCATTACCATAATTCTATTGGCGAATGAGAATACCAGTTCTATGTCATGCTCGCAAAACAGAATTGTAAGGCCTTCCTTATTAAGTTTTTCGAGGAGACTGATGGTCGCGAAAGTTTCCTCGGGAGACATTCCTGCTGTAGGCTCATCCAAAATCAGCAATTCCGGTTTCGATCCTAGCGCTATTGCAATCTCGAGCACCTTTTGTTCGCCGTGCGACAATGAGCCGCAAATCCTGTCACGAACTCCCAGAAGCCCCACACTCGCCAGAATCTCATCTGTTTCCGGAACAGCCACGTTCCTGGAGGGTGTGAAGAAGTCGAAAGCTTTGCCAATACGTGACAAGACTGAAATTTGGACATTTTCAAAAACGGTTTGCCGGTTGAATATATTGACGATCTGGTAAGAAAGGCTCAGTCCATGCCTGCATATTTGATGTGGGGCCATGGAGGTTATGTCTTTACCCCGAAACGATATTGTCCCTTTATCCGGTTTTAGATGCCCGGAAATAATTTTGAACAGCGTGCTCTTTCCAGCTCCGTTCGGGCCAATGACGGCCACAATTTCTCCCTGACTAACTTCCAGGTTTGCCCTCTTTACAGCCACGAAACGGTCGAAGGATTTTTGAATGTCGTTAACTTTGAGCATTCATTTCACCTCTCCCGAGGCACTGGCTTTCCCATGCCAAATTCTCTCGAAGAATCCAAGGGCGCCCTCTGGCAGGAAGTATATGAGTAACATCAAAATTATCGCTAGCGCCAATGTCCAGAATTCCGTGTATCCTCCCACGAGGGCTCGAAGACACACAATAATGGCAGCCCCGAGCATGGGACCGAAGAATGTGAACCATCCCCCAAGCAAACACATGATGATCAGCTCTAATGACAAAGTCCAAGACAATAGATCAGGAAAAGCCGAGCCCTCAACCGTAACAAAAAGGCCGCCTGCCACCCCTGCAAAAAAACCGGCTATAACAAGCGCTATCAATTGCTGAAGTCTAACCCTGATTCCAACACTTGCGCTTCTCTCCGGGTTGTCTCTTATTGCCTGTAGAATCCTTCCAAAAGGAGAATGAACTATAAAATAAAGGATCACCATACAAAAAAACGTGACAACTAGGGTGAAATAATACGAGCCCGTGACTGAGCTGAAAAGTTGTGGAATCGGTACCCCGTGAAGTCCATCGTCCCCGCCTGTGAACGAATACCAGCGGTATATGACGACCCAAACTAATGATCCCAGTGACAATTGCAGCATTCCAAAATACAGTTTGGAAAGCCTTACACAGATTATCCCCATTATCAGAGCCATAATGGCGGAAATTACTGGACCAACGATGTAGCCAAGCAAGGGAGGTAAAGACGTTTTTATGAGCATTAGGGACAGTCCGTAAGCCCCTAAGCCATAAAAAACCGAGTGGTTGAACTGATACATACCTCCAAAACCAAGAGCCAGGTTAAGACTAGTAGCCAACAGGCCTGTCAGCAACACCAAAGCCGTCAGGTAGATGAAGAATCTCGGCAAGAATAATGGAGCAACAGATAAAGCCAAAAGTCCTATGAAAAGAAAAGATAATGAAACAAGTTTGGAACTAGCTCTAGATAAGCCCATCAGCCCTCTCTACCAAGTAGACTTCAGCAGCCCCGTGGGTCTGAAAATGAGAACAATGACCACAACAGCGTACGGAAACACTATGGAAAATTGAGGCCATACAAGAATACCCATCGAGTCTGTAAGTCCAAAGATTAACGCTCCCAACAGCGCTCCCCAAACATTACCAAGTCCCCCTATGATTACTATGAGGAACGCTTCCATGATGAGGGTATGGTCCATCCCCTGGTTAATATTTTGAGTAGGAGCAACCAAAGCTCCTCCCAAACCTGCCAGGAAACAGCCTATCACGAATACAAAAGCAAACACCCAACTAACATTTATTCCTACCGCCCCTACCATGTCGCGATCAACCGCAGCAGCTCGAGCAATCTTTCCGATTTTGGTTTTTTGAGTTAAGAACCACAGGCCAACTGCAACAAAAGGCCCTAACCCGAGAAGAAACAAGTTGTATTTCGGTAGGAGCATGCCAAAAACTGAAAAAGATCCCTGCAATGCCACCGGAGGCGCAAGGGACCGGTACTCAGATCCCCAAATAATCTTGACAGCATCACGACACAGCAGCATCAAGGCAAATGTGAACAACAGCAGCATAAGATGCTCCCTGTCGTAGAGCCTGCTGAACAGTGTCCTTTCCGCCACAAGGCTCACAAATGCAACACAAAACGGCGCAAGGGCCAGCCCTATCCAGAATCCCATGGAACTGTTGTCAAACAGGGATGCTATTGAGAAACAAAGAAAAGCCCCTAGCATGTACAATGAACCATGAGCTACATTCGGAATCCTAAGAACACCAAGAACAAGACTGAGCCCTGAGGAAACTATAAAAAGTATGGTGGATCGGCTTAGTCCAACGATGAATTGCTGAACCAAGCCGCCGGCTGTGAGAGTTGATAACCAATCCATCTAGACTTAATTCTCTTCCTATTTTTGCTCGCGGGCTTTTTTTACCTCTTCTTCGGTTGTCACGATCTCTTGAGCTGGAATTGTCATAATCTCAGACGCTATCAGAAAGTCGTAACCGGCGACCTTCTTCGTAACTCCCATGAACATCGGCAGCATCAATTGATTATCAAACTTTCCCACTGTCAAGGGACCAATCGGTGTGTCAATCGACAAACCGGTAAGAGCCTCAGCAAATTTCTCAGCGTCAACTTTACCAGCTTTCTCGTATGCCTTTGCTATGAAATTCGCTGTGTACCAACCTATCAAACTTCCAAATGATGGGTAGCGATCATATGCTTTCCTGAATTCTTCCACAAACACCTTATTTGCGTCTGTTTCAGGAAAGTAAAAATAATAGTTGGATGTTCCGATGACACCTTCCGGAGCATCGAGTCCAAGGGGCCTGAGAGTGGATAATTCCGTGGCAGTATGCATGAACATAGGTATTTTTTCGTTAAATCCGGTATTCTTTGCCGCTTTGAGAAACGGTATACAACCGGCTCCACCCGTGGCTACTATCACGGCATCCGGCTTGGCTGAAAGGATTGACGTGATGTAAGGCGTGAAATCAGGTTCACCAACCTTCCACCATGATTGGCCCATGAGTTGTACATCAGGCTTGATTTTCTTTAGGTGATTCCAGACCCCATCTGCAACCGCATGTCCATATTCATAGTCATCACCGGCTATCCAGTATTTGACAAACGGACGTTTCGACAAACCAATTGCAGCCGCCTTCCCTATCATTTCAGTGTTCTCGTTCATGTTGAAGACGAACTTGTGCCCTTTGGCTCCCGTGATGTTGGAGCTCTTGCCATAAGTAACTATAAATGGAATCTTTTCTTTCTTGGCCAAGTCAGAAACCGCCAGTGAGACTGCGCTATTGATAGTGCCGACGAGCAGATTGACGTTTTCCCTCATTATTAATTCTTTTGCGCTCGTTAGACCTAGATCAACCTTGAATTTGTCGTCCCTGGTAACATAGGCTAATTTTTTGCCGAGGACCCCACCACTAGCATTGATCTTGTTCATGGCGAGCTTGAATCCATCAAGCACATCGAGGGCATATGAACTTGGAGGTCCACTATAGGTGTCTATTATGCCTACCTTGATTTCGTCTGCGGCCTGAACCGGAACAGACCAGACAACAATCACCGCGGATATGAACAAGGCAAAAATGGATATTAAACTTCTTTTCATGAAAACCTCCTCCAAAACATAGGACTTTTGATACACTGCCGGGCAAATGGTCAGATCGTCGCCACTGAGCTGTGGCAACCAAGTACAAGCAACAGATTTTAGTGACTCATTTTCTTCTTGGACTTTTGAACTTCACAACCTCGAAAATGAATTTTCCGTTTGGGTTGTGATTGCGAAGTTTGGTATTTTTCAAAATTCGATTCAAGTTTGCAAGTAATATCTACTCTTGATAGATTACATCTATTGTCTAAGTAATGATAGTCAATTTTTTCATGTTGGAGTGAATCTTCCCATGGTAAACGAATCTGCACAACTCAATGAATATATAGATAAATTCCAGGCGCTGTTGATTGAGTCAGGGCTATTTGAGTCTTCATTTTTTAATGGCAGATTGGCGGCTTCATCAGATTGTTCAACAACAAGACAAATTCGCAAACTGGCCGAATCTTCTGCTTCTATCAACCTCAAGCTGAAGTCACTGGCGGATCTTATAAAGTCCGGAATTGTTGAAGAAATCCACAAGATCAACCTGTCTCTAAGAGATCCTGAAGAATACTGCAGACTAAGCGAATTCCTCTTCAGGACGATGTCAGGCCTGGAGGATGTCAGGAATTTCAGCGAAATGGCATCAGTATACGGTGATTTATTCTCTCTTTACATTCTGAGTCTCAATCGTGCGGCGACTCCAGGACGGGAGAGTATCATCATCAAAAAAATCCTTCTAAACATTGCCAGCAGAAAGGTAGCTGAGCTTAATCACAAGGATGTTCTCAAGATCATCAAGAAACTTAAGAATACGATCACAGTTGCCATCATTGCCAAAAGGTATGCAGTATATGTGCTTGCCGTCAGAGGCCTAGAGGTATTGTTTCGAGCCGAGATCGACTTCCTGACTCATGGTAATTCCCCGGAAGGACTAGCCTTACAAATTGTCAACATTATGCTAAAGAACGGCATCAAACTGGTTGATGTGACTGATGTCGTGTGTGGTGGGGGTGATTTAGGAACCCTGCCTGATGGAATATACGTGCTAACAGAGAATGTGCGAGATGAATCATGGAAAAGACTTCACAATAGTTCACTGAATCGGGGGGCCCTGGTCGCCTGGGAACTATCGGAGATATTAAGGAAACAACACGATAGGGGCAGAATTAACGCCTCTGTTTGCAGCCCTCTTTCTTTTTCAACACTGGCGTCACATGACCAGAACATCCTGTTCAGGACTGCATCCAACGAACTGCGGCAAAGCCTTAAAGGCTACGTGAAAGTTACTCCACTCAAATCGATCGCTGCTCTAATATCACAAATCAAGAAATACAAGCAGCAGGACCTGAACTTACTCGTATTAACACTTGATGAACTCTTTGCATCGGTTGTACGCAAAAATGGACATTCGATCATTCGAGAAATAGTGGCTCAGGACGCTAATCGAATTCTCATCAATTTTGATTTTGCCAAAATAGTACAGCGTTTGGAGCAAGAGGGTTTCAACATTCCTTCCAACTTCCGTCTTGCGTCCAGAGAAATTGGAACGGGTGTGACAGAAATTTGTGAATTGCTCATGATCATTGAATCAGGAAAAATTTCATCAAAATTGGCTTCGTCACTAATGCATGTAGTCGACTCTTACGCCAGGAGCACGGCTATGGCACTGGAAATGTGTTCAGCCGGAGAAGTCTCCGAAAGGCCGCACTACATAGCAATAACCAGTATGCAGGCCAACGACAAATTCTTCATGCAGCTGTTCAACAAAATCCGTGACCGTATAGACAATCCTTTTACTCCTATGCTCTGCTTAGACTCTCTAGAACACGAGTACCTTATAGCTAATCACCTGTTCGAGATGTACGTCAATCCTGCAAAGGGAGAATCCAGGCTCAATTATGGTTTCGAAACCCGAAGCATGAACCAGGCGCTTCAAGTGCTCGGCGCTGCCGGGTCATCCATAGAGACGTTCTCTTTCTCAAAATTACTTGATGACGTAACCGGAGCTATCAAGTCAAAAGCTTCGAAACCCGCAAAACTCGTCCTGGTGGGAGCGGAGAATGAAGACGCTCTGCTTGCGGTAGCTAACGCAAAAGAATATGGACTGTTGAACAAGATAACGCTCATAGGAGATCCCTCTGAAATAACTGAAGCAATTCAGAGATCAAAGGCTCCTATTTCCCCAACAAACGATCCAGGCGTTGAATTGATACCTATTGATCCTCTTGCCATAGACTCAGAACAAAAACAGATTTCCATGTCGCAAGTATTCCAAAGCTTTCTGCAAAACAACCGTGACCATATCGTGATGAAAGGTAGCGTAGATACGTCTCATTTGCTTAAAGTTGCCCTATCAATATATAAGACGGATGACGAAAGAGACGGCAAACCTGTGGAAAGGAAAACAGCCTCATGGTCAGGTTTGATCGTTTTCCCGGACAGCAGATTTTTTGCGCTATCTGATCCAGCTGTTAACCCGGTCTTCACAAAGTCCTCCACACTGCTCAAGGCCATCGAGAATCAAATGGACGTTGTGCGCCACGTCGTTAGCAAAACAGTCCCATTGAAATTGGCTATAATAACCGCAGTAGAAAAGGAGACTTCCGCCATCCCAGCTACTTTGCTGGCCGCTGAGGTTGAGGAACAATCGAAAGAACTTCAAGAAAAATACGGTCCCCTAATTATAGAAGGCCCGCTTTCCTTTGATCTGGCTACGGTTCCGGAAGTTGCCGACGAAAAGCGCTATCATGGCAAAATCATGGGTGACGCCAATTGTTTGGTAGCCACTGAAATCAATACAGCCAATGTTCTTTACAAATTGTTGTCCAAAACAATGGGAAGCCTTGGGTTGGTAATTGAAATTGGAGGCATCATAACAGCGGGACCCAATACCAGTCCGATCGTGTTGACATCTCGAGGAGACACAGCTCAAACCAAATTCAATTCCATCCTGCTAGCCATGGCTTATTCAGTCAAAATCAGGGACTTGGATTTGTAAGCATCGGATAGATTTACGGTCTCAAGAAAATCCAAAGGGTATGTTTCGTAGAGAGAAAAACATTAGAACATTTGGCAACAATGTTGAACTCATGAATTTCTAATGGATGGGATAATAATTGATGGTCTTTCCATCGATAA
>Ga0067045_1003457_pt1 | contig 20337 bp, 20 predicted proteins | sample TerdegcTABiofilm_FD_59184 | JGI IMG/M metagenome (GOLD analysis project Ga0067045, IMG submission 59184) | Combined Assembly of (Gp0054472, Gp0054536) Wastewater bioreactor microbial communities from Singapore -Terephthalate degrading...
GGAAATGTTTTTAAGTTTTTGATGTTGAAGGAAAACCTGACTTTTATAGAAGCTGTCGGCTTGCTGGCACAAAAGGCCGGAATAGCGCTCCCCTCGGCTGATAGTCCGGCTGAGCGGGAAAAGGAACGAAGGCGGGACCGGTTAAGGCAAATCAATAACCTGGCGAAGGATTATTTTTGTTACATTTTTCAGCACCACGATGCGGCCGAGGAGGCTAGAAGGTACCTGGCCGGCCGCGGGCTTACCCGGGAGGTGCTGGAACGTTTTCAAGTGGGCTATGCACTTCCTGAATGGGGTTCGTTGCTGGGGTTTTTGAGTGAAAAGGGCTACCGGCCGCAAGAGGTAGTCGAGGCCGGGCTGGCCCTGAAAAACGAAAGCGGAAGATACTACGATCGCTTTCGTGATCGTGTCATGTTTCCAATTTGGGACGCCACCGGCCGGGTTACCGGTTTTGGTGGGCGGGTGCTGGGTGATTCTATCCCCAAATACATTAATACCCCGGAGACACCTTTATTTAGCAAAGGGCATATTCTTTACGGTTTGCACCTTGCAAGAGGGGCTATCAGGGAAAAGGGCTATGTTATTATAGTTGAAGGGTATATGGATGTCATTGCTGCCCACCGGTATGGGAGCACAAATACGGTGGCCTCGCTTGGTACCAGCCTGACCAGGGAGCAAGGCAGGCTGTTGATGAATTATAGCAGGAATGTGGTAATTGCTTACGATTCCGACGCGGCTGGTGTAGCTGCTACCATGCGGGGGCTGGATCTGTTGCAGGAGCTCGGCTGCCATGTGCGGGTCGTAATGATTCCTGAAGGAAAAGATCCAGATGATTTTTTGCAGAGGCAAGGGTACAGGGCCTGGGAAGATTTGGTTGAACAGGCGCCTTCCCTGATTGAATATAAATTACAGCAGGCGGTCAGTAAAAAAACAATTAGAACAGTTTTTGATAAGCTGGAAGTAATGCGGCATGTATTTCCTAACCTGATCGGGATTAAAAGTGAAATTGAAGTAGAAGAGAGTTTGAAGACAATGGCCCGTCTTCTTAACTCGACTCCTGAAACGGTATCAGGCGAGTTTAAGAGATTTCGGGCAGGTTTGGGAAAAAAATGGACAAATCCGGATAATATTGTTAATACCAAGCATAATATATTAAACACCAAGAAAAAGCTTAGTGCCAGGGAGAAAGCTGAGGCAGGTCTTTTACGGGTGGTTTTGGAAGACCCGTCTCTTGTAGAAATGGTCCTGGAGAAACTCGGAGAAGATCCTTTTAATAATATTTATTATAAAAAAATCTTTAAGCATATCTTAAAGATGTGCAAGCAGCCGGGATACCAACCAGCTGAGCTTTTTAATTATCTTGAGGATGAGGAACAGGCCTTGTTAAGCCATTTGTTAACCACGGAAATTCCCGGAGAAAGTCAGGTTCAGACAATGGAAGATTGTATGGAAGCCATCATCCGTTGCAACCGGCATGAGCGCAGAGTGGCGCTTTTGAATGAAATAAGCGAGGCGGAAAAGTCAGGCAATCATGAATTATATAATATCCTGTGGCGTGAATATGTTATCTTGCGAGGGATTGCCGAGGCTGAACGGGTGGGTGACCGTGATCGTATTACGAGGTTGCTACAAGAATACCGGCAATTTGTAAATATAGATACTTGGAAGCACCCTAGAGAGGGGAGTGATGGCAGCTGAGAGACGAAATCAAAAACGAGGGCGTTAAGGAACTAATAGAAAGAGGGAAAAAAAGTGGTTTCCTAACCTACAATGAAATTATGGACAGCCTTCAGGGAACCGACCTTACCCCCGAACAAATTGATGATATTTATGAGAGGCTGGCTAGTATGGGCATAGAGGTTGTTTCTGAGACACCAGAGATAGAACCGCTTGACGCGACATCGATGGAAGCTCCGCCGGAAGATGTGGAAGTGGATCTGTCCGTCCCCGAAGGCGTGGGTATTGATGATCCTGTGCGCATGTATCTAAAAGAAATTGGCCGCGTGCCGCTTCTTACATCTGAAGAAGAGGTTGAACTAGCCAAGCGCATGGAAAATGGTGATGAAGAGGCAAAGCGAAGACTGGCAGAAGCCAATTTGCGGCTGGTAGTAAGTATTGCTAAACGATATGTGGGCAGGGGAATGTTGTTCCTGGACTTGATTCAAGAGGGTAACCTGGGCTTAATAAAAGCAGTGGAAAAATTTGATTACCGCAAGGGGTATAAGTTCAGCACTTACGCTACCTGGTGGATTCGCCAGGCCATTACCAGAGCGATAGCTGATCAGGCCAGGACTATCCGGATACCTGTCCATATGGTGGAAACGATCAATAAGTTGATCCGGGTTTCCAGGCAGCTTTTGCAAGAACTGGGCCGCGAGCCAAATCCGGAAGAAATTGCCAAAGAGATGAACATTTCTGAAGACAAGGTCCGGGAAATTATCAAGATTGCACAGGAGCCGGTATCTCTGGAAACGCCTATCGGGGAGGAAGAAGATTCCCACCTGGGTGATTTTATTGAAGATCATGAAGCAAGGGCTCCGGCAGAGGAAGCATCGTTTACCCTTTTGCGCGAGCAGCTGGACGAGGTGTTGAAAACTTTAACTGACCGTGAGCAAAAGGTGTTGCGCCTGCGTTTTGGGCTTGATGACGGCCGCGCGCGCACACTGGAAGAAGTGGGCCAGAAGTTTGGGGTTACCAGGGAGCGTATCCGTCAGATTGAGGCAAAGACCCTCCGGAAGCTGCGCCATCCCAGCCGCAGCAAAAAGCTTAAGGATTACCTCGATTAAATATCGGCAATGGCATATTGACAAGGAGTATCAGTTATCATATAATTATAACTGCCAATGTTCCTCGATAGCTCAACGGTAGAGCAACCGGCTGTTAACCGGTAGGTTGTAGGTTCGAATCCTACTCGGGGAGCCAATCTTTGGGCCCATAGCTCAACGGTAGAGCATCCGGCTCATAACCGGCTGGTTCCAGGTTCGAATCCTGGTGGGCCCACCAGTTTTATGGGAGCATAGCTCAGCTGGGAGAGCACCTGCCTTACAAGCAGGGGGTCAGCGGTTCAAACCCGTTTGCTCCCACCAGCCAAAAGGGCAATGGCACCAAAAGTAAGTTCTGGTGCCATTGCCCTTTTGCGCTAAAGAATTTTCCCTACAGCATTTGTCAAAGGAGATATTGCTATCATGCAGCTGGCCGGGCGCCTGGCTGCTCTGGCCGCATGTGTGCCGCCGGGCAGTATAGTTGCAGATATCGGGACTGATCATGCCTACCTGCCTGTTTTTTTGATTGAGGCGGGGATCAGCCCCAAAGTAATCGCTACTGACTTAAACCCCGGGCCGCTTGAATCAGCAGCACGGACGGTGGCTGAACGCCACCTTGAAAAAAGCATAGAGCTCCGCCTTGGAAATGGATTGAAAGTGCTTAAGCCGGAAGAAGCGGAAGTTGTCGTCCTGGCTGGAATGGGTGGCAATACGATTAGGGAGATTCTGGCTGCAGCGCAGGATATTTTGAAAAATGTTAAGCGGCTTGTTATGCAGCCGATGGCGGATGCCGGTGACTTGAGGGTCTGGCTGGCCGAAAACGGGTGGAAGATTGTTGGTGAGAAACTGGTAGAGGAGGAAGGCCGGATTTATGCGATAATCACCGCTGAACATGGCCGGGAATTGTTCGATGATAAAATAGTCCTTGAACTGGGTCCGCGTTTGATTGAGGGAAAAGATCCGTTGCTGAGGACTTATCTTGGGAAGATAATTGAACGGTACGAAAGGGTGCTGGCTGGCCTGGCTGCGGGAAAAAATGAGGCGGCCCTGGAGAAAGCCAGGCAGATCACGGCCAAATTAGAACGAATCAAGGAGGTAGTAAAGTGCCTGTAAAGTGCCAGGTTATTTTCGATTTCATAGAGGAACTGGCGCCATGTTCCCTGGCTGAGGGATGGGATAACACCGGCTTACAGGTTGGCGACCCGCGCGCGGAGGTAGAAAGGGTTATGCTGGCTTTGGATGTTAACTACGATGTTGCTTTAGAAGCAAAGGAAAAAGGTGCCGGGTTAATCGTCAGCCATCATCCTCTGCTGCTCAATCCGCTCAAATCAATTCGCCCGGATCAGCCTGGCGGGAAACTAATCGAGTATATCATAAAAAATAATATGGCCGTTTACGCTGCCCATACCAACCTGGATATCGCCGGCGGCGGAGTAAACTCTATCCTGGCGGAAAAAATCGGTCTTATTGAAACATATGTTTTAGAGCCAGTAGGGCAGGAACGCTATGTAAAACTTGCAGTATTTATCCCCGCCGGGCATGTTGAAGAAGTTCACCAGGCTGTCTCCGAAGCTGGGGCAGGCTGGATCGGCAATTACAGCCACTGCTCTTTTCAGATTGCCGGAACAGGGACGTTCCGGCCTCTCTCCGGCGCAAACCCATATATCGGGAGGGAGGGGAAATTAGAGCGAGTCGATGAGGTGCGTTTGGAAACTATCGTCCCGGTTGACAGGTTAAGTTCCGTCCTACAGGCCATGCTCAAAGCGCACCCTTACGAGGAAGTGGCCTACGACCTGTATTCGCTGGAAAATCCCGGCCCGGTCTACGGTTTGGGAAGAGTGGGGTGCCTGGCGAGTCCTGTTTCCTTTCGTGAGTTTGCGCAGAAGGTAAAAGAAGTGCTGGGCCTGTCGGCGGCTAGGGCGGGTGGTTCTCTTGAGTCCACCGTTAAAAAAGTCGCTGTATGTGGTGGGGCGGGGGCCAGGCTTTGGCCGGCCGCCCTGCGTGCAGGCGCTGATACATTTGTTACCGGGGACATCAAATATCATGAAGCTCAGGAGATACTCGCGGCCGGTCTTAATTTTATAGACGCAGGCCATTGCGGCACTGAGTCCGTGGTACTCCCCGTACTGCAAAGTTACCTGGAGAAGTGCTGTCTTTCAGGTGGATTGGATGTCGAGATAATCCTATCGGAAGTCAAGACCGACCCTTTTACATATTTTTAGGGTAAGTGGTATAATGTGAGCTATATTGCTTTTTTAGTTATTGATCTGGTGTTATGATATATGTGTATGTTATACTATGTATAATGTTAATAAAGTGAGTAAGTCAGGTGATCGCGGGCACCGGGGCCGAAAGGTGGTGCCTGAGGAAAGTCCGAGCTCCACAGGGCAGGGTGCTGGGTAATACCCAGTGGGGGCGACCCTAAGGAAAGTGCCACAGAAATGCAGACCGCCCAGGCCGGGGTGAGCTCTGGCTTGCGGTAAGGATGGAACGGTGCGGTAAGAGCGCACCAGCGGCCGGGTGACCGGCCGGCTAGGTAAACCCCACCTGGAGCAAGACCGAATAGGGGAACATTTGCGGCGGCCCGTCGTTAGTTCCCGGGTTAGGTCGCTTGAGGCGTGCTGGCAACAGCCGTCCCAGATAGATGATCACCCACGACAGAACTCGGCTTATGATTTGCTCGCTTTTTTGGTTTTGGTAACGCCCTGATGGGCGTTTTTTTGCTCAAAGAAATGCTGAAAAGACCATCGGTGATTGCCGGCGGGGTGAACGGGTAATTTAATATGCCGTTGGATATTATGCTCTTACTTATAATTGTAGTTGCAGCAGCACTTGTTTTTGCGCTGACAAATGGCTTGCACGATGCTAGTTCTGTGGTAGCGACATTTATTGCCTGTGGTGCAGCGACACCCTTGCAGGCGGTAAGTTTGGCAGCTGTATTCTGTTTGCTGGGCGCGCTGCTGGGCGGCAGCGCTGTTGCGGACACCATTGTCAAAATTATCAGCTTGCCTGTTCAGTTATCATTACTTAACGTGTTGCTTTCTGCTGTGCTGGGTGCAGTGATATGGAATTTAATTACGTGGTATCTGGGCCTGCCGTCTAGCTCGACACACGCTTTGGTCGGCGGTGTTATCGGTGCTGTGTGGGTTTCAAGTGGGTATAGGCATATTTTGTGGGGCTGGGAGGAGCTTTTTTATGCACACGAACTAACAGGGATTATAAAAGTGTTTGCAGCTTTATTAATCTCACCTCTCCTGGGGTTCATAATAGCGTATTTTTTGCAAAAGGTAGTAAGCCTTGCTTTAAGAAGTGCAAAATATACTGTCAACAGGTGGTTGAAAAGGCTGCAGTGGCTTATGGCGGCTTTGCTGGCTTGCAGTCATGGTGCTAACGATACGCAAAAGATAATTGGTTTGATTACACTGGCTTTGATGGCCGGAGATATTTTACACCAGCAGGTTACGCCCGGCTGGGTCAGGTTGTGCGGCGGTTTGGTCATGTTTGTGGGTACTTTGTTTGGTGGCTGGACTATTATGAAAACACTGGGGCAGGGCATCTTTGATATCAGGCCGATTCATAGTTTTAATTCGCAGGTTTCTTCAGGTGGTGCGATCTTGCTTGCCACTGTTCTGGGTGTGCCTATATCCACCACGCATGTTGTAGCAGGCAGCGTGATTGGTGTGGGGGCTGCGGATGAATATCGTATGGTTAACTGGAGCGTCGGCAGGGAGATGATTGCTGCTTGGTTTGTTACAATCCCTTCCTCAGCAGTTGTTGCTGCTGTAATCTACTTCCCGGTCTTTTGGTTGACCAGGTTGCTGTAAAGGAGACATGGTATGGGTAGGAAGAGTTTCTTAGACAGGTTGTTTCCACCCAGGTATGATTTTTATGGCATGCTGCGTGAACAGGCAGAAGTAACAGCGCGGGGAGTTAAAACTTTATTAGACTGGTTGGAGGATCCCTCACCTGAAAATTTTGCTTTAATCGTTGAATTAACTGCCCAAGCAGATACAATCCGCATGGATATGGAAGAAAAGTTGATCGAGGCATTCTCTACCCCGTTTGACAGGCAGGACATTTATTATATTTCAGTTCGAATGGACCGGGTTATTGAACACGCCCGGATTGCCTTGCAGTCGATGAAAGAATATGGAATACGCCCGGATGAGTGTATTGTTAAGATGGCAAAGGAATTGAGTGAAGGGACACATATGTTTTCGCAGGCTGTTGCCTTGCTGGAGAGCGATCCGGTCCGGGCAAAAAAACAGATACCGGTGATACGCAGCGCCCATAGGGCTGTGGAAAGTTATTACCATAAAAATATGTCTGCCATATTTAAAACGGCAGATGCCATGAATGCGATAATACACCACGAAATTAACTCACAGTTAAGAGACGCAGCGAATTATTTAAGCCATTCTGTGGATATCCTGCACAGGATTGTCATGCGTTTGGTATGAAGACCCCATGCCGCTCTTGCGGCACCAGCAGAAGAATGAAGTAACCGGAGGAAGGCGGTTATCCCGGTTGAACGAATTGCGCAGTGCCGGAGTGAATAAGAGGAATTTCTGTGAAAAGGTAGAATTACCTTTTAATATATTTACAGGTAAAATATATTGTTAAAAAATGATAAGGAGCGGTAACATGGCTTCCAAAATTACTTTTCAGATTTTTGAAGTGGAAAGCACATTCCTTGACCCCCGCCGCGACTTTCAACCAGTGGTGGAAAAAGCCCAGGTGCGTTTTGACCCACTAACCGGAAGGACAGGGCACTTTTCCCATTTTGGAGCAATAAAACCGCAAAAGCTTGATTTGGAAAAATACCTTGACTCGCAGGTGAAGGGCTTCTGCCCGTTTTGCAGCGAACAAAAGTATCACGCTACACCCCGGTTTTCTGAAGAAATATTGCCTGCAGGCCGGCTGGCAAGGGGCGAAGCCCTGCTTGTCCCCAACCTGTATCCTTATGACATTTACAGCTCCGTAACCATCATGACTGACGAGCATGTTGTTCCTTTAGACAAGTTCAGCGAAGAAAAATTGTTCGACTCTTTTTCTGTCGGAATTGAATTTCTTAAGAGAGTGAAGGAAATCAGTCCTTCCATGCCCTACCACGTTATGTCCTGGAACTATATGCCGCCCTCCGGCGGCGGCCTGGTTCACCCGCACCAGCAGTATTTTGCTACAGAACATCCGGGAAACCAGTTCCAAGATGAATTTAAAGCAGCAGAATTGTTTTATAAAGAGTTTCAGGTGGACTACTGGTCGGAGCTGATTGAAGAAGAACAAAAAAATAATCAGAGGTATATCGGCCAGCTTGGCAAAACGCACTGGTTGACATCATTTGTGTCACTGGGAGTGCTGGGAGAAATAATTTGTGTGTTTCCTGATGTATATTGTATAGATAATTTTACAGATACCCACATCAAAGACATCATTTCTGGAATTAGAAAAATCTTTAGCTACTATATTAGCAGCGATATTTACAGCTTTAACGCGACATTATTCTTTGGCCCGGAGGGCCAGCGGTTTTTCCCCGCCCACTTCCGGATAATACCCAGGACGTTTTTGAATACCAGAGACTATGCGCCTGACCTTAGTTTCTTTCAGGCATTGCTTCAAGAACCGGTAAGTGTGGTTCTACCGGAAAATTTGTGCAGGAAAGTCAAGGCATTTTTTGAATGATCATATCTTGACTATCACATCACCGCTGGTGAGCGCTTCAATGATGTCATACATGTTGGTTATGGTTCCCACTTGCAGTTTGTCTTTCAAATTGTAATAATCCAGGCAGGTGCCGCAGGACTTTATTTCTGTTCCCATGTCATTGAGTTTTTTCAGTGACTTTATAACTGGAGAATTTTCCGTTGTTAAAAACACACCTTCGTTCAAGAAAATGACGCGGTGGGGCTTACTGGTGGCAGAAGGTAAAGTGTTGATAAAGCCTTCTATCAATATCTTGCCTAAATCGTCGTTAATTCCGATCTTGTTGCAGGTAATAAGAAAAGTTGTCCGGGAACCCGTGACAGGTTTCTGTTCTTCAGGTTTTTCACAGGTTGTGCTGCCACCTTTTGTACGTATAAGCAGTTTCCAGCCGTCTGCAGTTTTGGTTTCTGTCATAAGGCAATTGTAGCTGTCACAAAATTTTTTAATATTTTCTTTCGGTATATCGCTGTCTACCAGCACCTCAAATTCTTTCTCACCCTCATCGACAGTTTTTTTGGTGAGCAGCACTGGTTCCGGGCAGGCTAGACCTCTAGCGTCAATTGTTTTCATTTTAAATTATCTGCTCCTTTGAGAGATTTGGGCCAGGGCTTCCAGCCCTGCTTTAATTTCTTCAGCTTTATTGAAACATCCAAAGGCAAACCTTACAGTTCCCTGAGGGAACGTACCTATTGTTTTATGGGCGGAGGGGGCGCAGTGCAAACCGGGCCTGCAGGCAATGTCAAAATCTTTATCCAGTATATAGGCAATTTCTGACGGAGTATACCCCGAGATATTGAAACTGACTACTGAAACCCTGTTTTTAATATCCACCGGCCCATATAACTTGACACCTTTTATTTTTTTCGCTTCCTCAATGAACAATTCCGTCAGTTCCATTTCTTCTTTTCTTATTTTGCTTACACCTTGTTCTATAATATATTTTAGAGCGGCATCCAGCCCGGCCAGGCCGATGACGTTTAGAGTGCCGGATTCCAGCATATCCGGCATGAAATCGGGCTGGATCTCCTTTTCGGAACTGCTTCCAGTGCCTCCTCTCATGAGGGGTGTTATTTTTATGCCTTCTTTTATATACAGACCGCCGGTACCCTGCGGGCCCAGGAGTGCTTTGTGCCCGGTAAATGCCAGCATGTCAATACTGTCAGCTGCTACATCTATGGGATAAGCACCAGCAGTTTGGGCTGCGTCCACCAGTATATGACTCCCGTACCTGTGGGCGATTTCAGAAATTGTCCTTACAGGCGCCAGCGCCCCGGTAACATTAGAAGCGTGATTGACAATAACCAGTTTTGTTTTTTCTTTCTTTAAAATATCCTCAAAGGCTGAAGGATCCACCATGCCTTCTTGATTTGCCTGTACGACAGATATTTTTATTTTTCTATCCTGTTCCAGGTAACGGAGTGGCCGCATCACGCTGTTGTGTTCCAGAGAGGTTGTGACAACTCTGTCTCCTTCATCTAAAAAGCCGTTTATTGCTAAGTTCAGGCTTTCTGTCACATTTTTGGTGAAAACTATTCTGGCGCTGTCTTTTATGTTAAAAAGCTGTGCCAGGTGTTCACGTGTGTTAAAGACAAGTTCGCTTGCTTCCATTGCCATTTTATGGCCGCTTCTGCCCGTGCTGCCACCCATGTGAAAAAAATAATTCTCCATCGCTTCTATTACCGCCTTAGGCTTGGGAAAGCTGGTGGCGGCGTTGTCAAAGTAAATCACCCCTGTACCGCACCCCCTTTGCGCGAAATATTTCAAGCACTTTGTTTAAAACGTTTTTTTCAATTCTTAACGACATCCCGCACTCAGAAGAAATTTCTTTGGGGGTGGGAATCAGTTCATGGGCTATACAGGCTTTCTCCAGTTCGCTTTTGGCTTTTATAACGTCATGGGTGGACTTAAACACGATGACTACTACTTCTGCTGGCAATTTGTCATCCTTCCTCCAGGTTATTCAAGACACTTGACCGTAGCTTCAAGGGATAAGCCTGGCAGTTACAGGGTTATCACCTGATCAACACCGGCATCTTTGAAAGCACTGTAAAGGTGGGGGAAGCACCCGATCCTGGCTCCGGGGATAAGTTTTTTATCAATACCACGCTCTATAGCGCACTGATCACAGGCCATCAGAAGCATCCCGGTTTTTTCGTGCAGGGCCTGCAAACGCCTGCCCATTTTGCTGTCTTCCAGCAGGAAGAAGGTGTTATCCATAAAGAAAAACATTCCGGCAACTTCGGCGCCGTGATGTCCTCCCTCCAGCTGAGGTATGATCATGTTGTTTAATATTTTTTGGGCATTGTTTGAGCTAAAAATATAAGCAACTTTCATTATATCATGCCTCCTGGTAAAAATAATTGTCAAATAAAAATGTTCTTTTTAGAAGCCATGTTGGTATCAGGCAAAACACAGCTTTCTTTCAGTTATATCTGCCTCTGGCTGCCTGTTTATGGCAACTTTGAGAACATCCATAAGATGTTCTTTATGCTTGATATAATCCTTATTCCTGCGGTTTCTGGAGCGTGGCAATTTAACAGGCATGTCTTCCAATATCTTTCCTTCACAGGCAGACATCACGATGACCCTGTCACTCAGGTACACAGCCTCATCGACATCATGTGTGACCATGATGACAGTGGTTTTGTCTTTTAACCATATAGACTCCAGCTCTTCTTGCAAAATTTGTCTCATCTGAAAATCAACAGCTCCCAGCGGCTCATCCATCAGGAGCACTTCCGGTTTGCCGGCTAGAGCCCGGATAAAGGCAACCCTTTGTTTCATCCCGCCAGATAGCTGGTGCGGGTACAGGTTTTCCTTGCCTTCGAGCTGGGCTATGGCCAGCAGCTCCTGCAAACGCTGTTCCCGTTCCCTGGCAGGCACTTTAGAGATTTTCATCGGGTAAAGGATGTTGTCCTTCACTGTCATCCAGGGAAAGAGGGCGTAGTTTTGGAAGACGAAACCCCTGTCCGGCCCTGGTTTTGTCACATGGTTGCCATTCAGCATGATCTTGCCGCTGGAAGCAGCTTGAAAACCGGCTATAATTGTCAGCAAAGTGGTCTTGCCGCAGCCGGAAGGCCCGAGCAGTGTTAAAAACTGGCCGTCATTGACAGAAAAGCTGACATCCCTGAGCACTAAATGTTCATTCTTATCGTTTTTAAAAACCTTGGAAATGTTCTCAATCTTTAGTTCCACTACTGTACAAACCTCCATCTGGTTAAGTACTTGTTTAGCATTCTGAGAACTCGGTCGATCCCGTATCCGATCAGGGCGGCCATGATCATCAGGGCCATTAACTTATCAGTTTGCATTCTGGTCTGAGCATCTACCATGGAGTAGCCGAAACCGGCACTCGTTGCAATGAATTCAGCTCATATAACTGACATCCAGCCTAGCCCGACAGCTAGTCTGGCCCCGATCAGAATATCAGGCAATGAGGCGGGGACAATGATGTGCGCAAATATATGCCAGGGTTTTGCGCCCATGCTGCGGGCTGCATTATAATAATCACGGGATATGTTCTGCACTCCGGCCATAGTATTCATAATGATGGGGAAAACTCCAGAGAAAGCAATCAAAAACACAGTAGGCCCGTCGCCGAGACCGAACCAGACAATAGTAAGCGGCACCCAGGCCATGATGGGGACCTGCCTGATGGAATCAATCAAGGGGTCAAACAAATGCATAGCAAATTTTGAGTAGCCCATGAGAAAACCCAGCGGGATTCCAATCATCATGGCGTACAAAAAACCAGTTATCACCCTCTTTAAAGTAATCAGCAGGTTTTTGATTAGATCCGGATCATGAATAACGGAAGTAAATGTAACCATAGTTTTCCAGGGAGGCGGCATCAATAAATCACTATGGTAGTGGCTGGCAGCCAGTTGCCAGATGCCAAAAGCCGCAGCGATAGTAACCAGGCGGTAGAATATTTGTTTTTGTCCGGCATGAGTGATGATTTTCCTAAGTGTTAACATTATGTTGCCGGTATTGTGAAAATGTATTTTATCCCCAATCGGATCCATATATCCACCTCCTCTCTTGTAAATTCAATATTTTTGTATATTCGTATCTCTTGCGTGAGAACATCCGGGTTATTAAGATCGCAAGCCGACTCCTGCAAGAGATTCAGGAACTCCTGGTAGCGCGGGTCATTCTTAAAACTTTTGTTTACCACCACTACATAGGTGATATGGCTTTTGCTTCCATCTGCGGGGAACAGCTTATCGCCGTCCATGGCAAGGCCTTTTAAAGCATCTACAACCACACCGTCAACTGCGTTTTTTTCGTAGGCGAAAGGAATCGCAGCCGGCATCATTGGCACGGCCGTGCAGTTTTGGCCGAAAATGCCTGCCACAATTTGCGCCTGGTGGGGGCGGCTCCGGACCACCCCAATTTTACTGGGAGTCAGCCCGGGCTTTACCACCACAATATCCGAATTTACAAGACACGGGCCGATAATTTCAAACCTGCTGTCTTTTTCGACAAGGCTTGCGGCAGCATCCGGGCACATGATGGCAATGTCATACTGACTGGTGCTTAAAGCCCACTGGGAAGTGCTCGAACAGCAGTCCTTGACCGGGTAAATTTCTAAACCAGCCCGCGCTTCAGTGCCTTGAAACCCTTTTTCGTTAATAAGATAGTGGATGATCATGCCCCCCGTGTCGTCAGGAGTTCCGATTTTGACTTTCCCGCTGCTTTCATCTCGCTGCGGGAATACTGTGAAAAAGGCAAACATCAGCACGGCAGCCGCTGCAGCAGCGGCTGCGAGCAGCTTTTTTGCATGTGTTTTCAGGCTTTTTTGCCCTCCAGTTCGTAGGCTTTCTTTTTCCAGTCTTCATAAGACATGCCTAAGGGGAAAACAGGGTCCACCTTTTCCTTGATAAAGGTGTCAAAATCATCAGCGCCGCATTCTTTCAAGTACTGGGGCTGGAGAAATTCGTCTGTATTCGGGGCTGAGTCAAGAGTTTTATAGCTTAGCTCTATATCTATCTGATTCTTCCAGTAGCTGGGGTCCATTTTCCAAGTAAGCGTCCTGCCTTCACCGACAGTCTTTTTCCATATAGTCATCAAAGCAACTTCCATTGGCACATTGTAATTTTGGGCGAAAATTTCGGCTGAGCGGACTGGCTTTAGATAAATGTGCTCTAACGCTCTTGTGTGGGCCAGCACCATAAGTTTAGCCAGCTCCGGGTGTTCGCTGGCAAAGTTTTTGTTTAATGCAAAAACGCAGCATTCACCCCACTGTCCATTGGGAAGGGTGGTATGGGCAGCCAGCACGTGGCCGGTGTTTTCATATTCAGCCATGGAACCCCAGGGATCGCAGGTGGAATACGCGTCAAGTTTGCCGGCAACCAGGGCGAAATACTCGTCTTTGTCGGCCATATTAAAAACTTCGTAGTACTTGCCCTCCACAGGAATCCCATACTGCTTGGCCCAGTGTATCCACTCGACATTGTTCTTTTCTGGGTCTGTTCCTATAGCCAGTTTCTTGCCGACCAGTTCCTGGGGGGTTTTTATGTTGTGGGAAGCAACCAGGTAATATGAGCCGCCAATGTGGTTGTTGGCTCCCACGATAATTGGAGAACCTTTCAAAAAAGCACGCATCATCCGGCTGTTTCCAACATATCCGGCATCCATCTGGCCTGCTGCCATGGCCTCCGGGACTTTGCCGTTACCGGTGACGTTAACTTTAAGGCCAAGCTCATCAAATATCCCAGCATCCTTGGCAACGCATGCTCCGGTCATGTGGTCGCAGTTATAATAACCCAGCTGCACGACATAATTTTTATCTTTTTCAGGGATTGCAAGCCCTGAAGTCTTGTTCTGGCTTGCCGGTTTTGTGCCCCCTCCGCAGCCTGAAAGCATCACAAGAAGAGCAACCAGCAAAGCGCAAAATGGCAAAATTATTACATGTCTTTTCATTGTTTTTTTTCCCCTCTTATTTCAAATGTTGCATTGATTCTTTAAAACTGCTCTGTTGTTTGACATCCTAGCAGCAGTCTTCCATTCCCTCACCGAACAGGTCTTCCAGCAGGAGACCTTCCACGCGATAAATAGCGTAGCCGAAACTGGCACCTTTGGTGCCCTGAACAATAAACTCTACGGGTGGTCTTTGATCAATGTCCCTGATCTGAATAGTCTGGTTTGATACCGGTGCCGGCACCTCATTGGTGCACTGATAAGAGCCGGCAAGATCCATTACTACCAGCATTGAGTTTTTTTCTTTACTCTCTCTGAAAATCACTATCAAGTCATCTGTTTGATCATTGTTTAAATCTGCCCGCTCAAAGACAATAACTTCTTTGCCGGGGTGGGTGGCTTCAAAATACCTGAGCAGCTCATCTCCTCTGGCAATGTCACCGTCAGCGTGGAGAACCGCCCTATCATTCCCTGCTCCGCAGCCGCTGGCCAGTATGACCCAAGAGAGACAAACCAAAAGTCCCTGAAAAAATTTGTGCCGGGACATCAGGCAATCCTTACCTTTGCCATCGCTTTTTTGAACCCCGGCCACAGGGCATAAAGACCAAGGGCCATAACTATAATTGAACACAGGTAGCGCAGCGTTTCAGGTGCTGAAAAGATCAGCTTGTTCGCCAGGGCGATGGTCTCGCGGGTCCCTGTCAGGTCAAAGAAAGGCACAAAACCAGGCAGCAGGTACAGACTGGTGAGGTAGCCCACCAATAATGAAGACAGGATTAATGTCCCCGAATAAATAAAAATGGTGCGGCAGCCAATCATTTTGTATATGCTGATTAACTCCGGAAGGTTTGTTGCGGCTCCAGTCATCAGAAATGTAATCGCCACGCCCGGCGCAGCGCCGCTTGCTATCAGCGCCGCGATGAACGGGATATGCCCCACCGCGCAGACATACATGATTGCACCCAGAGCAGCGATGCCGGTCAGAGAGATTGCACTGGGGCTTCCCAGGTAGTGCTGAATCATGGAAGAGGGTACCAGTGTGATGATCAGACCGGCCAGCAACATGCCGATACACACATATTTGCTCACCGAAACGCCCATATCTGTGAACCCCCAATACAACCCTGAAACCAGCTTCTGGCACAGGTTTAGCTGAGTGCCGGCCTCCAGCCTGGCCTCTGGATCCAACTGGTTCTCCATGCCGGGGGCGTGAATCTCCCGCCCGGCCAGCGCATTGCCCAGAAGCCCGGCCAGCATTGGCACCACAAAACCGCATGCCAGGTAAATGGTGGCTATCTGGGGCCCCAAAAAGCCGTAGGCCAGCAGGATTGCTGCCGGGTTAATGATGGGAGTTGCCGTCATAAAAGCCAGTGTGGGGCCAAGGTAGGCCCCAGAATAATACAGACCCAGCCCCAGGGGTATCACACCACAGCTGCAGACTGGCAGGAGCATGCCCGACAGGGTTGCCTTTACCAGCGACGAGACCTTTTTGTTCCCCAGCACGCGGTGCAGCCTCTCCGGGCTGACCAGGTTGTGCATCAGACCGGCCAGAATAAAACTTATGACCAGCCATACTGAAGCACCGTTGAGAATATCAAAAGCGGCAAGGATAATTCTCTGCAAAATTTCTAGCATTTAATCGCTGCAGCTCCTTACGGCATCGTCAATAGCTTTTTCAATCACCGCCCGGGTAAGGGAATCGTACTTTTTTCTGCCGTTAACGATCATTGTGCCTTTGGTGAACATGCCGTACTTCCTGATATACTCGACATCTTTGCCTGCATAGTAAATCTTTACATCCACATCATCTCCATATTTTTGGGCGACGTCCCTGATTGTTTCGATATGTTCTGCGCAGCTTGGACAGGTGTTGACAAATTCTACTTGCACCTTAGCCATTGCCTGAGCCTCCTTTTTTATTTACATAAGATTTATGGGGTGTGTCAGGATTATCGTTACCTTGCTTTACTGGTTTTTTCCTGGGCCAGGAGAGCAGCCCCAAGCGCCCCGGCCAGCTGAGATTCGGGAACAGTGACTATTTCCTGCCCCAGTTCTCTGGCAAGAAAATCTCTCACCCCCTCATTTTTGGCAACACCGCCGGTAAAGGCAATTAAGCCGCCTTTGCCCAGCTTCTCAGCCATTGCCGCCACCCGGCGGGCGACAGAGCGGTGGAGCCCGGCAATAATCCTGCCCCTGTCCACTCCTTCGGCCAGCAGGCTGATTACCTCCGTTTCGGCGAAGACTGTGCACATATTGCTGATCATCACAGGTTCTTTATTGCGTGACAGTTCTGCCAGCTCACTCACATCAGCGCCCATGGCGGCAGCTATCACCTGTAAAAACCTGCCAGTCCCGGCGGCGCACTTGTCGTTCATGGCAAAGTCAATAACGCTGCCTTGCTTGTCCGTGACAATTACTTTACTGTCCTGGCCGCCGATGTCGATAACCATGTCGGCCCCTGCCACCAGGTGGTGGGCGCCCCGGGCGTGGCAGGTTATTTCCGTAACGGCTTTATCCGCAAAATTGAGAGCTATCCGGCCGTAGCCGGTTGCAACAATATAATCGACATCGCCGCGCTTAAGCCCGGCCTTGCCCAGAATTTCCTCCAGAACCTCCCGGCCCGCCTGCCGCGGGCTGTGGCCGGTGGGACGGATTATGCTCAGCCAATCAGATCCGTTCATCAGAACCGCCTTGGTGGTTATTGAGCCCACATCAATGCCAATGGTAATTATTTCCTGTCACCTCTTGCCCAGCAGTTCAATAAAGGCCGTAACCCGGGCCTTGGTTTGCTGTATTTCGGAGTTGGAATCGGTTATGCCAAAATTTATCCTTATATCTATACTATCATAGAATAACATTATAGTATAAATTCATTATTTTTATGGATGTGAGAATGAAAATAAAAAATATTTATTAAGATTCGTGGCAATGAAGTTACGGATGCCATACAATGTAAGGCTTGCGGCCTTCTTTTTCCCGCTCTTGAGAGTCCATTTTTACCAGGTCGTGGATCTGAGGATTTTTCAAAAGTTCTTGCCAGCACTGGGCTACTGCTTCTGTGAAATCTTTTCTTAATGGCGTCTTTCTTTTGAGCAGCGGGCATGAATAGGGCAGTTTCAGGGTTTCGTGGATTAAAAGCAGTGTGTCATCTTTTAATAAGTGAGGCGTTAAAGGGAAAAAGCGGCAGTTCAGCGGGCGCTGTTCCCGTGGGCATGGTTTAGTGCAGCGGATAAAATATACCGGGTAGCCCCAGGATGGCGGAAAGCCGTCCTCCACCGGGTGGCGCTTCTCCCACTGCAGCCAGTTTTCTTTTCCGGTAAACATTTTTTCTTCACCGGGGAACAGGTACACGCCCAAAGTGTTTTCTTTATCCGGGCGGCAGCAAATTTTACCGCACAGTTCCCCGCAATCGCCATCTATCGGAGCGATGTCATTGGTCTTGTTGTATAATTTTTTATAATCGATTTTTTTAAACATACCCTTATTATCCTTCCTGTTATAACCAAACATTCTGAATGTCCTAGAAAAGGGAAAACCCGCATATTTTGATCAAGGGTGTTATAATGAAAACGTATAACAAAAAATGTTTTTTGCAATCCAGGGAGCTTTAGTAGGTATGGCTGGAAACTGGCGAAAGATTGTTGAAAAAATTGCCTATATTCCGTTGTTTCTTATTTTGGCAGCTATACCGTTTTTAACTTGGGGCCACTTTTATGCTACCCGGGTTTTAGCAGGTTTCTCCGGAACAAGTGTCACGGCGGCTGTTTTTGACCAGAACTCGCTGCTTTTTGATGATAGCGGTAATCTGATCTGTGAGATTCATGGTGAGGTAAACCGCACGCCTGTACCGTTAAACCAGGTTCCGGCACATGTCCAAAAAGCATTTGTGGCGATTGAAGATGAAAGGTTTTACAGGCATAGCGGAGTGGACCTCAAAGCAATTTTACGGGCAATGTACAGCTATTACAAATCAGGCCGGTTTACGGAAGGTGCCAGCACAATTACCCAGCAGGTTGTCAAGCTGCACTTTTTATCGCCAGAGCAAAGCCTGCGGCGAAAAATAAGAGAGGCCTTCCTGGCTCTGGAGTTTGAGCGGCGGTACAGCAAAGACGAAATATTAGAGTTTTACTTGAACCGGGTTTATTTTGGTGAAGGTGCCTACGGAATCCAGAGCGCGGCAAAGGTTTACTTTAATAAAGACTCCAGTGAGCTCTCGCTTGCAGAGGGCGCCTTGCTGGCTGCTTTGGTGCAGGCTCCCAGTATTTATGACCCTTACTTAAACCCGGAGCGTGCCCTGCAGCGCCGGAACGTGGTGCTGAAAAAAATGATCGAGCAAAACCTTATTCCTGAATACCAGGGGTTGGAGGCCCAACAAACACCAGTTGAATTGAAAGGTGAAGCAAAGCCCGAAACCTACCACTCCTATTATATTGATTACGTAATGGATGAAGCAATTGCACTGGTCGGCGCTGATAAGCTTTTCAAAGGCGGTCTTAAAATATATACAACTTTTGAGCCGGAAATACAAAAAAAGGCTGAAGAAATATTTGCAAGATCTGATTTATTCCCTTCCGATAAAGTGGAAGCGGCTTTGGCCATGGTGGAGAATGGCACGGGGGCAATAAAGGCGCTGGTTGGAGGAAGGCATTACGGAACCAGGCGCGGCTTTAACCGGGCTACCCAGATGTTCAGGCAGCCCGGTTCAGCCTTCAAGCCGATTGCGGTTTATGCGCCGGCATTTGAATTAGGCTACGGGCCGGAGTCGATTATCTTGGATACTCCGTTTAAGGTTGGTGATTACGAACCGCGCAATCCTGGCGGAGATTATTACGGGCCGGTTACTATCCGGTCAGCTTTGCAATGGTCCCGCAACGTTGCTGCGGTCCGGCTCCTGAGCCAGATCGGTGTTGACCGGGGCTACGAAATGGCTGGTAAAATGGGCTTTGAGCTGGTAGAAGAGGACCGCTGTCTCCCTCTGGCTTTGGGAGGACTGACCAGAGGAGTTTCTCCGCTGCAAATGGCCGGAGCTTACGCTGCTTTTACCAACCAGGGCATCTTTATTAAACCGTACGCCGTTAAGTACATAGAAGACTCAAGGGGGCAAACCATCTACCGCTGCCCGGGAGGGACACAAGTAATGAAGGCTTCCACGGCCGATACTATGAAAGATGTTTTGCGTACGGTTGTGGATTCCGGCACCGGGTACCGGGCCAGGATTCCCGGTATTGAGGTGGCTGGTAAGACGGGTACCACCGAGTTGCCGGATACAGCAATGTTCCGCGGCCTGACCGGCAACAAAGACGCCTGGTTTGTCGGGTTTATCGATCATTATACCGCCGCAGTGTGGATGGGCTATGACGAGAAGGATATGGACAGAATGCACTACCTGACTTTTTACGGCGGGAACTACCCGGCGGAGATTTTTCGCCTGGTGATGGCCCGTGTCATAGGCCTGGACGAAAGGTCTCTGGAACGGGATAATATAGCTCGGGCACAGGATGTTGATAACAGGCATGACCAGCCAAAGAGGCAAGAAGAGCTAAAGAACAGTGATGATTCAAAGAAACTGGAAGAGTCAAAAAATCAGGATGATTCTAATAAGCAAGAGGAAGTAAAAAAAGATACGGAAGAAGTAAAAAATCAACAAAACAATCTAAAGAAAGAGGAAAAAGATGACTCACCAAAGTTGCCGGCACCGTCAAAACCGCAATCAGAGGAGCAAAAAGGGGAACCACCGGCCAAGTCAACTCCCTAAATAGAGAAAGCCATGCTTTTTGTCAGCTTCGCTCAGACTGTAGATAAAGTCCATGGGGGTTGAAACCGCCTGTCTCCACTGCTTTGCGTCGAGTGAACCTACGGCTCGCTTCGGTCGAAATTGGACCGCCTTCAACTCACATCCTGTTGCGGTTCAGGCTTTCGCGGACATCCTGTCCGCTCATCCAATTTCGAA
>Ga0067045_1029504_pt1 | contig 20307 bp, 15 predicted proteins | sample TerdegcTABiofilm_FD_59184 | JGI IMG/M metagenome (GOLD analysis project Ga0067045, IMG submission 59184) | Combined Assembly of (Gp0054472, Gp0054536) Wastewater bioreactor microbial communities from Singapore -Terephthalate degrading...
CTTAACGGGTGGTCAATCTGATGCCCCACAGCCGATATAATAGGTACTGCTGAATAAGCAAACGCACGCACTACCGCTTCCTCATTAAATGCCATCAAATCCTCAAAAGAGCCACCGCCACGGCCAGCAATAATGACATCCACTCCCCACTGTGGATTATTGAGCTCCTTAATCCCTGTAACTATCGACTCAACTGCACCTTCACCCTGCACCTTTGCCGGTGCAAGTATAATCTCAATATTGGGAAAGCGGCGCATTGCCACTTTAATAATATCACGGATAGCTGCCCCCGTAGGTGAGGTAACCACACCAATTCGCCTGGGTAGTACCGGAAGCGGTTTTTTGCGTTCAGGCGCAAACAACCCTTCTTTATGTAATTTTTCTTTAAGCTTTTCAATCTTCTGTAAAAGTTCGCCCAGGCCTTCTTTGCGGATTTTATACACAATAAACTGATACGAACCGCGTTTTTCAAATACCGTCACTCCGCCAAACACCACTACGCTCATGCCTTCTTCAAGCCTGAAATCTAAATGCTTGTTGGCGTGCTTGAAAAAAACAGCCTGCATTACCGCACCCTCATCTTTTAAGGAAAAATAAATGTGCCCTGACGAATGGTAGGTAAGGTTTGAAATCTCACCCTTCACCCACACACCATTAAGCTGCGGTGTTGACTCAATCAGTTGTTTCAGTATTCCGGTAATATCACTTACGGAATACACTGTTTCATGATTTTCTATCTCTTCTATCATAGATCACTCAAAGGGCAAATGAACAGTTCCTTGATAAATGGTTCCCCGCAAAATATCAAGCGTTACCTCCTGGCCCTGTTTCAGATTGATTTCATTAATAGCGATCCCACCAATGACAGGAATTTCGTGCTCCCTGCAGTAATGGATGATGGGTGCACTGATGCTACATTCACTGGTTATCACAGCCTTTGGCTTTGTGCCTTTAATGTGCGCTATATCATGAGTCACAATAATAGTATTGGGCGATAGTTCAACGGATTGACTTGTTCCTATGATACCATGAACCACCCCTTCGCCAAATCCTATGCCGCGCGCTAACTCCTGAGCTGCTACATATATACGCATGACATTTGTTCCACCGGTTACACCCGCCAGAATCCCTGCTGTAATGACAATCAGATCGCCATCATGGATAAGATCATTTACTTTGCCTATTGTTATTGCTTCATCAACAAGTTCGTTAATATCGTTACATTGTTTTATATGCAGTGGAATAACCCCATACGATAACGCTAACTGATGGACCACCTTGTGATTGGTTGTTACTGCTATAACCGGTATCTGCGGTTTGTACTTTGAAATCTTTCGTGCAGTATAGCCCGACTGTGTGGCAGTGAGAATACAATCAGCACCTAACGTTTTTGCTGACTCATGCGCTGACAGTGCAATAGCATCGGTAATGGTAGACTTTGTATAAATCTTTTTTTCAGCAATTGCAGCTTTATAGATAAATGTCGTTTCAGCAAATTCGGCAATGCGTGCCATGGTTTGCACTGCTTCCACTGGATACTGCCCAAATGCCGTTTCCCCCGAAAGCATGAGAGCATCGGTCCCATCAAATACAGCATTGGCCACATCGGTTGCCTCTGCCCTCGTTGGTATGGGATTACGTATCATGGAATCCAGCATCTGCGTTGCAGTAATCACCGGAATAGCCTGCTGGTTACATTTTTCAATAATCATCTTTTGTACTATCGGCACCTGTTCAATGGGGATTTCTATACCTAAATCACCCCTGGCCACCATAATCCCCTGCGAAGAAGCTATAATTTCATCAATATTGGCAACCGCTTCATGCTTTTCAATCTTTGAAATGATGGGTAATGTCCCACCAAATTCTTCCATAATGCTCCTAAGCTGTATTACATCATGAGCACTGCGCACAAATGACAGTGCTATCATGTCAACATCCTGCTTTATGGCAAATTCTAAATCACGTATGTCCTTTTGTGTAATAGAACTGGTCTTTATTGAAGCATTAGGAAGATTAATTCCCTTGTTGTCTTTTAGCTCACCACCCCGTATGACGGTAGTATAGATGTCGGTATTGTCCACCTGGTCAACACGTAGTTCAAGCAAACCATCATCAATCAGTATGGTCTGCCCTTTGTTTACTGATTCAGGAAGTTCTTTCAATGAAACGCTAACTGCCACCGAATTGCCCGGAACGCCTCGGGTGGTAAGAATAAATTCCTGCCCTGGCTCTAAGATGACTTTTTCTTTTAATGTACCAATGCGAATTTTTGGCCCCTGAAGGTCAGCCAATATCCCAATGGGAACATGTAACTCTTTTGACACTTCGCGGATGATAGCAATGCGCTGTGCATGTAATTCCTGTGTAGAGTGCGACATATTGAGCCGCGCAACGTTCATGCCGGCTTTGACAAGTTTTATAATCATTTCTTTTGTTTCACTTGTTGGTCCAATGGTACACACTATTTTAGTTTTACGCATGGGTTTACACCGTTTTCTTTTAAATTATGAAAATAAAATAACATATATTATTTCTTTATCACATAAGATGCCATGTACATGCATCTTTTTCAATATATTTTTGCATTCCTGTTATGGACACCTATAAAAACCGCTTTTATCATTATAAATGAAATAAAAAGAAAGCGGTTTTATCTTATATATTGGCCCACATGAGAACATCAAAAAAACAGATTTTAGAAGTTCCCTTATTATGGATATTCATGAAACTATCAGCAATTACATCTTCAGGTATATAATTACCTTATACCACGAGTAAATACTATAATTATTTTTAAAATACCAGTAGACATAGTATCAATCATAAAAACATTGTAACATACAACTATGAAAAACCTTGCAATTTATAATTGCGTCTTTCACACTGTCTGTACACAGAGTAAATACTATACCAAATTATGAATACTCCCACACTACATTGCCTGTTTGTTCAATACTCCTTACTATCGTATAACAATAAAGAACTGTTTCACTCTTTGCTTTCAGAAAATGAAAAGCTACAGTTTGCAGCATTGCAATCACATTCTAAAAGAGCTGAATTTTTAGTTAGCCGATATGCCATAAAAGCAGTGGGAAAACTTACAGGCTTTGATGCAATTAATGACAACCGCACATCATCAATTGTGTCGGCTAATGATCAAGCAGCGTATGTATCGCTTTCACATACGCAGAATGCAGTTGCCGTATCGTTATTTCATACTCCTCACGGTATTGACATTGAACCATGCAAGCGTCATGTAGCGTATCGCAACACTATTATAAAGCGCTATTTTGCACCATGTGAGCAAAAATTTATTAATCATCTGCCATGGGGGAAAACAAGGCGCTTTTTACACATATGGACCCGTAAAGAAGCAATTGCCAAATTACAAAAACTATCGCTTACACAAGCTTTACTGTATGATACCGTTACAAATACTGACAAATTATTTTTAACAAATTTTTTGGTAGGGAAGAACTATATATGTGGCATTGCAGTGGGCGATAGTTATTGTCAAGAAGTTGCCATCCGCATATATACCTTGAAAGATAATGACCTTGTAGCATTTCTCACTGGATGTGGGCGATACCGGATTCGAACCAGTGACCTCCTGCATGTGAGGCAGGCGCTCTAACCTGCTGAGCTAATCGCCCTTTTTGTTTATGCTAACAATTTGATAGCTAAAATATGTTTTGTCAAGAATATTTGATAGTGAATGTGATTGAAACCTACAAAAGCAGCCCATCTTTTATTAAACATTCCTGTAAAAAATTACGTATTTCTTTTTTTGAAATTACTTCAACAGGTTCAAGATGCGCTATAGAATCATCCTCTATATCATCAATATAGAGCAAAGCCATACAGAAAAGTTTTAGTGTAAGTCCTGGAATTACAAATAAGCTCATTAAGAACTTTTGCCGCATCACTGGTTAAAGCGTCTGAATACTGGTTCTTCATGGATTGCCTTTTTAATATCTTCTCCTTCAATATCCAATCCAAAGATAACCCGTGCCAAGAAAACACTAAGTTTGATAAAACGGCTATCGTATTTTATTGATTTTTCCCACACTTTTTTTAATGTTTCTTTGCCATATATTTCGCAGGCTATATATATATCATCAACATCACCGTATTTCATCACATGCTCTAAAAGTATATCATCGGGTAAATCTGTTACATGGTGAGTATCATACGACCACAATAATCCGCGCTTTCTTAGATTATTGCAAAGCTTTTGTTTTTTTTCCAGCATATCCAAGGTTACCTATTTCTCATTAATGTACAACACTTACATTGCAATCTAATGTATCTATTACTATTGTACTATACTTTATAAGAATATCAAGACAAAATAACAGATAATACCATGAGAATGCTATTAGTATTTTTATCATCTTTTTTTTACTAATTATTCCTAAATGTGTAAATTTGAACAAAATATAAAATAGTGTATAGGCGGTGTCCCAAAACAATCCGTGGAGTTCTCAATGACGCGGATGCAAAGTCATTGCGAGCATAGCGCATATGCTGAGCTTGTCGAAGCAAAGCAATCTAAATAGCACAGAAGACAAGATTGCTTCGTCACTTCGTTCCTCGCAATGACAGTATGGCAAAAGTCATTGCAGAAGATGTCTTTTGAGACAACCCCTATACACTAGTATTCATTATGAAATTTATTAAGGAATTATTACTGATCTTTTTTTAAAATATTCTTGACTTTATTACGTATACGTATTATTTGTATGCGTAATAGTATCTTGTAAAAGGATTGCTATGGAATCACTGCATCCAAACGATTGCCTGTACTACCTTGTAACTCGCATATCGCTGGGGCTTACATCACTGTTAAAAAAACGTCTGGTTGAATCAGGATATGATTGTGTTAAACCAGCATATATTGGCATTCTTTTATGGCTATGGATGGATGATGGCATGGGAACGATCCTTGGAAAATTTGGGAAAGATGAAGGCATTAAGATTAATGATCTAGGGAAACTTGCGGGACTGGAGCCTTCCAGCATGACAGGCCTTATTGACCGTATGGAAAAGGATGGCCTTATAATGCGAGTTAATGACCCCAAAGACCGCAGAGCCACCAACATTCAACTTACCCAAAAAGGCATAGATGTCAGAAAACCCATCCTTACCATAATAGATACTGTTATAAAAGATATAATTGCCACTATCCCAAAAAAACATGAAAACATTGCAATGGATGTGTTAAAAAAAATTTTAATGAATGTCAATACCATAGAGTAATTTTAAAATTATACGGAGGTTACTGCATGTTCCCTTCAATAAAACCTTTACTCTTGAAATTATTTTTTAATTCTATCCCCTTTTATAGAAGAACAGGTGGAAGAGTAATCTACATATCTCCTGACGAAACAGAAGTGCATATAAAGCTGCCCCATAAATGGAACACAAAAAATTTTGTTGGCACCATTTATGGAGGACATATCTACAGTGCAATTGATGGCGTACACTTTACTTTATTTTTAAGGAAATTTAAAAACAAATACATACTGTGGGACAAGTCATCAACTATTCGCTTCATTAAACCAGCACGTACATCCCTTATTGCAAAAATAAAAATTCCCCTGCAAGAGTTTGATTATATACAAAATCAGCTGCAGCATAATGAATCAATTGAAAGAACGTACACCATAGAGTGGAAGGATATCGCTGGTAATACAGTTGCACATATTGAAAAAGTATTGTACTTTAAGAATAAAAAAGATTTATAATCTTAAGAGTAAGGATTGCAACCTGTTCTCTATTTAAACTTCAGGGATGCCAGCTGTAAGCTTAAATCCCACAGCTTTTCACGCACTGAAATTTCCATAGCATTTTTTGCATACGTTTTTTGAGTGAACCTTTCAAAATATTTTCCATTGATGTTTTCAACTTCTGTACTTGTAGCAAGCCAAACAGGTGCCTGAGCACCATACTCAGGTTCTGCAAAAGTGCGTTTGAACAATCGCAGCAATGAGCCCCATACACCAGACCTATCGCCAAGATTTGTCCGTATAACGCCTGGATGTACTGCATTAATTGTTACGCCACTATTTTCAATAATTTGTGAAAACTTTTGTGTAAAATAGATATTACATAACTTTGTATTCATGTACGTTGAAAAGCTTCCAAAATCTTTCCCATAAGGTGTTTTTTCCACATCGACCCTGCCAAAAACGTACAACCCTGCATTTACATTGACTATTCGTGATGGTTTATTTTTTTTCAGCTGCTTATACAGCATTATACTCAGGATAAGTGGTGCCATGTGATTTACCATAAAAGCCATCTCGAGCCCATCACTATTAATCTCAAGCTTCTGTGGCCATATTCCAGCGTTATTGATTAACACAGAAACATCCGGGAATTGATGTATTATTTTTTCAGCTATTGTTTTTACTGAGGGTATAGATCCCAGATCGCCAACAAGCAGCTTAACCCTATTGTTGCCTGATACCTGTTTTATTTCATCCAGTGCTTTCTTGCCTTTTTCAGGGTTGCGTGATATTATTATTACTTGATGTTTTTGACCTGCTAATGAAACAGCAATTGCTTTACCAATGCCAGTGTTGCCACCGGTAACTATTATTGTTTTTGATTTCATGGCTAAATATTAGAATAACTATTACGGTTGTGTCAACAATTTTAAATTAATGAAAAAATTTATAACAATATACTCCGTCTATAACTAAAAAAGTGATGAAAAGATTATGTTTTCATTTATAAATAAATTGACTAGTGTTATGATACCAGTAAAATCAGTTGATCTTTTTTTATATATGGAGTAACGTACTGGAAAATTCTTGAATAATATTCAGATATCAATCCAATAGAGGTGAGTATCTCACTTTTATAATAGGAAACGATTCTTTATTATCCTTTTATAATTGGGACTCCTTCATAAGGACATTATCATATAAATTTTATTGCAAGAGGAATAATACCATGCCTTCACCTTCACAACTTTCAAATAAAGAAAAATACTCTTTTGCTATTGCCGGATTTGGGCAAAATATGGTCATCACGTTTACTGTAACCTTCATGCTGGTGTATCTGTATGAAGCAGTTGGGTTTAGCCTATCTGGCATTGCTGCACTCACTGCAATTATAACCGGTGCCAAGATATGGGATGCTATTAATGATTTTATCATGGGCATGATTGTTGACCATACTCGTACCCGATGGGGCAAATTGCGACCGTATATTTTATTCACTTCTTTCCCTATTGCACTACTGACAATTTTGCTTTTTTCTATACCACAAACTGCTGAAACGTATAAACTAATCTATTTTGGCATTGTCTATGTTTTATGGGGAATGATATACACCATAGCTGATGTTCCCTACTGGGGGTTGGCAGGTTCAATTACTGTTACCATACCTGACCGGGTAAGCCTTATTGCCCTTGCGCGAACATTGCAGGCTATAGCATTAGCAATCACAACCATTGCAAGCCCGCTTTTAGCGCATTGGTTAAGCTTTGCTGAAAAAACCACTGCTGCAGGCTGGACACGCACTGCTATTATTATATCAGTACTTGGTATGGCACTTTTTACGTTAGCATTTTTTAACACGGAAGAAAAAGTACCCCTTCCACAGCAAAAGCAAACCATACAGCAAATGATTAGAGCGATAGTTACCAATAAACCGTTCCTCTTAGTATTGATTGGCAGTGCATTAAATTTTGGACGTAGTATTGTCCAGGTTGGTGGAGCTGTGGTAGCAGCGATAGTATTTGGGGATGAAAAAATATTTACTCTGCTTGGCGGTGCACTCATTGCAGCAATAATAATATCAAACCTCATTACTCCATTTGTTTTACAGTATATGTCAAAAAAAACCTTAATGATAGCTTCCAGTATTGTTGCAGCGTTAGTGTATTTAGTGATGTACTATATTGGCTATAGCAACCTTTGGATTTTTGTTATTATGCTGTTTGTTTCAGGTTTCTTTACTGGATTTTTTATTGTGGTACAGACAGCCATGATAGCTGATTGTGTTGATTATTATGAATATAAAACTGGTGAGCGCAATGAAGGCGTAAGCTTTGCTGGACTTACATTTATATCAAAGCTTATGGGTGCGCTTGCAACAATGGCATTTGGTATGGTGGTAGTGGCTATTGGCTATTCAAAAGGTGTGACTGTTACACCTGAAATTCAAAACGGCGCTTTCTTCTCAATAACTATCTTGCCAGCAGCAAGTTGCCTCATTGGTACCATACCGTTTATTTTTTATCCTTTAACTGATCAAAAACTTGAAAGCATACTCAAAACACTGGTTGAACGAAGAGCTGCAACAACGACATAACTTTATTGTATTTCAAGTGAACACAGTATATTTACTATAACCTGAACAAAAGGGTTTTAATTTCAAATCCCGTAAAATGAACAGTATTCCCTTCTATTTTTCTGACAATAGTTTCAAGTAAATTTGCTTCATACGCCTCTTTATATGTAAAGCCAGTATTAAATGTTGTAGATATATCATTACCAAAACATTCATACATCCTGATAACAATAGCATCGTCATTTTCAGCTTTTTTAATGGTTTCAACAACAATTCCCTTATTATTCACAATAATTAATGGTTTTATTTCCACCTGTTTTTTCACTATAATTGTTGGATAATTGAAGTGATAACCATGCTGTATTGTTTCAGCATCTTTCAGTTTTCCCTTATGCGGATACAGGGCATATCTAAATGTGTGCCTGCCCTTATCTGCTTTAGGGTCAGGATATACAGGCGAGCGCAACAAATTAAGGCTGATAATGCCATCCTTAACCCTGTGTCCATATTTGCAATCATTGATTAATGATATTCCATAATCATTATCTGAGACATCAATCCATTTATGCGCACAAATTTCAAATTGTGCTTTTTCAATTGATGTAGTATTCTTGGTGCTTCGTGCAATAGTACCAAACTGAATATCGCAGGTAACGGTATGGCTGTACAATGATGGGGAAAAATCAGCTCTCAGCATCTTAAACGTTTCATGGTAATCACATTCAGTGGAAAATTCAATATAAGGCCTTCCCTCATACAGAATACTATCCTGAATAAAGCTTGTCCTGCCATGCCGATAGTAATTGCGCCTGAAAACTTTGGGACCATCAGCATGTGTTTCATAATCTACAAGCTTCAGTTCTCTTTTTCTTTTTTTGAGATAGTTACTGTCTATGTCCCATGCATTGTAAAATCTGAATCTGTCAGTGTACAGCACAAGTTTATTCAGATAATCTTTGCAAATCTCTTTTCTCTGTATTTTATCAAATACGGAAATGATATGGCCTTCTTTTGCAAATTCAACTCGCAATAGTTCATTTTCGATGAAATTATCGCCACCGGTGACCATGAAATGGATATCAACAGGTTCCATGGGTGCACTTGAATATCCTTCCATCTGGCACCAATACCATGAACTATCGCCCTTACTATATGCTATACGGGCAAATGGTGTGGTATTGATACACGTTATGCCCTCATCAGATTGTGAGAGATAATCAAGCAGATTGTCCATGATTGTGCGCAATTGTTGTTCAAGAATATTATAGCGTTCTATGCTCTCATCATACACCCTTTTAACACTTGAGCCTGGCAGGATGTCATGGAATTGATACAACAACACTTCTTTCCACACATCTTCAAAAAATTTATGAGGATACGCAAATCCTTTAAGGTAGGCATACGTTGCTACGAACTCGCAATCATGAAGCATGCACTCTAACAAGCGGTTATAATACTTGCTGCGTGCCTGAGTGGTGTAGGTCCCCTGATGTTTTTCCAAGTATAGTTCACCATGGTAGGCAGGTAGCTTATGTTTAATAGCATCCAACCGTTTAAAATAATCTATAGATTTGCCAAACTTCACCTTTGGCAACCATTGCAGCTTTTGCTGACGCTTGATTAGCTCAATATGTGTTTGAGTGGGGCCACCACCGCCATCGCCGTTGCCATAAATCATAAGAGCACTATCTAATACATCTTTTTCTTTGAAATTTTCTAGTGCAACTTTTGCACACAGCGGCGTTGCCCCACTTGTGTAGTCACCTTCGGGAGGCATGTGAGCTATTACACTGCTGCCATCAATGCCAGACCAATTAAATGTTGTGTATGGAAATTTATTGACTTCATTCCACGCAAGCTTGATGGTGCAGAAATAGTCAATGCCTGATTTTTTCAAGATCTGTGGGAGATTACCGTTAAATCCAAATGCATCAGGAAGCCAGCAGGTTACAACATCATAATTAAATTCTTCTTTAAAAAACTTTTTCCCGTAGTAAATCTGTCGAACAAGTGATTCACCACCGGGAAGATTAGTGTCACACTCAACCCACATACCACCCTGCAATTCAATTGCACCAGTATTCACAGCTTTTTTTATGGAATCATAAAGTTCAGGATAATTTTCCTTTATCCACTCAAACATCTGCGGCTGGCTTGCACCAAACACAAATTCAGGGTATTGTCTGCTATTCTGAAGTGCATTGGTAAGGGTACGCACGGCTTTACGCTTTGATTCCCGCACTGGCCACAGCCACGCCAAATCCAGATGCCCTTGACCCACTGCAGTAAGGAATACATCATGGGGCTTATGTTCAAGAGCATACATCTCTGAAATAATCTTCTTAGCTTCGGCAACATGCTGCGGTAAATAATTTTTTATTGAGGCATAGGATGTATCAAGCAACAGCTTGATGCTTTTTTTTATATGCTTATCATCGCAGGCACAATAGGCAAATGCAAGCGTCAGGTAGTCAAAATAAAAATCTTTAACGTCATCACGGCATAGTGCAAGATATGCATACTTAAAACGGGCATTCCCAAATGGCTGAATTATCTTTCCATTAAATCCAGCATCAACCCATATATCAATTATACCTGCATTCCTTGTGTTTTCATCAATGTTAATAACACGCATATCCCAGGTTGGCTGCAGGTAATCCATAAATGTGATCCGGCTGTTGATTGCACTGAGGGGCTGCCTGTGTTCATTGATTACCAGCCCTTCTCCACCGATATCAATACAGCACACAATAGTGGATTGCCTGTACTGCTGCGGAATCTTGCCTTTAAAATGAAACCAGGCACAGGTATATGCTTTCCCCCACTTATGGCCAAGTTTTATATTGCTAAAGTGTATGTGATTGATCTTTTCAAATGGGATTGGTTCATCACTGGTAGCAATGAAAGCATCAAGATCTACCATTTTCTGGTAAATATGCTTTTGTATAGCATGTAACCTGTATACCAGAAGTGGATAGTGATATATTCCCCATTCAGCTTTCATTACAGTTAAACAGCAGTGATTTCAGATTCCAGACCTCGGGCAAGTTTCAATAATTCAACAGCATTTTCAGATAATTTAATTGAGCCTGCTGCATTACTCTGTGCAGTATCATTGACTGCTGCAATGGACTTGGCAATTTCTGTGGCAGCTGTCTTTTGCTCTTCAATTGCAGCAAGAATGCTATCTGAAAAATTCTTTAAGGTTTGGGCATCACTGCGTACCTGCTCATTATTGGTAAGCTGCTCCTGCATTGAAGTGTATAATTCTTTCATCTCTGTTGAAATGGTTGCTACTGCACCAACCATATTCCGTATGCTATCGGTCATTGTTTCAATATTTGCAAATCCACTCTGTATTTCCTTCACATTTATGGTAATAAGCTGAGCTATCTCCTTGATACTGGTAGTTGTCCTGTCAGCCAATTTTGATATTTCATCGGCAACAACTGCAAATCCACGTCCTGCGTCCCCAGCACGCGCTGCTTCTATTGCAGCGTTGAGTGAAAGTAAATTTATTTGGTCAGCTATATCATTAATAATTTCTATGATATTGTTCATATCCTGCGAGCTTTTTAGGATGCTCCCCATACTGGCATTCATGGTATTGAGTGATCCTTCAACCGATGCCCCCTGCTTTGAAACATCTTCAGCTTTTGCTGATGCTCCAGTTACTCGCTTCCCCATGTTTTCAATAAAACCCGATAGCTCATTGATGCGGTCAATAAGGCGGTTAATCATATCAAACTGCCTGGTAACTGAATCGCTTATACTTTCCACACCTGCGGTCATCTCTTCCACCGTTGATGTTATTTCTTCTGCTGAAGCCGCCTGCGACTGAGCACTGTTTGAAAACACCTCTGACGACTCTGAACTTTCTTCAGCTAATTTTGTTAACTGTCGTGTTAAATCCTGTACCGACAGTAATAAATTTTTTATCACATCTCGCTGTTTGAGGTTTTCTAATGATTCTTTTTCTAGCTGCTCTATATTTCTTGCATTTAAACGAACTATAAGCAAACACAATATAAAAGAAAGAGTAATTGAAAAAATATAGTCAACCGATAGCTCCTTTAATACTCGCAGGTACACATCAGTCAAGATGCTGCTCATCATTACCGTACATGCTACCGTACTTACAATAAACAAAACACTGATGCCAATTACCCATCGTACACGGCTGAACAATGCGGTAAGGATGATAATCACTGGCATATAAAAAGTAAATGATAGGTGGTCAGTATTTTTTACCTGTAATCCATTATAAAACATTGTCACCACAATGGAAAGTGCTGCAATTGTTGCCAGCAGGTTGGCACTGGCTTCGTACAGCCCTTTCTTTAGCAATATCAAGCCAATTATTACTGTTACAAGCAATGTCACCATTATTACATTTGCTGTGCCAAATATTCCCTGATATTGAACAATATTAAATGCCCCCATTGCAATAGGAATAAGTACAATAAATGTCATAAGGAAATAATATAACGCTTTTGCTTTTTCCTTAATTATATAAGAACGTTCATCATACCGGGATAGAAAATACTGGGATAATTTCATAAAGCCCCCCGCAATTGGAATCATTACAATACAGCATGATACACTTCAGCTCTTAATAATAGCAATATTTTTTTATATTTAGGAATAATATTTTTAATTTGATTTTTTTGTTGTATATAGATATTTTTTGAATTGCACTTTACATGTTTAATACCTTATTTTGCACGATATTGCTGTAATGTTTTAGTAAAAACGTTACCCCTGACACTTTCTTGAATGTATTTGTAGCATATCAAATGGCTTAAGGGGGGACTCCTAATAAAGTTTGAATTAACACTATCAGGTTCATAGGACAGCTTTGACGAGAGGGTATTGGAATTTAAAATCCAGACCGCAATGACTACAACAATATTTAAAATGTGACAAGTGATAACAGGGAGTTCTGAAATCTTGCGTATAACGATAGTATTACATTCCTATATATAATTTGGAGGTCCATATGAAAAGATTAATATTAATGCTACTTATAGTAGTTATACTTCTTTGCATCTCTTTATATTTTGCAATTATTGGTAGTGCAAAAACCCCAAAGGAGGTACTTGCTATGGTAAATGCCATTCACTGGTTGGGGCATGACTGCTTCAAAATTGTCAGTGATGTTACCATTTTTACTGATCCCTACAATATTAAAAAGCAGGATACGGCAGATATCATACTGATTACTCATGAGCATTTTGACCACTTATCACCTGATGACATTAAAAAGATTCAGACTAAAGACACTGTTATTGTAGCACCTGCTGATTGCGTAAGCAAACTAACCGGGACAGTAAAAACAATTAAGCCAAACGAAACAATAACGGTTAAAGGGATTACCATACAGGCTATCCCTGCGTATAATACCAATAAGCAATTTCACCAAAAATCTAAAGGATGGGTAGGATACATTATCACAGCAAACAACACCAGAATATACTTAGCCGGGGATACCGATTACATACCTGAGATGAATTCGCTTCACACTATCGATATCGCATTGCTACCAGTATCCGGTACATATGTAATGACCGCTGAGGAAGCCGCTCAGGCAGCAATGGCTATAAAACCAAAAGTGGCAATCCCCATGCACTATGGCGCAATTGTGGGAACTATCGCCGATGCTAAAAAATTTGAAAAGCTATTGAAAGGCAAAATTGAAGTTGTAATTAAAGAAATTGAACAGTGACCCCTTTATTGAACATTTTCTTGATAAACACCCAGAATTAAAAAATGTAAGCCCTCTATGGGTCCACAATTCACATAAATACTGGTATACATTCTACAGCAAAGAATTAAAAAGGCGTATGCAGTGATAAGGTATCTCAAATTGGCATTGTTTTACTAGGTGTTGATCCAAATGAAATATAACTACACCAAAGATCAATTCCCCATGCATACTATTTTAAATTAAAACATATACTGAAATGGTAAAGAAAATTAAAAAAATATTTGACCAATTCAATCTTTCATGAAATAGTGAGCGAACACTCATTTTATATATGGTGATCACTATGCGTCAATATATTATTACACTGTTATGCTTATTATCATGCATATTTCTTTTGCACTGCAGTTCAATACAAGAAGTACATATCTCCTATGAGCATCCTATTACAACGAATTCACCGGTGCTGCTAGCAGGGGCTTCAAAAATTGATATTACACCTCCTCCCGGGATGCCGCTTGCAGGTTATTCTTCTAATGCATACTTTGCTCAAGGATTTAGAACACGGCTATATGCTCGTGTCATCTATTTGAAATCAGGCAACTGTGCAATAGCGCTGGTCCAGTGCGATTTACTTTCAGGTTCAAGCCTTGTTCAGAAAAAAATTGCCCAGCTTGTAAGTAAAACCACTGATCTTTCATATGAAAGCATTATGATGGCTGGAACTCATACACATTCTGGCCCCGGGAATTATTTTGAGAGCAATTTTTACAACAGATTTGCTTCCAACGCATCGGGATTTGATCAAGAATATTTTAATTTTTTAAGCAATCAAATTGCAACTGCAATAATTAAGGCATATTCAGCACGTAAACCTGCAAGAATTGCTTACGGTATCAGGCAACTCTACGGATTCACACGTAACCGAAGCCTCAATGCATTCACAGCCAATTCTAACGTTTCTACAAACAATCCTTTGAAGGCAGTAAACCCATTCATGCACATGCTACGGGTGGATATCATTGATGAAGGGAAGCAAAAACCATTGGCTGCGTTCACTGTGTTCTCTATTCATGGCACAGCAATACCCAACACCAACACATTATACAGTGGTGATGTATTTGCCTACATTGAGCGTGAACTGGAATGGGAAATACAGCGACTGGGAATCAATGGATTTGTGCATGCTGTATGTAATGGTACTCACGCTGACAACGCACCCAACATACCAAAAGGCAGGCAGGGATTTGAAGAAGCAAAACAATTGGGGATTCAACTTGGGAAACAATCAATCATACTGTATAACGAATTACAAAGCCAATTTACAGAGCATACCAGCATTAAAAGTATTCTCCGGGAAATTGATGTATATAAGGAACCAGCAATTGGCACAGTAGCATTATGCACGCCAAAAGTTGGTAATACATTACTTGCAGGCGCAAGTGATGGTGGCCCAACACCATTTGTAAGCAGCATACCATTATTCAAAGAAGGTTCAAAAAGCTGTATGCCCATAGGTTGCCACAAGCAAAAAATTATTACAGGCGGTCCATTGCAACCACTAATCCTGCCCGCAAATGATTTTCCCCATAACATTACATTTCAGGCAATAAGGATTAAGAATATACTTCTGCTTCCAGTACCATTTGAAGTAACATATGAATCAGGGAACCGAATCAGTACGGCTGTAAAGCAATTATCTGCATCAACTATTATCCCTATCGTTATAAGTTGTGCCAATGGATACACCGGGTATTGCACTACACCTGAAGAGTATTCAATGCAGCGTTATGAAGGCGGGCATACCCTCTATGGACCCAACACACAGCCTTACCTGGCATTACAGTATGCAGAGCTAACAAAAACTATGAATTCTTTTATGGGCGATAGTAACTGGGTAAAAATTTATTCTTTAAAGAGTAATTCTTTTTTGAAAAAATATCCTTTGCCTGCAGCATGTATACGAAAAACAGTAACACAGCCACAGTATATAGTCGACCCTGGTATTGACGAACCGTATGTATCATTTAGATGGGAAGACATCCCACCTGATAGATTGGAATTCCATAAGCCTCTTGTGACAATTGAATATAGCTCTAACACAAATACTACATTTATGCCATTTACTCAGAATGGCATCCCTGTAGATGATACGGGTTATGATATAGCGGTGATATTCACAGACACCATTACAAAAGAAGGCATGGCAGTATATGAAGCCCGCTGGTATAATCCACCATTAAACACAAACTACCTTTTCAGATTTGTAATACAGCCAAGAGAAAATATTCCTACTTTGGTTTCTAGCCCATTTTCGTGGTAAATATTTTCACGGTACAACTAAAATCTTTATGGCATCAAAAGATTTATTGTAAAGTTTTGTCATTGTATACGGCAACTCTTCAAGCATTACTGTATGGGTAACTAAAGGTGCTATGTCCAGCACTTTGCTTTCAAGAGCATCGATAACCGCATCAAATTCTGATACAGTATATCCCATGGATCCAATCTGAGTTATTTCTTTTGCAATCAACAATAACGTTGAAACTAATTGATTATGAAAATTAATACCCGCCAGAACCAGCCTCCCTTTAGGTGTTAACGCCATACCAGCAGTATGTATGCCAGCATCCGTTGCTGATGTTTCAATGGCAACGGTAAATCCTCCATCTGAAATTGATTTTAATTTTTTTCGTATATCAGGATCATTTCCATCAACAACTGCAGTAATTCCCGGCAATGAAGACGCAAATGATTTTCTATAGATATCTATCTCCACAATAACAATACAAGCAACACCTACAGCCTTTGCCCATAATGCACTCAATAACCCAATTGGACCACCACCTATAATAAGAACTATGTCATCTTTTTGGACTCTGGCCATAGTTATAGCATGAAGTGCTACTGCTGCTGGTTCAATTAAAGCAGCTTCTTTATTACTTACAGTATCCGGTAACTTCCGTACCATATCAGGTCTAACACTTACATATTCAGCATACGCTCCATGAACAGTATTGCCAATAATATTCCGTTTATGTGCCTTTGAGCAAATGTTATGAGCACCCATACGGCATGCATAACATTGACCGCAGGGATCAATAGGTAATGCAGTAACCCTATCATCAGCTTGTAAATCGCTTCTGCTACCAGGTAAATGTACAGACCCACAGAATTCATGTCCTAGAATAAGGTTTCTTTTACCATTCATGCCCATACCAATTTCCCAGTAATGGATATCCGAACCACATATACCACATGTATGTACTTTTATAATAACATTATAACCATCTTCTGCCGGCATATCAACATCCATATATTCCAGGCTCTTAGGTCCTGTGAGCATCACTACCTTCATGATTTGTGTTCCTGTATTATGCCATTTTTTCAATTCTACATAGCAAAGCTTTTATAGGCACCGAAGCACTGGCAGGACATAATGGTTTATCATTAGTTATCATATTTATATTTATACGTTTCCATCCATCTTCAATCCCATACCAAAATCCATGCGGTGCATGCACAACCCGTGGATCTATCCCTTCAAAATATCGCACTTTAATTTCAACTTTTCCTCTTGGAGTAGCAACATATATCCACTCACCATTAGCAACGTTCAATTCTTTTGCTGTGTCAGGATGAATTTGCAATTCAGGGTCAGGATGTTTTTTGTGTAATGAAGGAATATTCCTATGTGAAGAATGGTAGTATTCAAGGATTCTTCCACCAGTAGTAAGGATTAATGGATATTCTTTATACAAATCTGGAGAAGCAATAGGCCCCTCATCTGGCTCACGAAATACTGGGAGTGGCGAAAGATTCCACATTTTTAGAAATCCTGCATAAATTTCTACTTTCCCGGAGGGTGTTTTAAATGTCCCTTTTTTTTCATACCGTTTATATTCAACCGGTGTTGCATACACCCCAGTTTTTTTAAACTCTTCAAATGTCATGCCTATTGGTTCAAGCCTATAGTTTAGCATTTCTTCAACTGATTTCCAGTATCCCGACAGATTCATTTTTGCTGCAAGATCAACAAGGATTTGTTTTTCATCCCTGCACTCCGGTATTGGATCAACAGCTTTTTGCTGGCAGAATACATGGTTTTTCATTAACAGGTCTTCAATATCATCACGCTCGCTCCAATGTGCAGGCGGAAGAATTATATCTGCAAGCTGGGTAGTGGGAGTATGGAAATAATCAACTGCAAACAAGAAATCAAGACTTTTTAATGCTTCACGCACAAATGCAGAATTGGGGTATGCACACACACTGTTATTTGCAAAAAGTCCTAAAGCTTTCACAGGGTATGGCTTGCCTTCAACAATTGCTGGCCAAACCACTTGAGGAGGACATGGTATTTGCATCAATAATGGATATTGATCAACCCCTAATTTCTTTCTTCCAATGTCTTTTGGAAGATTACGTGCAGCATCAAAATCAGGTCCGTAACAGCTTCTTTTCCCGGTTGGTGGTGTACAATTAAGATTACCACCTGGCACTTCAAGATTACCGGTTATTGCGCTTAATATGGTTAATCCTCTTGTTAGATCAAATGCATCGTTAGCCTGGCAAACCCCTCCCATACCTGGGCCAATACTTGCGGGTTTAGTTGTTGCAAACATCATTGCTGCTTCAATAATTTTATGAGCAGGTATCCAGGTAATTGTTTCGCATCTTTCTGGAGTAAAATCCTTAACATGTTCAATCAATGCATCAAATCCATTGGTCCATGTTTCCACAAATTCTTTATCGTACAGTTCATTGTTAATAATAACATGTATCATTGTAAGCAATAGTGCCACATCAGTTCCAGGACGTATTTGCAGCCAATGGTCTGCTTTTTTTGCAAAATTGGTTTGACGGGGATCAACAACTATAAGTTTTGCACCATTTTTTAATCCCTGATTGATATCATACAAATACAAACCTGGCCATGATGCTTCTGGATTATGAGCCCAAAGAAGAATACACTTGCTCTGCGCATAATCAGGATCAACAAGTGAAAAGCCGGCAGTAACAGCACCTCCCAAAACTATTGGCCCGCCACTCATGTTAGAAGGCGCCATAAAATTGGGTGAACCAAAGCATGTTAAAAATCTGTTAAGATAAGGAGCCATCCCCCGTGTAGTACCTGAACCAAATACCACCGATTCGGCACCCCATTTTTCTTTACAATCAAGTAATCGTTGGGCAATTATTTCAATAGCTTTATCCCATGAAATTTTTTCAAAACGCGTACTTTCCTTCCCCCCAACCTTTACCAATGGGCTTACAATCCTATCAGGATGATATACTATCTCCATACATGCTCTACCTTTTGGACAGGTATACCCATGGCTGAAAGGGTGATCCTTATCGCCCTTAATCCCGGTAATTTTACCACCATTCACTTCAAGAATAACCCCACATCGACAATGGCATTCAAAGCAGATTGTTTTTATGGATGTTGTGCTCATGCAACTTTCCTCCTTAAGGATTTTTTAATATGGAACAAGCAGCCTTTACCATTGACCTGTGAAACTCATCCCTCTTTTCATAAGTAATGAAAAAGTGGCTGAAATGGCGCGATCCTTCAACCATTGCCATAATTACTTCAGCAGTTTCTTCTATGTTATTTACTTTTATTACTTTTTGTTTTTGTAGTTCCGATAGTTCCTGAAAAAGAAATCGCTTAAAAATATAATACAACCTTTCCATCCTTTGTTTTACCTTTTTATTTCTGAAACTAATATCAATCACCGCAAATGAAGATGCTATGTGTATCGCTTCGTAATATTCGCGACTCCATAATGCATTCAGCAAATTGAGCAAACGTTTTTCAGGATCTTTTGTATTGGGGATATAACGCTGCAAGAGATTAGAATATTCTTCGATTGCTCTATCTACACATGCTATTGTCAGGTTTTCCTTGTTTTTAAAATAGTGAAGTATCAACGTTGGATTCAAACCACATCGTTTAGCAACCTTGGCAAGTGATGCTCCTTCAAATCCTTCTTCAATAATAGTTTCGTAAAATGCTTTTATGATCTGCGGCTTTCGCAAAGATGCATTTTGCCTTTTGTTGTTTGTCTTCATATAACATTAACTTTTGTATAATTTACTGAATATTCAGTAAATTATACAAAATTGTCAACAATAATTCTTTAGATTTTTTTTAAATTTTTTAACTTCAATTTTTAGTGAATAATGTAATTTTTTTTAAAATGTCCCGCTTCCCATAATTTTTGGGAATATGATCGTATAATAAAAATTTAAAAATGAATATAGTGTACACCCCCGCCGCCTGCGGCGGC